>Ga0055584_100002618_pt1 | contig 17757 bp, 14 predicted proteins | sample OSDHelmetaG_FD_58716 | JGI IMG/M metagenome (GOLD analysis project Ga0055584, IMG submission 58716) | Pelagic marine sediment microbial communities from the LTER site Helgoland, North Sea, for post-phytoplankton bloom and carbon turnover... | ecosystem: Environmental > Aquatic > Marine >... | reverse complement strand
GATTGACATGGGACGTATAACGTCATAAGCCATGATAGAATCCCAATTATGATACCAGTGTTTAGGAAGTGTATCCATGCTGTAGGAACAATTCTTGCCCACATTTATCCCTGCACGTGTATCTGTTGTACACTTCGGAGAATATGGATCTGCAAAGTCCCAAATCCGCACAATACATCTATTTCCTCTATTCACATCATACGCCTCTTGCATTGGGTAATCTGCAAAATGGTGCACCAATTCCCCATCATGGAAACGTTGATTTGGTGGCAAGTATCTTGTTCTCAAGAAAGTGTAAACACCTCCTGCTTCAGAGTAAATGTATAAGGTATCACCTGATGCGTTTAATAAACCGTGTTCTCCATCCAGCATTTTAAATGTATCTGTTCTAGACCACACATATGCGCTGTCATCATCAATCCAGTTTTCATCATTATGATAAAATGTACTTAAATTGGTGAATTGAACCGTGTCTTGAATTACACATTGGTATCTATGGTTTTGAGCAATTAAAATCCCATTAGGCGGATCTTCCATAACTGTAGATGGCCCAATTATTTGAATGGTATCCCTTACTACTATTGTACCGCAAATATTATGACTCATTGCTAATACAATTTCAAAGGGCCCTAACTTACCAAATTCATAGGAAGCTTCTGGATAATCTGCATTGTTGTAGTTACAACCACTGCACGTATTATCCATAAAATTATCTCCAAAATTCCACAGGAAACCTCCGGTTAATGATGCCCTTGGTGGGCCACCAGTTAAAGTGAAATTTAACTCAGAATCGTCCAAACAAGTTGAATCTCTGTCTGCAATAATTCTTGGATTAAGTACAAAGTTAGTTGCAGAAGCATTAAAGATAAATGTATCTGAACAACCTGATATGGTTTCTACATAAAGTTTGGTTGTAAAATTACCGTTATCAGGTCCCGTTAATCTGTACCAATGATCTAAGGAACCTGGTGCTGCTGCCCATGAAGTAGAGTCCACTTCACCATCTCCAAAGAACCAGATAAAACGTTTCACATCTGATCGAGCAATAAAGGAATTATTTACAAATGTTGCTTTTACAGAATCGCAACCTCTTGGTGTAGTACTTGTAAAACTTAAACCTAGTCGAGCAATTACTTCTGCAACCTTAGCAAAATCCTTTTTAGCCGTACAACCATTGCAACTGGTTACCTCAACCGTCATATCATATGAGGTGGTTTGCGAGCCATTAATGGTAAACTTCTTACATATTTCGAATGAATCTCCCTTTGCTAAAGCTGGAATAGTCTTCAATTCACCATCCGTAAACACCATTTTATTCGGTCCACAAATACTGTCATCTGCTATAATCCAAAAGCAATACTCGTTGCCTGCAAAACATTGTGTTACTATAGGTTCTTTTACCACTCTAAATTTAGGTAACGGGTTAATAACAATCTGAAGACTTGCGGATGAGCTCACACCATTTCGAATTGCAGTTAACGTAACCGTATAGCTTCCAGCAGTGGAATAAGAAAATACTGGATTTTCTTTGTTCGAGGTGCTTGGTCCTGCATCTCCAAAACTCCAAGTGTAACTTGTGGCCCCGGGTGCATTCGCAAAAAACTGAATTGCTTCATCTTCACAACCATTCAGCGTTGAAGCCGATGGTGTAAGTGTTTGTCCAAAAGTAGCTAATCCTGCAAACATGAAGAATGCGGAAAGCAACCATTTACTTAGTGACTTATTCATAAAATTATTGTTTTTCAATTTTGATTTCGACAATTTACAAACATAGTTCATGTTGCCGAATTTTTCCTTATTTTGTAAGTAATACCTTGTCATATTCTTTTACCTCGTTAGTTGAATTTTTTAATTTATAGTTCACAAATACTACATACGTTCCATTTTCACATGGCAATTTAGTAATTTGATTGATCCCTTTCCAGTGTATTTTGGGATTATTGGTAGTAAAAATGGGCTTGCCATTTGGATCAGAAATTATCATTGTGAACGTCTCATAACCACTTATGGATATTTCGTAATCATCGTTCTTTCCATCGCCATTTGGCGTGATAACAGTTTGAATAAATTCAAATTGAGCTTTCTCGTTAGATTTAGTGGCTTCAAATGTATCCTTGCATCCATGTTTGTCTGTAGTAACCAAATACGGAACGGTTGCATAAAGAAGTGCATCATAGGCAAACCTACGATCACTGCTCAACGCATTGCCATTATATTCCCATACCGCAGTTCGTATACCTGATGTATTGGCTGAAAGTTGGTTTACTCCACTCCCTAAACCGGTTGATTGAATAGTAACTTTTGGGGCACTCATATTTATAAATGTATCTGCCACTTTCTTGCCTTGAATATATGCTTCAATGGCATACGGTTGCTTCTGCAGGAATTGATAGGTGATCTGTGCATTTGAGTTATTTAATTTTTCATGATTTACAAACCAATCAACTGATTTGGTTGTATTCAAGTGCATATTAAAACTGCTACCAGCACAAACATTTCCAATAATTGAAATAAAATGATCTATTTGACGGGCATACGTTGGAATTAATTTTTCGTTCAACTGTTGTTTGGTTGAAGAACCCTTTTTGTCAGACGGATTAGTTATGATATTTGCCTTAGAACTGGATTCTTCATAACTATCCAGTTTTGGTTTTGGAGTCCCAACTGATACTGTTCTTTCGTCTATCTTGTTATCAGCGCCAATTGCAATGGTTTGTTCCTGTTCAATCTTATTTAAGGTCTCTTGCGAAGCACTTTCACTAAGGATTCCTTCTACCACAGTTACAGGGGATGTTTCAACGGCTGTGATTTCATCTTGGCTTTTTTCAGCATCTGATAAATAATAAACAGTGCTTGCTGCACCAATCGCTAATAATCCGCCAATAATCCATTTTGCGATGGCCAATTTGGCAGCACTGGCGCCTACGGATGAAGCACCTGCACTCACCGCCATAAATACACCGCTGGGTGCATTAACACTATGATTTTCTAGGCCTTGTTTAAAAAGCTCATCAAATTGCGATATGTTATTGTTCTTGTTGTTCAAGTTGTTCTATCATTACTTTTAGTGCGGCTCTTGCTTTAAATAACTGGGTTTTAGAAGTACTTTCACTAACATCTAGCATTTCCGCTATCTCTTGGTGTGCATATCCCTCTATTACAAATAGGTTAAAAACCGTTCGATACCCAACGGGTAGCTTTTGAACCAGTTTCATTAAATCATCCGCATTTAATGCTTGAATGACTCCTATTTCTTTAGAAGCGATATTTACTTCTTGCGCGTCCTCGGTGTATTTCCACTTGAGATTTTTTCTATAATGCTCAATAGCGGAGTTTACAATGATTCTGCGTACCCAACCTTCAAAAGAACCTTTGAATTGAAACCTTTCTAAGTTTTTAAAAACCTTTATAAACCCTTCTTGCAAAATATCTTCGGCATCCTGCCTGCCAGACCCGTACCGTAAACAAACGGCAAACATCTTATTTGCATAGGTTTGATAAAGCTGCCTTTGGGCTTTCTGGTCTCCTTGCAAACATCGTTTTACTATATTTTGCTCTTTTGACTTTATGCCCATTCACTTGCATCATTTTCATCCCTTCTCAGGTTCAATTCACTGGTATAGTCGAGAGGTTGCATTGAAAGGTTGTCTGAACTGAAAAATATTACACTTTTTCTAACTCATATGGTTGGTTGAGCATTTTCCATGCTAGGCTAGAATAGTAGCCTGTGGCATCAATAGCCTCAATTATATCTGATTTTGTGATATTAGACATTACTCTTTTGAAAGCACAAGTTAGCATACCTTCTTTTTTGTTAATCACAAATGACACAAAGTGCGTATAAAAGTTCATCTGCAAGAGATCCTCATAAAAAAAGAGCAATTTATCATCGCTGGGCATTTTACTAATTGGGCAAACCACTTGAAATGTGACTGTATCATGTGCACCAGGATGATAGGTCCACTCGCTTGCAGGCTCTTCCCATACGTCTATATATAGTTCTAAATCTCCCCTATAAACCAGCCATTGGCCTTCATCCTCACATCTTGCATCTTCGGGTTTCACTCCTAAATGCTCAATGGCCTCTTCCATTAATGCGTATTGCTCTTTTAATTCCATTAAACTTTTGGACAAAATTAGGCAAGTATTGTTAGATTTGCACTCCCCTTAATGAGGATACAAAAATTAATAGGATATTATGAGTGTATTAGTAAATAAAGATTCAAAAATAATAGTTCAAGGGTTTACTGGAACCGAGGGTACGTTTCATGCTGAACAAATGATTTCATACGGGACGAATGTTGTAGGTGGTGTTACACCTGGAAAAGGTGGACAAACTCACTTAAATTGCCCTGTCTTTAATACAGTTGCCGAAGCAATTAAAAGTACTTCTGCTAATGTAAGTATCATATTTGTACCCCCTGCGTTTGCTGCTGACGCAATTATGGAAGCTGCAGATGCTGGTATTAAAGTTATCGTTTGCATCACAGAAGGAATTCCAGTAGCAGACATGGTAGTTGCTAAAGATTATCTTTCAGACAAAAAATGCACTTTAGTTGGACCAAATTGCCCAGGTATAATAACTCCAGATGAAGCAAAAGTGGGCATTATGCCTGGTTTCATTTTCAAAAAAGGTAATATTGGAGTAGTATCTAAATCTGGTACACTAACATACGAAGCTGCGGATCAAGTAGTGAAAAGTGGGTTGGGTATTTCTACCGCTATAGGAATTGGTGGAGATCCAATTATTGGCACATCAACCAAGCAAGCTGTAGAGTTATTGATGGATGACCCTGAGACAGAGGGAATCATTATGATTGGTGAAATTGGTGGCGGTATGGAAGCAGAAGCCGCTAGATGGTTAAAAGATAATATGCGCAAACCTGTAGTTGGTTTTATTGCTGGTCAAACAGCACCTGCAGGAAGAAGAATGGGACACGCTGGAGCAATAGTTGGCGGAGCAGAAGATACTGCTGCAGCTAAAATGAAAATCATGGAAGAATGTGGAATTCATGTGGTTGCATCCCCTGCACTCATTGGCGAAAAAATGGCTGAAGTGCTACAAACTAGGGCTTCAATTTAAAACACTCCGTTATGGAACATAAGGCAGGATTTATTGGAATAGTGGGCAAACCTAATGTTGGCAAGTCTACATTCAGCAATGCCTTTGTTGGTGAACGCCTAAGTATTATTACAGCAAAGGCCCAAACTACACGTCATCGTATCCTTGGGTTTATGAATGATGAAAACTATCAACTCATTATCTCTGACACTCCTGGTGTAATTAAACCATCCTATAAACTTCAAGAGAAGATGATGGATTTTGTGGGTGAAATATTTACAGACTCCGACTTGATTCTGGCAATGGTTTCTATGGACGATCCAGATTTACCCGATGATATTATCGAACAACTAAGGAAATCTGAAATCCCAGCCTATTTATTGATTAACAAATGTGATCTGTCTGATCAAGAAAAGATTATCCCAATTATTGCAAAATATCAAGCACTAGATATTTTTGAAAATGTCTTTGCCATATCGGCATTAAACGGTTTGGATCGTGAAAAACTCATCGAAGAGATTTTAGTTCATATTCCAGATCATCCGCCATTCTATCCAAAAGATCAACTTACAGATAAGCCAGAGCGTTTTTTCGTGGAAGAAATGATCCGTGAAGCCATCTTTGAGCAATTCAGACAAGAAATACCTTATGCAACCCAAGTAGAGGTGATTGAATTCAAAGAGGAGCCCAGAATCATCAAGATTGTGGCAACCATATTTGCCGAAAGACAATCGCAGAAAGGAATTTTGGTAGGACCCGGAGGCACTGGAATTAGAGGATTCGGTACAAGAGCACGTAAACAATGTGAGAACTTCTTTGGAAAAAAGATCTTTTTAGACCTGAAAGTGTCGGTTAAAAAGGATTGGAGAAAAGATGAAGTTCAACTCAAACGTTTTGGCTATAACAAAAAAAAATAAATGGGTAAAGTAGTAGCCATAGTAGGCAGACCTAATGTCGGCAAAAGCACCTTGTTTAATCGTTTGATTGGACAACGCAAGGCTATTGTTGATGATGTAAGTGGTGTTACAAGAGACCGGCATTATGGTAAAGCTGAATGGTTGACCCATCAATTTACGGTGATTGATACCGGAGGGTATGTACCAAAAAGCAACGATGTTTTCGAAAAGGAAATTCGAAACCAGGTCAAAATTGCTATGGAAGAAGCAGATGCCTTGATTTTTGTAGTTGATGTCACTGCCGATTTGATGCCGTTGGATGAAGAGTTCGCTAAAATTCTACGAAAAAGTAAAAAACCCGTATTGCTTGCCATTAATAAGGTGGATAGCCCACAGCGCCATGATGATATTTTCCCATTTTATGCCCTTGGATATGAAAAGCTTTTCCCAATTTCTGCAATAACAGGAAGTGGTTCCGGTGAACTTTTAGATGAATTGATTGCTTGTCTTCCTGAAGAAGAGGAAGAAGTTGAAAGCAACTTGCCAAAAATAGCCGTGATTGGCAGACCCAATGTGGGTAAAAGCTCTTTCATTAATGCACTACTAAATAATGATCGAAATATAGTTACCGATATTGCGGGAACAACACGTGATACGATTCACAGTGAATACAAGGCATTCGGTAAAAATTTAATTCTTATTGATACTGCAGGTATACGCAAGAAAGCCAAGGTAAATGAAGACATTGAATTCTATTCTGTAATGCGATCCGTTAAAGCCATTGAAAACTCAGATGTTTGTGTTTTAATGTTAGATGCTACCATGGGTATGCATGCCCAAGACATGGCTCTGTTCGGTCTTGCGAAAAAGAATAACAAAGGGATTCTAATCTTGGTAAACAAGTGGGATTTAATTGAAGATAAAGAAAACAATACGCACAAACAGGCCGAAGAAGTAATCTATGATTCCATTACGCCATTCACCGATGTGCCCATTACCTTTATAAGTGCTTTGACAAAACAGCGCATAAGTAAAGCTTTGGATGATGCACTTCTCGTATATGATAATATGCAGCGCAAAATTCCAACCTCTGTATTAAATGATTTCATCCTTCCGCTTATCCAACAATATCCACCCCCTGCGAAAAAAAGCAAATATGTTCGAATAAAATATGCAACTCAATTGCCATCTCGTTCGGTCGCATTTGCGTTTTTCTGTAATTTACCACAGTATATCCCTGAATCATATGCCCGTTATCTAGAAAACAGGATTAGAGAAAAATTTAATTTCAATGGTGTGCCCATCAGTATTTACTTCCGAAAAAAATAAAGCCGTTATGACCCATTCTTTTAAATCCACACTCTTTATTTTTAGTTTCGTCCTACTTGGATGTTCTAGTAGTTCTAATACCGATGTTGATCAAACCACAAAAGATACTGAATTTGATTTAGAAGAGTTGGAGCGCAGTGATCAAGAAAAAGCCGATTCAGTAGAAAAGTACTGGAAAGATAAAATGAACAAAAACTAAAGGTCCTTAATGGTGGTGCTATACGTGAAATTCTTTTTCACATTTCCTTTTGCCAGCACATTCCGAATCGAGATTTGATACAAGTCTCCGTCCTTTGGAAAGTCATTCACTTCAAAAACTACTGTTGGGTTAGCGAAATTTGGCTTGAGAGGATAGCGTTTAATGGAGATAAGCTTCCCGTTTTTACGAACCGTAATGGTACAGTTTTTAAAACTAGCCTTGGCAAGTGAAAATGAAAAACGCTTGGTCGCCAGAAATTTTGGGTGAATTCCAGCAACCGGCCATGCGATGCCTCGTTCTTCATACTCGGCTAAATCTTTGTATACCTTCCTGAAATTGCTTTTTTGCCCAAAGACCTGAACCACCATAACTTTATCCGTTAGTCCATATCCCGGAAATGTCAGCGATGGGTTCAGCAACCACCTGCGATGACCTACAGAAATATTGGATGAACCTTCGTCTCTTAATAAGCCCAGAAGCGCTCTTCCTGCCGAGTACCCATACGATAAATTGGCCCGAGAAGCTGCTGAGGCAGCGCCAGGTGTATAGCATTTATATGTCTTAGGAATATTATGGGTAATTCTATTGTTTGCTGTCAGGCACCATGCTGCTTTTTGGCAATTTACACTCGATTCCTTATCAATATCTTGAACGGGCGATAAACCAGCAATCAAGCGTACAAAATTCAAGTTTTGCTTAAAAGAATAGAATTCCATGGTATCCAGTTCGCCTGCTGAACATCTCCCTTTAACTGGGGCTTCCTTATATTTAACCATCCTTGTGGTTAATATAGAAGAATCGAAATGATCTTTTTTCAATTGTCTATACCATTGGATTTGAAATTGCTTTACTTCTCCATCTGTACCATATTTATCGATATACCTAGATATGGAAAGTGCAATACCTTGATGCTCCTTACCCTTGATTAAATTCCTGATCTTGAGACGATCCTCGGTAATATTATCTTTTGTGGAACCTGCAAACAAAGCAAGCAATACAAAAATAAGCATATATGAAATAAATCGACCCACTACTATTCTAACGCAAAAAAGGAACCAAATTATATATTCGCATGGAATTAAACGAATAATAGTTGTTTTTAACAAATATTAACTCGAATTTACCTTCAAATTAAGAAATTTGCTAATTCATTGCATAGGATGAAAATAATTAGGCGCTTTATGAAAGTTACATTGATAAGTATTGTTGGGCTTGCCCTATTCCTTATTATTTTTACGGGATGCATGAATATGCGCAGAAGCACAAAAAAGTTTCAGGCTGAATTTAAAGAATCGGAAATTGAGGTAAATGTCGTTCATGACACTTTTGAGAACAGAACATTTCGCTATTTACATTATGAACGGAACCCTTCATTGCCGACATTGATTTTTGTGCATGGTGCTCCAGGTTCTGCCACATCATTTTCAGGCTATATTAAAGATACCAGCCTAAACCAACATTTTAACCTCATTGTTGTAGATCGTTTTGGTTATGGTTACTCCGATTATGGACATTACACCTCACTGAACAAACAAGCTGGTTTGCTGGCCGACTTAGCTTTGACTTTTGCCCAAAAAAGCAAAGTGTTTCTAATTGGGCACAGCTTTGGTGGACCCATAGTGGCAAGGTCAGCCATTCAGCTAGGGGATCAGATTGCTGGAAGTATCATGATAGCCCCAGCAATGGATCCAGAGAATGAAAAGTATTTCCCTGGAGGAAAGCTAGCCTACTGGAAGGCCACACGCTGGATTTTTTCTGGAGCATGGCGCGTAAGTGCATCCGAAAAATATCGTCATGCCGATGAGCTCAAAAGCATCGAAAACGATTGGAATAAATTATCTACTCCCTTGTATCACATTCATGGCACCGAGGACAAATTAGTTCCATATGTCAACTTAGCTTTTTCAACCGCTCATTTCCAAGATAGTATCCTAGAAACGTATTCTTGGAAGGAAAAGGGCCATTTAGTACCCTTTACCGAAAAGAAAACAACCATTAACCTCATTATTTCTTTTGTAAATAGGCATATTTAGTTTAAATAGGACCATATGTTGATATTTAATTACAAAATGCGTGCTTAAAAGTGTATTTTTTTTAATACTTTTATTTAAATGCGTATTATTGCACTCATTATGGGAGCAACACGTCAAAAAGCAATTGAAATAATCGGTCAAAGAGCCGCAGTTAATACGAATCTGAAGCCAAAAAAAATCTCAGATATTTTCGCAACCAATGTATTTGGTTTCAAGTTGATGAAGAAATACTTATCCAAGGATGCATACCTTAAACTGAAAGAAGCTGTTGCTGGAGATCATAAACTAGATCGAAAAACCGCAGATGAAATTGCTGATGGCATGATGGATTGGGCGATGGCTCGTGGAGTTACCCATTACACCCACTGGTTTCAACCACTTAGAGGTGGCAGTACTGCAGAAAAACACGATAGTTTTTTCGAACCCACGGGCTTTGGTAAAGGCATCGAAATATTTTCTGGAGCAAGTTTAGTTCAACAAGAGCCGGATGCATCGAGTTTCCCAAATGGTGGAATTAGAAATACATTTGAAGCACGTGGCTATACCGCTTGGGACCCTTCTTCGCCCGCATTTATTATTGAAAAAGCCAGCGGAAAAACCCTTTGTATACCTACCGTATTTGTTGCATACACCGGAGAAGCATTGGATTATAAAGTGCCACTACTTAAATCTGTAGATGCGATTAATGATGCGGCTGTTTCTGTTGCTCAATATTTTGATTCTGAAGTAAATAATTGCAATATATCATTGGGTGTAGAACAAGAATATTTCTTGGTAGATGAAGCGCTATTTAATAATCGCCAAGATCTTTTATTAACTGGTAGAACCCTTTTAGGAAAAGCACCTGCAAAAGGACAACAGTTGGATGACCATTATTTTGGTTCAATTCCTGAGCGAGTATATGATTATATGACTGCTTTTGAAACCGAAGCATTAAAACTTGGTATTCCGTTGAAAACCAGACACAATGAAGTGGCTCCTGGACAATATGAATGCGCTCCTATGTTTGAGGAAGTTAATTTAGCAGTGGATCACAATACCATGTTAATGGATTTAATGCGCAACGTGGCTGCACGTCACGGTCTTAAAGTATTAATGCATGAAAAACCATTTGATGGACTTAACGGCTCTGGAAAACACAATAACTGGAGTATAATCACCAACAAAGGGGTTAACGTATTGAAACCTGGAAATACCCCAGAACAAAACCTTCAGTTTTTAACTTTCTTTATCAATACCATCAAGGCAGTAAATGATCATGCCGATTTATTACGCGCAAGTATTGCCTCAGTAGGCAACGATCACAGATTGGGAGCCAATGAAGCACCACCGGCAATTATTTCTGTGTTTATTGGAACCTTACTTGAAAAAGTATTGAAAGAGTTTGAAGAAGATAAAAAAGCACAGAGAGGAAGACCTAGTAAAAAGGAAATTGAAAAGTTGAGTATAGTTAACCTTCCTGAAATTCTTCTGGACAATACAGATAGAAACCGAACAAGTCCATTTGCATTTACGGGCAACAAGTTTGAATTTAGAGCCGTTGGTTCATCCGATAATTGCTCAAATCCAATGATTGTTTTGAATACTATCGTTGCAGATCAGTTGAATAAATTTAAAGCGACAGTAGATCGTAACTCGAAAGGGAGAAGAAAAACAGATGATGTAATTAAGGAAGTGTTGCGTTCTTACATGCCAGATGTAAATAAAGTAGTATTTGCTGGAAACGGTTACGGAGATGAATGGGTTATTGAAGCCAAAAAACGCGGATTAAATAATATTAAAAACGGATCCGAAGCGTTGAAAGCTTATCTTACTCCTAAATCAAAAAAGCTGTTTTCAGAAAACAATATTTTCACTGAAACCGAACTTGAAGCACGACTTGAGGTGCGGTATGAAGATTTTGTAAAGCAACTTCAAATTGAAGCACGTGTTTTAGGTGATATGGTTTTTACTCAAGTGGTTCCAGCTGCAGTAAGGTATCAAGAACTATTGAGTCGCAACGTAGCTCAATTAACCGCTGCTAGTATTAAAAAAGATAAACTTAGCACTCAAATAGCTTTAATTGAACGGGTGAGTGATTACATTAACCAAATGGTGCATGAAACTGAAGCAATGGTAGAAGAGCGTAAAAAAGCCAATAAGATTGCTGATATCAAGAAAAGAGCCATTGCTTATACCAATAAGGTAAAACCTTATTTTGAAAAAATAAGATACAACAGTGATAAACTAGAGCAATTGGTAAGTGATGATCTTTGGCCAATTCCTAAGTATCGAGAAATGTTATTTGTGAAATAACTTAGATTAACTGTTTTACCCACCCCAATCTTCTCTGTCCAAACTGCGGTATTGGATGGCTTCTGCTAAATGCTCGATTTCTATGTTTACCATATTGGCTAAATCTGCTATGGTTCTAGAGACTTTTAATATGCGATCATAGGCCCTTGCCGAGAGATTCAAGCGTTCCATGGCATTTTTGAGCAATATTTGACCCGGTTTGCTGATCTCGCATACCTGCTTTACTTGGTTGTTAGGCATTTGTGCATTGCAATGGACATCATCCTGTTCTTCAAAGCGTTCAATTTGGATATTTCTTGCTTTTTCTACTCGTTCCCGCACTGCATCACTGGGTTCATTGTTCCTTTCTTGACTGGCCAACTCATCAAAACTCACGGGGGTCACTTCAATATGGATATCGATTCGGTCCAATAAGGGCCCGCTTATTCGAGAAAGATAACGCTGCACGGTACCAGGGGCACAAATGCATTCTTTCTCTGGGTGATTGAAATAGCCACATGGACATGGATTCATTGAAGCCACCAGCATGAAACTACTCGGGTAATCCACAGTAAAATTAGCGCGGCTAATGGTTACTTTCCGTTCTTCCAAGGGTTGACGCATAACCTCCAGCACGGTTCGCTGAAACTCGGGCAATTCATCTAAAAACAATACCCCATTGTTGGCCAGCGAAATCTCCCCGGGTTGAGGGATTTTACCTCCGCCTACCAAAGCCACATCACTGATGGTATGATGCGGTGAACGAAATGGGCGGGTTGCGACCAAACTACTGTTATCGGCTAATTTACCTGCAACCGAATGAATTTTGGTAGTCTCTAAAGCCTCATGCAAATTCATGGGAGGTAAAATGCTGGGCAGTCGTTTAGCTAACATTGTTTTGCCCGCTCCCGGGGGACCAATGAGTATGATATTATGCCCACCCGCAGCGGCAATTTCCATTGCGCGTTTTATGTTTTCTTGTCCTTGTACATCACTGAAGTCTAAGGCAAAATTAGTTTTATAATTCGCAAAATCTGCTCTTGGGTCCACTTTGGTTCGAGTAAGTTGAGTGGTTTCATTCAGAAAACCCACTACCTGTTCCAAGTTTTCTACTCCATACACTTCCAAATCTTTAACAATACCTGCTTCTTTGGCATTTTGTGTGGGTAAAATAAAACCGTCAAATCCATCCTTTTGCGCTTGAATCGCAATCGGTAAAGCGCCTTTTATCGGCATGAGTTTGCCATCCAAACCAAGCTCTCCCATGATTAGAAAACGTTTCAATAAATCACTTTCTTTTATTTCTCCTGATGCAGCCAAGACACCTACCGCAATGGTTAAATCATAGGCGGATCCTTCCTTCTTTACATCTGCAGGAGCCATATTTACGACAATCCGTTTCCTTGCGTAATCATAGCCCAGGTTTTTAAAAGCCGTTTCAATGCGTAACCAACTTTCCAATACCGCCTTATCTGGCAAGCCTACTAAATTAAATCCCGGTTTTCCAGAACCTGTATTGGTTTCAACAGTAATCGTATAAGCATTAACACCATACACGGCTGATCCAAAGGTTTTAATGAGCATTATACAAACCTACAGCATTTGAGATTTCTGCCCAAGAGCGTAAATTCTCAAATTATACTTCATTCCAACAAATCGCTTCAAAGTGAATTAGGTTAGAAAATATTATCCCAAACTGTTCGCCCAGGCTTTTAGCATAGGCTGTGAAAACAAGCCCAATTGTCCCCCGGTATGAATGAATAAAACCTTTTTACCCTTCCACTTGCTTTCTTTGATATGCTTAAGCATTGCTATATATGCCTTACCGGTGTATACAGGATCTAATACTATTCCATGTTGAGCTAGCATTTGATTAATCCCTTCGAATAATTCTGCGTTCGTTTTTGCGTAACCTCCTAAATGTGCATTGTTTAATACATGTGTATTGGAGAATTCAATCAGCAATTCGGCTGTTTCACTTTCGTTTTTCAACACAGGCATAACATACAGCTCCGTTCTCATATTCAATTCGGTCATCTTTTTTGCCATTCCCAGAGCTGTTGTTCCTGTTCCGCTTGCTATAAATATGGCATCATATGCATTCTTTAAAACTGAAATGATCTCGCCACAACCTTGTGAAGCGAATTCATGTGCCCCTCCTTCAGCCAAAACCAAAGTTCGATCGGAATCATAATTTAGACTTTCTAGAACCTGATCCTTTTGTTTATATACCTCACGAGAAACGTATACCATCCGGGCATTAAAAGCGCGAATTAACAGGGTATAATGATTGGGTTCGGCAGGCTCTTCACCACGCACAATTATGGTACATTTTAAGTCGAAAAGAGAACATACGCAGGCTGTTGCAAGTGCATGGTTGCTATAAGCTCCTCCATAGGTAATGATGTGGTTTATGTTATTTTCTAAAGCATGCTGAATCACATACTTTAGTTTTCTCCACTTATTACCGGAAACAATGGGATGGATTAAATCATCTCGTTTAATCCAAATTTCATTTAAACCTGTAGATAAATGTTCTTCTATACTGTGACTTTCACTAAGTCCTTTATTTCGCATTGAGCAAAGCAGAAATGGTATTGTTGCTTACCGAATGATAACCGGATTTGGCCTTGGAATAGATTCGTTTCGCCATTTCTTTCTGATTACTTTCAACCATCCTTCCGTAAAGCGGAGTTAAAAATTTTCTTCGTCCTACTCTGATAAGGAAGCTTTCCATTGCTGGGTAAGCCACATCATATTTACTCATGATAGCATGCTTAAACCAATCACAGGCTATTTCAGAATTACCCGTATTGGTAATATCAAAGGAGTCATCCAACATTGCCATTCGTTCAGTAGGCAATGAGTCTGGCAATTCTCGCAAGAATTGGAGCCAATGATGTGTGGTATAGTTTGCTGTATTGGGTAGTATTCCATCTTTTCTAAACATGGATACATCTTCTTTTACTTTGTCAAATTCTGTTGACGTAGGAACAGGACAATTGGATGGCAAACCAGGTGAATAGATCCACTCATCAATATTAACCTTGCTTTTCCACTCTGGATTCTTACTTAATAAATCCGTATTCAGCGTTTTAATAAATTCTGCTGTTGTAATGGTCTTAAAGGCATTCTTCTTAAAATACCCATTTAAAAATACATCAAACTCCTCTCTTCCAACCACACCTTCAATCATCAGCAAAAAGAATCTTCCTTTTTCATAAGCAATATCTGTCATTCCATCATCTGGGCTTCTTCCGTCCAACTCTAAATAGAGTTTAGTATCATTGGGATGGGTCTCTTGCAGATCTTTGAAGGTGTTCTGCAACTCTCCCATACCTAATAATGCTAGCATATCGGCATAAGGTTTACCATAAATCTTCTCCATGATGCGGTTTTCAAAATAGACTGTAAAACCTTCGTTCAGCCAGAAGTCGTTCCATGTACGATTCGTTACAAGGTTACCACTCCAACTATGAGCCAACTCATGGGCCACCAATGAAACTAGGCTTTTATCGCCAGCTATGATTGTTGGAGTCGCAAAAGTCAATCTTGGATTTTCCATTCCACCAAAAGGAAAACTTGGCGGAAGAACTACTACATCATATACACCCCATTTGTATGCCCCATAAAGCTCAGATGCTTTATCTATCATACTTTGTAAGTCTTCGAATTCATTGGCACATTCTTCAATCTGTGCAGGTTCTGCATAAACACCGCAGCTATCACCCAAGCTTTTATATTCCAAATCTCCAGCACACAAAGCCATCAAATAGCTTGGAATGGGCTGAGGCATTTCATAAGTATACGTCCGGTTCTCGTTTTTGTGCTGTGGGTTGCTGGCACTCATTAATGGTAACAAGTCCATATCCACTTTTACTTTGGCCGAATAGGTGAATCGAACCGCTGGACAATCCTGCAATGGTATCCATGTTCTTGCCAAAATAGCTTGACTTTGTGTAAATAGAAACGGGTGTTTCTTACCTAAGGTTTGTGAGGGTTCTTGCCATTGCAATGCTTCAGAGCCTTTCGTTGTTTTATAATGTACGCGTATATTATCCCCTTGTTTAGGTAGTTGAATGGTTAATGAACTTCCTAATATTTCATCTTCTTTACCAATACTGTAATCAAGAGCCAACCCATCCGCATCAGTTACTTTGTCAATTTCTAAGGCTTTAATGTCCAGAATAACCGAATTTGCGTTTGAATTTAATTTTTCCAATTTCAAATCTGCAATGCCAATAATTTCCTTTTTTTCGAATAAAACATTGAGGTCTAAGCTCAAATGTTTAATTACTACATCTTGATAATTACTGTATGAATGGTTTGATGTTTTGTCCATTGTTCTGTTGTTATTGTTTATTTGTTTAAAGTTGCAAGAAAATAATAAAAAAAAGAATATGTACAATAAATAAGATAATCTCGCGTTCTTGTCTTTAAATATAATGCTCATTTTGTTTTATTGTTTGTAGAAAAAAAATACTTTTGCAAAACTACATTTAAAATTTGGTAAGCATTTTGCAATAACCAAACTGACTTTTATGAAAAAACTAACAATAACAATGATTCTTTGTGTGCTTGGATATGGCGCATATGGACAATTTGGTTCTTGGGGAGATTCCGGTGGCGTTAGCGGCTGGGGGGATACTGAAGAAACTAAAAAAGACACTGCATCTTCTGACAGTGCAGTGACTGAGGACGCATGGGGAAGTTCTGAAGGTGGAGAATGGGGAGGCTCTGATGATGCATGGGGCTCTTCTGGAAGTTCATCTACTGGGGGATACGGCAAACAAGTTGCCAAGAAAAGAGAATTCATTAAGGAAGAAAAGGTTCTACTTCCATATGATACCATTCGGAAGCTAATCATTTATAAAGGTATCCAGGAACTCGAAGATTGCGAGTATTGCACAGACGATAGCCTTTACCTCAGGTTTAAGGATTGGGCAAAAAACGAATTTGGCAAAAAGATTTTCAAGGATAAAAAGATTTTAAACCTTGATGAACAATATGCTAAAATCAATCTGATTTTAACTTTGCCTTTGGAAGTTCAGTCGAATAAATTCACCTCCTACAATAAGGGAAATGTTCAGCTTAGCTTAACGATGTGGTTCCAGCCATATCGATACAAATACCTATTTAGTAATTTTGTACATGAGGTGCCACCTATCGGAACCCAAACGGAATCTCAAATGGTGTATTTTGAATACTACCAAGAATCTAAACGTAATGTTCAAGAAAACAATAAGTACTTAAAAGCAGTTGATGACAAGGTGAAAAAATATATTGATGCGATGAAAGTTGCATTAAATGATAAACCCATTTCCTTATTGGATGAGGACGATTGGTAGTAATCAATTATAGATTTGAATAAAAAAAGAGGACTTATCGTCCTCTTTTTTTATGATTTCTTTTTTTAATGCCAAATCTTTTAACACATTTGCGCAACACTTATGTGTGGTATAGCCGGTATATATAAATTTAGCAGAACACCCTGTTCAGAGCAGGAAATCACGAATTTTGCAAAACCCATAAGTCATCGGGGCCCAGATAGTGAAGGGTTTAAATTTTATGTTGATGGTCGATTGGCTTTAGCACACAAACGTCTTTCCATTTTAGACTTGTCAGAAAAGGCATCTCAGCCGATGGAATCTGCTAATGGCAAGCTGAGTATCATTTTTAATGGTGAAATATTTAATTTTATTGAACTCCGAGTGGAGCTTCAGGAAAAAGGGTATTCCTTTTATACGGAAACCGATACAGAAGTAATTCTAAGCGCCTATGAAGAGTGGGGGTTGGAATGTTTTAATCGATTCAATGGCATGTGGGCAATGGCTCTTTTCAACCATGAAAACAATGAAGTCCTTCTCTCTAGAGACCGATTTGGGATTAAGCCGCTTTTCTACAGCCATATAGGCGATGTATTTGCATTTGCAAGTGAGACCAACTGTTTTAAGAATCTTGAAG
>Ga0055584_100002617_pt1 | contig 17758 bp, 14 predicted proteins | sample OSDHelmetaG_FD_58716 | JGI IMG/M metagenome (GOLD analysis project Ga0055584, IMG submission 58716) | Pelagic marine sediment microbial communities from the LTER site Helgoland, North Sea, for post-phytoplankton bloom and carbon turnover... | ecosystem: Environmental > Aquatic > Marine >... | reverse complement strand
GTTTCCGCCCCGGCTGGGTGACCCCGCCTTCCGCTGACGCGGCTGCGGCGCGCGACGGTGCCGATGGCGATGCGCCGTTACCGGGCGCTGGGCCTCAGCCTGCGCCCCAGATCTCGGCAGATTACCCAATTACGCGTGCGTTTAGGGCCGCACTAGGTTTCTTGCGCGGCGGCAATCCGATGGTGCGCATTGGTATCGTGGTGCTGTTCTTCGGCATGTCTTTTCTTGCCAAACTAGCGATTGACGCCAATCTTATCTCTCCCGAGATGCGCTTGGTCGGTATCGCCATTGGCGGGTTTGCGCTGAGCATTTTGGGTTGGCGTTTCCGGATTTCCCGCCCCGCATTTGCACTGCCGCTCCAAGGTGGCGGTATTGGTGTGCTGTTTTTGTGCGTGTTTGCAGGATATCGCTTATACGGCTTAATACCGCCTGGCCTGTGCTTTGCCGTGTTACTAGGACTGGTAGTGGCGTGCAGTTTGCTGGCAGTGGTGCAAAATTCGCTTGCACTTGCCGCATTGGGCGTAAGCGGCGGATTCCTCGCGCCGATTTTGGCCTCAAGTGGCACCGGTGACCATGTCGCGCTGTTTAGCTACTTCTTAATACTGAATCTTGGCATTGTTGTTATCGCTTGGTTCAAGTCATGGCGGGTGCTTAATTGGCTTGGGTTCATGTTCACCTTTGTCATCGGCGCGCTATGGGGCGCCAAAGCCTATCGCCCGGAAGATTTCGACACCACTGAACCCTTCTTGATTGCACACTTCGTGCTGTACGTGGCAATTAGCGTGTTGTTCGCATCCAGGCAAGAACCAAAGCTACGCGGCTTGGTTGATAGCACCTTGGTATTTGGTACGCCCTTGGTCGTGTTCGCCTTGCAATCGCAACTTGTCGAAGGCATCGACCAAGGCATGGCGTGGAGCGCTGTGGCCGGCGCTACATTTTATCTCGCATTAGCCACGTTCCTGGTACGCAAGGCGCACATGCGATTGCTGTTCGAGGCATTTGTTGCTACCGGTGTTGTGCTCGCGACCATCGCAATTCCCTTAGCCTTGGACGCGCGCTGGACTGCGCTTACCTGGTCTTTGGAAGGTGCGGGTATGTTGTGGTTGGGCGTCAGGCAAGGTCGCATGTTGCCGCGCATAGCCGGCATTGGGCTGCAGTTTTTTGCTGGGCTCGCGTGGTTTATCCATGTCGACAATGGCTTTGCCGACGCGCTGTTTTTACTCGGCGCGGAGTTCTTGGGCGCGATTCTGCTGGCCGTCTCGGGCTTGTTCACCGGGCTGTATTTGTTTCGTTCACATGCGCGGGTCCACACCAACGAATTTGTTGCTGCCTGGGTACTCGGCGCTTGGGGCCTCGCGTGGTGGTATGGCGCAGGACTGATGGAAATCGGCTGGAACGCGCCGGTCGAGGCAAAGTGGGGGATATTGCTTATATTCCTTGCAGCTTCGGCGCTAATAGCGGCATTTGCCGAGCGCCGCTACGAATGGTTGTTACTACGGGCGCCGGGCGTTTCACTCGTTTTTCTGCTCGCAGCCGCCGCGTTAGGTATGACCGAGCTGGAGCACCCACTGCAAGACTTCGGCTGGCTCGGATGGCCAGCGGCCTTTGCCACTCAGCTCATTGTGTTGCGCTTGTTCGACGATTGGCACAACCCTGTTCGCGGTGTGCTGCACGCAGCCACATTGTGGTTATTCGTTGCACTTGTAACTTGGTGCGGCGCGTTTGCGCTCACACAGCTATTTACCGGTGTCCACTTTTGGGAGCCAGTTAGCTGGGGCATGGTGCCAGCCTTACTTGTGTTGCTGGCGACCTATGCCGCGGCGGGCACTCGCTGGCCGCTTGCAACGATGCGCAACACCTATCTGAGTCTCGGTTTGATCCCTATCGTTATCTATCTAGGTGTGTGGCTAGTGGTTGCAAATGCATTGCCACCAAGTACCCATTGGCCGATAGCCTACGCGCCAATTTTCAATCCGCTGGACGTAAGCAATGCGGTGGTGCTGATGGCTGTACTCACGTGGTATCGCGCCTGTAGGCGCCATGATGCCGATTGGGCCTTGTTTACCCAGACTGGCATTGGGGTCGGCATTCTCGGGGCTGCGTTGTTTTACTGGGCGAATACAGTCTTGTTCCGCTCTATTCACTTTTGGGCTGAGGTCCCCTACGACTTGCACAGTCTGTGGCGCAGCGATCTGACGCAAACATCGCTGGCCTTGTTCTGGTCAATTGCAGGTGTGCTCGGAATGATTACGGGCGCGCGCTTGGCGCGTCGGACCTTGTGGTTCGCAGCTGCGACGCTTATGGCTTGTGTGGTCGGGAAGCTGTTTTTTGTCGACCTCGCAAACACTGATACGCTTGAACGCGTCATCTCATTCCTGGGCGTTGGCCTGCTGATGGTGCTGGTGGGCTACTTTGCGCCGGTCCCGCCGCGCCAACACCACGCCAGCGACGAGCTGTCTGCGCCACCAGCGGGTGCCGAGACCTCACCGGAGCAAGCGCCATGATCTTGCAGTGCTCGCGCGCCATATTTGCTGCGCCTTGGCTGCTCGCATTTGCTGCTAGCCTGGGGTGGTCGGCGATGAGTGCAGCGGCCGTGCCGAAGTTACAAGACTTCGCATTCGGCGCGGAACTTAACGTTGACGCCAGCGCGGCAGTACACGCCGTAACCCTGCCAGATTTTGTCTACCTGGCTTCGCGCCAGGCCGGGCTCGCGGATGTGCGGGTATTTAACGCGAGCGGTGGGTCAGTTCCTGTGGGTTTTCGCGATGTACCTCGGCCCGTCGCGCGGCTGGAAGAGGTAAAGGTACCGCTGTTTGCGCTAAGCGTTCCGATTGAGTCGGATGAGCGCCGCGAATCCCGTCAAGCTAATGATAGCGCTGCTAACTTGGATGCAGCCGCGACTATGGCGCTGTTTGTGCTTGATACCGGCAAGGTTGGCCACGCCTATTCTGGTCTACGGCTAGTCTGGCCAGTACCTGAGGAGAATTTTTCGCACCGCATCGCTATCGAGCAGAGTTCGGATCTTGTGCGTTGGAAGCCACTGTTGCCGGAAACCTCGTTGACGCATATGCACAGCCCTGGCGCTGAAGCTGTTGTTAAGAACGAGGCGCGCTTTCGCACGACCACTGCACGCTATTTGCGCTTGCGTCCACTTACGCCGAACGCGGCGCAAGCCTTGCCTGTTATTGACACGGCTTATGTAAGGTATCGGCTTAGGCCACCGCCAAGCGCAACTGCGCCGCTGGTATTGACCCCGCTTGCTGTGGCCGAACAAACCGGCCGATTCGAATTCGAGCTCCCCTACGGAATGCCGGTGACGCATTTGCGTATCACTACTGATACGGATGGCGTTTTCGCCAAAGTGCAATTTTGGAACCGTACGAGTCGCAAAGCCGATTGGCGGCGGGTCGGTCAAGCGCGAGTGTTCAGCCTCGGCGGGCGCGATGCCCAAGTCACCAATAAGCGCGTTTCAATCCGTTCCGGCCATGGTCGATTTTGGGCGATCACGCCGCTTGCTGATACACCTGCATCCGCATTGGCTGCGCCGCGTATTGAGCTCAGCTGGAAGCCACAGCAGTTATTGTTTGTCGGCACCGGCAGCGGTCCGTTTACGCTTGCTTACGGAACGTCACTGAAGCAGCCGCCGCATCGCGAAGCAGCGCGCTTCTTGTCTGAGTTCGTGCGCGGGCGCGATGTGCGTACGGTGAGCATCGGGGCTGCGCGTGAAATTGCTGGCACAGCCGCTTATGCCGAGCGACTCGATGCGGATACGCTGAAATCTTGGGCTTTGTGGGCGGTGTTGATCGCTGCAGTGTTAGGGCTTTTGTGGATGGCACGCTCATTATTGCGCGAACCCGATCCGACCACCGCCGACGGCACCGATGACGATGCGAAAGCTGATCGCGTGTAGCTTGCGAGCTGCAAAGCTACTAAGAGCTTGCCTCAGGTGGCACTTCGAGCCAGAACGTCACTGGACCATCATTGACTAGAGCAACTTTCATATGCGCGCCAAATTCACCCGTGCGTACACCCGGGCGTAGTGCGCGGGCGCGCGTAAGCAGATAGTCAAATAGCGCCCGGCCCAGTTCTGGAGATGCCGCTGGTGTGAAGCTTGGACGCGCGCCTTTGCGCGTGTCAGCGGGGAGGGTGAATTGCGAGATCAGCAGCAGTTCACCATCGACATCGGTGAGGCTGCGATTCATGCGGCCGTCCTGATCGTCGAACACTCGATAACCCAGCAAGCGTTCTAACAGCCTATCAGCTTGGCGCTGAGAGTCGCCACGTTGTACTCCGATGAGCACCATCAGACCGGCGCCGATTGCACCGATCACACGTCCGTCAACGCTAACGGACGCGCTTTCTACCCGCTGCAGCAAGCCGATCATAGGCAGATTAGCTGGCTTTTCGCGCTTCGCGACGGCGCTCGTGTTCCTTTAGCTGTTTCTTGCGCACACGGATAGCGGCTGGCGTGATCTCGACTAGCTCATCGTCATCGATCACTTCCATCGCGCGCTCTAGCGTCAATCGAATCGGCGGTGACAAGATCAAGTTCTCATCCGTTCCAGCCGCCCGAATGTTGGTTAGCTGTTTGGCTTTGAGCGGGTTCACTACAAGGTCGTTTTCACGCGAGTGCAAACCAATTACTTGGCCTTCATAAACTTCGTCAGCATGACCAATGAGAAGCCGCCCGCGCTCTTGCAGATTGAACAGTGCATATGCGAGCGCTTTGCCGGTGCCGTTGGAAATCAGCGCACCGTTACGGCGCGTCGCAATTCCGCCTGCGCGAGCGGGTCCGTAGTGTGAGAACGAATGGTATAGCAGGCCTGTTCCGGAAGTGGCAGTAAGAAAGTCCGTGCGAAAGCCAATCAGACCGCGCGCTGGAACGACGTAGTCGAGCCGAGTGCGGCCACGGCCATCGGGGATCATGTCTTTCAATTCGCCGCGGCGCTCGCCGAGGAGCTCCATGACCGCACCTTGGTGGAGCTCTTCGACATCAGCGGTGACTTGTTCGTATGGCTCTTCGCGTACACCGTTGTTATCGCGCACGATCACTTGCGGGCGACTGATGGCGAGTTCGTAGCCTTCGCGGCGCATGGTTTCGATAAGAATCGCTAAGTGCAGCTCACCGCGACCCGAAACTAGTAGGCGGTCTGGGTCTTCGGTGTCTTCTACGCGCAGCGCGACGTTGTGAATAAGCTCGCGCTCTAGTCGATCGCGTAGCTGCCGACTGGTGACGTACTTGCCTTCGCGCCCGGCCATCGGTGAGTCATTGACTTGGAAACCCATGCTGACGGTTGGTTCGTCCACGCTGAGTGATTCCATCGGCTCAACGTGCGCTGGATCACATAAGGTGTCTGAGATGCGCACGCCATCCACGCCATTGAAGGCGATGATGTCGCCCGCTTCAGCGCTGTCTACCTGCAGGCGCTCCAAACCCTGCGAGCGCATCACTTGGAGTACGCGCGCTGAGCGCTTTTTGCCGTCGCGGTCGACCACAGTTACCGCCGTGTTGGTGCCAATGCGCCCGCGGGTGACGCGGCCAATACCAATAGCGCCAACATATGAGGAGTAATCGAGCGAGCTCACTTGCATTTGGAACGGGCCTTCCGCGTCAACATCGGGCGGGCTTACGTGTTCCAAGATGGCATCTAGCAAGGGATCCATCACACCTTCGCGACTGCTTGGATCCAAGCTCGCATAGCCACTGACGGCGGATGTGTAGATCACCGGGAAATCGAGTTGCTTCTCGGTTGCGCCGAGTCGGTCAAACAAGTCGAAGGTCTGGTCTAGCACCCAGTCAGGGCGCGCACCGTCGCGGTCAATCTTGTTGATCACAACAATCGGGTTTAGACCTTGCGCAAACGCTTTTTGTGTTACGAAGCGGGTCTGTGGCATGGGTCCTTCAACCGCACACACCAGTAGTAGTACGGAGTCAACCATAGACAATACGCGCTCGACTTCGCCGCCGAAATCGGCGTGTCCTGGCGTATCGACGATATTGATCCGGTGTTCGCGCCAATCGATCGCGGTATTCTTCGAAAGGATGGTGATCCCGCGTTCACGCTCTAGATCATTGCTGTCCATTGCGCGCTCAACTGGCGCTGCACGTGATTCTGACGTGCCGGAATGTTGCAGCAAACGATCGACCAAGGTGGTTTTACCGTGGTCGACGTGAGCGATGATGGCGATGTTACGCAGATTCTGAATCACGCGCTGGCCTCATGTGAGTAAATTAGAGCCCGCTCGGTCGACAGGTGGCCGACGATGCATGGGGCTTGAATGACAAAAACCCGGCTGGACAACAATGCATCCATCCGGGTTTTACTCTCGCGCTATACGCGGGGGCGCATATTCTAGCATTCGCGCGCAACGCGCGCGAAGTTTATTTAGCCCGACGTGAGGGCGTGAATTTTGTGTATGTTGCGCGCGGGTGCTATTAGCGGGTTTGTTCTAGATCCGCTCTACGCACATGGCGATGCCCATACCGCCGCCGATGCAAAGTGTCGCGAGTCCCTTACTCGCGTTCCGACGTTTCAATTCATACAGCAAAGTTGTCAAGACACGAGTTCCAGACGCCCCAATCGGGTGCCCGAGTGCAATTGCACCGCCGTTGACATTAACCTTCTCGGGGTCCCAGCCGAGACTCTGATTTACCGCGCAAGCTTGTGCCGCAAAAGCCTCGTTGGCTTCGATCAAATCAAGATCGTCCACACTCCAACCGGCTTTTTCCAGCGCGCGTTGGCTGGCTGGAATTGGCCCTGTACCCATGATGGCCGGATCGACTCCAACAGTAGCCCATGAAACAATGCGCGCGAGAGGCTCGATGCCGCGCCGCTCTAATTCTGCGCCGTTCATCAGCACCGTCGCCGCAGCCCCATCGTTTATGCCGGATGCGTTACCAGCCGTAACCGAGCCGTCTTTGCTGAACGCTGGGCGCAAGCGGGACAATGTCTCGGTCGTGGTTTGTGCGCGGATATATTCATCGCTCGCCACGATCGTATCGCCACGCCGTGAGCGGATGGTGACCGGAACAATTTCGTCGGCAAAGCGACCGCTCGCTTGTGCAGCCGCAGCTTTTTGTTGTGAGTGCGCGGCAAAAGCATCCTGATCATCACGCGAGATCTGGAACTTGTGCGCAACATTTTCAGCAGTGTTACCCATGTGGTAGCCGTTAAATGCGTCCCACAAGCCATCCTTGATCATGGTATCGACGAACTGCATATCGCCCATTTTTTGGCCATCGCGCAAATGCGCGCAGTGCGGTGCCTGGCTCATGCTCTCCTGGCCGCCAGCGACAACAATGTTGGCGTCATTGGCGACAATAGCTTGATAAGCCATCGCTACTGAGCGTATCCCAGAGCCGCACACCTGATTGATGGTGACGGCGGTACTGGAGGCTGGAATGCCTGCGCTCATGGCTGCTTGGCGCGCAGCGTTTTGGCCGACGCCGGCTGCCAACACCTGTCCGAGGATGACCTCGCTGACATCGTCGCCACTGACCTTCGCCCGGGTAAGTGCGGCGCTCACAGCGACAGCACCCAGTTCTGCCGCGCTCAGTGATGCAAGCGCACCATTAAACGAGCCAATGGCTGTACGAGCCGCCGCTGCGATGAATACTTCTGTCATGGATCACTCCGTTTGCTGCTAGCGCCTAGAATTCGGCGGCACATATTCTGGCATACACGCGAACTAACGCGCGCACATGCCAGCTTCAAGAGCTTAAGCAGCGGTGTTGGAGTGTATGTGCGGCGCTTCGCGTCTAGGCGACAAACGGCGCGCCGAGCGTATCAATGGCGCTTGGCTCAGAGCGCGTTTGTGCGTGCTGTTTCTGCGCCTTCGGTCAATAGGGCAGCGACTTTGTCGCGCGTTTCAACTTGGACTTCCCAAGCGTCTTTAGCTATTCCCATCAGATCTTGGCCGAGTGCTTGCGCTGCCTCAACTTGCGCCGCATAAGCGTCGGTTGGCTTGTCGCCGGCGGACATGACATTAGCCATCTTGTTCAATGCACTCAGATTCGCTTCCATGGCGGAAACCTGTTGGGTAGCGAATTTACGCTGAGCCTCGGTGGCGATCTCGGTAAACTTCACCATTGAAGTCAACATTTGTTGGTTGAAATCAGACATTTTGCCAGCAGACGGGAGCATTGATTCGATATTCATACGGGTACTTCTCTGTTTTGGTGCAGTGCAACATATTGTGCAGCGCAACATAATTTAAGCAAATCCTTGTGTCAACCCTATTAGTGGAGCGGTTTTGCTGTTGCTTGCTCATCCCGCAGGTTGTCACCTCACTGCTTGGGGCTGGCGGGTTTTAAGTTTGCCCGCTGCTACTGGCAAACCAGTCTTGGAACAGGTGCACACGTGTGGCTATGTCTCGTTGTTCCCGGCTAACTAAGTAGTAGTCACCGTCAGCGTCTGGGCACGCTTGCGCAAATGGGCTGATCAGTCGCCCTGAATTTAGGCTATCGATCACGAATGGCGTATGTGCCATCGCTATTCCCATGCCTGCGGTCGCGGCCTCCAGCGCTTGGGTGGAGGTGGAATAGGTTTGCCAGGCGCGCGGTCTGAGCGCGTCGGCTTGTGCTGCGGTGAGCCAAATTGACCAGTCGCGGTTGCGTGGCGGCGCGTCGACCCGAATCAATACGGCGCTACGGAGATCATCGACGGAGCGGATCGGGCGGTTTTGCAAGTACGCAGCGCTGGCAACGGGAAACACCCGGTTGGCGACCAGGAATTGGCTTGAGTGGTGAAGCCATTCGCCGTTACCGCAGCGGATTGACAAGTCCACATCGTCTCGAATCAGGTCTATCGGCCGGGACGTGGTCAGCAAGCGCACGTCAATGTCAGGAAACCGCTGCTGGAAGCCCGCCAGCCGGGGAATGAGCCAGCACTGCGCGAATGTCGCCAACACCGAAACAGTGAGTTGTTTGTCGATCTCTGCTGAGCGTTCGTGCAAGGTTTGCGACGCGCTGCGGATGCTCTCGATTGCGCTCCTGAGTTTGGCCGCATACAACTCGACGTCCGCCTCCATGCGCAAGCCAGCGCCTGTGCGCTCGAGCATCCGTCGGCCAAAATGTCGCTCAATCACGCGCAGCTGTTGACTTACTGCGGGTTGACTCACGCCGAGCTCGGCGGCCGCTCGACTGACGCTGCCGTGGCGTACGATCGCCTCGAAGGCAAGCAGGCTTCTGAGTGGTGGTAAAGGCATTAGAATATAAGAAATCATTATGTGCACGAGCGCAATCTAATTTGTGGTGTCCATAGTTTGGCGATAGCGTGTGCGCCAGATCATAAGAATAGCTAACTGGTGAGTTGTGGAACTCTGGATCCCCATTACTATCGCAGCGGCGTTCATGCAGAACTTGCGTTCTGCGCTGCAGAAATACCTCAAGGGGCAGCTGAGCACGTCCGGCGCGACCTTTTCGCGATTCGCCTATGCCATGCCGCTGGCAATTGCATATGTGTGCGCTCTGGTTGCTTTTGCTGATTACAGCTTGCCGGAGCCCGGCGCAAAGTTTTTGGCCTACGCGGCAATTGGCGGACTGGCGCAGATCACCGCGACGGCATTGCTGGTTTATATTTTCGCATTTAAGAATTTCACCGTAGGCACGACTTTTTCGAAGACCGAAACGGCTCAGGCGGCGGTGTTTGGCTTGGTGGTCTTAGGTGAGACGGTGAGCCCCGGGGCAATGGTGGGTATCGCGGTGAGCCTGGTTGGCGTGGTGCTGATCTCGGTCACGCGCGTCAGCTTGGCGCCGCGCGACATGTTGCGTCAGTGTTTGGAATTACCGGCGCTAGTTGGTCTTGCGTCCGGTGCTTTTTTCGGCGTTTCAGCGGTGGCTTATCGTGCCGCGTCCCTGTCATTGCCTGATGGTGATTTTATTATTCGAGCCGCGTTAACGTTGGCAGTTGCGACCACCTTCCAGACGCTGGTAATGGCTGTTTACATGCGTATTCGCGAACCGGGCCAAATAGGCATGGTGGTAAAAACTTGGCGCGTGTCGTCGCTGGTTGGACTCACAGGCATGCTGGGTTCGGTTGGCTGGCTCACCGCAATGACATTGCAAAACGCCGCTTACGTACGCGCGCTTGGTCAAATCGAGCTACTGTTTACCTTTGCCGCTTCGTATCTGTTCTTCAAAGAGCGTGCGTCACGCAACGAATTGGTGGGTATAGCCTTCGTCAGCGCCGGGATCCTGCTGCTAATTTTGATTCGCTAGCTAGCTCGCGCCGCCGCCTCCATCGCTTGCAGCAACTGGTAGCAAAAGGTGTGGGTTGGCGTTGGCACGCCCACTTCAGCACCGATGCGATGGAACACGCCGCACCACGCGTCGACCTCAGACGGACGTTCCGTCCATATGTCACGCATCATTGAACTGGTGGCCGACTCGGGCAGGCTTTCGTAGAACTTCCACACGCTTTGTTTGTAGTCAGCGTCTAGCTTAGCGCCACGTGCTCGCGCTACCGCGATGCTTTCGTCAATGCAGGTATCGACCATTTGCCGGCGCGCCAGGTCCTCGCGCATACCACCGAGTGAACAACGCGCCAATGCCGCCAGACCACTCCAGGAAGCCACCAAGATTAGCTTTTCCCACAGCGCTTTGACGACATCTGCGGTCACTTCCGCATCCACCCCAGCGCCAGCAAAGGCCTCGCGCAATGCCTGCGCGCCTACGCTCGGTTGATTATCCAAGGTGCCAAAGCCGACGTATGCCGAGTCATTGAAATGACGGATCACGCCCGGCGCTTCGATCAAGCTGAAGATTCGCGATAATCCGCCTAAAACATGCGCTTGGCCGAGCGCGTCGGCGAGCTGATACGGCGCATCGACGCCGTTTAGAAATGGTACAACGAGCGTATTTGCAGCAATCATCGGGCGCATGGCTTCGGCCACTTCTGGGATTTGCCAGGTCTTGACCGCTACTAGGACAAAATCGACTTCGCCGATTTCTGCTGGTTTGTCGGATACCGTTGGCGCATCGATGTGCAGGTCACCCAGAGGGCTCAGGATCTGCAAGCCTTTGGAACGCATGGCCTCAAGATTGGCGCCGCGCGCAATAAACCCGACATCGTGACCAGCGTCATGCAAACGCGCGCCATAATATCCACCCAGACCACCAGACCCGTAAATTGCGAATCGCACCCCGATAAACTCCTAACAACAGCTGCGTCAATACTGCTGATTATACTGACATGTGCCTGCCTACGACGGTGAATTCTTTGCGCTAGTGACCTCGGCGCGACATTCCAGTGCTTAGACCGAACGAATCATGTCGCGCACGCGTGGCTGAATCTTGGTACGCCAGCGCGTGCCATTGAACACGCCATAGTGGCCAACACCAGCTTGAACATAGCGATAGCGCTGGGCCTCGGTGAGCGATGAGCACAGCGCATGCGCGGCCTCCGTCTGGCCAATTCCACAGATATCATCGTTCTCACCTTCAACTGTCATCAGCGTCGTTTGGCGGATCGCGCGGCAATCGACCAGCTGGCCTTTATGCATGAGCGTGCCCTGCGCTAATGCGCGCTTCTGAAAGACTTGCTCAACGGTTTGTAGGAAATACTCCGCGGTTATGTCCATCACCGCGAGATATTCATCGTAGAAACGCCGGTGTGCTGCGACATCGTCTGCGTCGCCTGCAACCAAGCGGTCAAAGTAGCCGCGGAACGCTTGCATGTGGCTTTGCGCGTTCATGCCCATAAAGCCCGCTAACTGCAAAAACCCAGGGTACACAGCACGCAGCGCGCCCATGTGCGGAAACGGGACGTAGGTGATGACATTGTTTTTGAACCAGGCGAGGTCATGCGAGGTCGAGTATTGATTGACAACTGTCGGGTGATTAGCGACGTCTACCGGTCCCGCCATCAGCGTCAGGCTACGTGGCTGACACGGATCGTCGTCCTGCGCTAACAGGGCGGTAGCTGCCAATGCGGGCACCGATGGCTGGCATACCGCAAGGATGTTTAACTCGGGCCCGAGTGTGCGGCAGAACTTCATCAGGTAACTGATGTAATCATCGAGATCGAAACTGCCCTCGTACAAAGGTACGGCGCGAGCATCAGTCCAATCCGTAATGTAGACGTCGTGCTCTGGCACCATGGCGTGCACGGTGCCACGCAGCAAGGTCGCAAAGTGTCCGGACATCGGCGCAACAATGAGTACTTTGGGTTGGCTACCGATGCTCGGCGCATCGCTCGGCTGCGACTTGACGAAACGCACGAGATTGCAAAATGGCGTGCGTGTGACGATCTCTGTGTGCACCGCTATCTCGGCGCCGTTGAGCGTGACTGAGTCAATCTCGAACTTGGGTTTTGCGTAACGACGGGTTAACTCATCGAACACCCGCCAGCCCGCTTGCAGTGCAGGGTTTGGTGGCAGATTCCCAAATGGGTTGTGTGGATTATTGAGCGCTTGATCAAAGCCACTGGCAACTGAGCGTAGCGGCGCAATAGCCGCGTGAGTCAATTCGTATGCCGCATAAGCCCATGTTGCGCGGCCGGTCAAAGGTCGGAATCCTGAAAGCATTAATCCTCGCAATGCGCCGTGCCCTGAGGCCGGCGCCGTGGATGCACTCTAGCTTGCGCGCAGGTTCATGAATGCGCGCAAGTCGTTGAGCTCGGCTTGTGTGGTCGCTGCGACTGGGGTTGCGAGCGCGTCGTCCTCACGCGAAAGCGTTGCTATTTCTAAATCCCAATTCGATCATGTGTGATTCGTATGGTGCGGTGCAGCAAGTCTCGAGTCTAGCAGCCTATGCGAGCCGATGAAAACCTAGCCGGAGGTGAGGTTTAAGAGCCAGCTGCTAAGCGCATCGCGCGACCACGTCAATGCGCCACCAGGATTCTGTTCGGCGCGATCGCTGCACGAGAGTAAAGGGAACACGGTATGAATCGCTGCTATCGCTCAGACCGTGATAGAAGTGCTCGTGGTTTAGCTTGCTGTCTACAGCAGCAGGCTGAGTATGCGGCGGTATATATAGGGTTCTACGTCTGCGCCGGCAGCCTCAAAATGCGCGGCAACGTCGGCCTGACGCAAATCCCGGCTGGGTACGGCAATGGGGGTACGTTGGTCAAACGCCGTCGCTTCGCCGTCATCAATGGCGCTGTGGCTAAATCCATGTTCGGCGCCCCAGCGCAGCGAACGCTCTTGATGCGGTTTGTTGTAGCAGATCTCGAATGCAGAGATCTCGTGAGCAGGGTTTTGCCAGACGTAAAGATCCATCCGAGCACAAGCCCACCAACGCCGCCGTAGCTTGTCGCTGGTTTGGCGTACTCGGAGAATCTCGCGCAGTCGATCCGTCATACTCAAGTACCGTATGGGCTAACTTCGCCGCGTATTTGCTCGGCTTTAAGCCTGTATCGCTAACGCCGCATGGAGTTGCTGTGATTGTGGCCCGACGCATTTTTTGCTGCCATCATCGCACTGTCCAAGTGCTGCGCGTGACGAAGTGAGACAAGCACGGCAGCCCAGCGCGCGTGGGCTTCATTTCAGCATAGGTTCTCAATTGTGACACCAGGCATCAATGCCGCCAAAAAGGCGCGAATTCAGCACACCGTGCATCGATACGAACACGACCCGCGCAGTGCCTCTTACGGTCTGGAGGCGGCTGACGCGCTCGGGCAGGATCCCGCTCGGGTTTTTAAGACGCTGCTGGCACAAGTCGATGGCAATGCCCTGGTGGTTGCCATCTTGCCAGTCACACAGCGCCTCGACCTCAAAGCTTTGGCTAGCGCTGCAGGCGGGAAAAAAGCCGTCATGGCTGACCCTGCCGCGGCAGAGAAAGCGACCGGTTATGTTGTCGGTGGCATTAGCCCGATTGGTCAGAAGCGGCGCTTAATGACATTCCTCGACGCGAGCGCGGCGTCGTTCGAGACCATCTACGTTAGCGCTGGGAGGCGCGGACTGGAAATTGAACTTGCTGGTGCTGATCTGTGTGCGCTAACTGGTGCGATATTGCAGCCAATTGCGCGTGAGGCCTAAGCGCTCAAACCCGTAGCGGCCAGCATTTGGCCCCGGCGAGATTGACAATGCAATGATGCGTATCCAGCGCACAAGCGCACAAATCTCTATAGTGAGCGGCCGCTGTTGAAAAAATTGTGGGTGTGGGCTCCAATGCCGCGCCCAACGGCCGTCAGCTGTCCACGCGTGAGCCCCGCCTAATCGTTATGAATGCGCATCAAGAAGAAGTCGATAAACGCCGAACATTTGCGATCATCTCGCATCCAGATGCAGGCAAAACCACACTCACTGAGCAGCTGTTGCTGTTCGGTGGCGCGATCCAGATGGCCGGTACCGTGAAAGCACGTAAGTCTGCGCGACACGCAACTTCGGACTGGATGGAACTAGAGAAAGAGCGCGGTATCTCGGTGACCTCATCGGTGATGCAGTTTCAGTACCAAGATCACATCGTGAACTTGCTCGATACTCCGGGTCACGGTGATTTCTCTGAAGACACCTATCGCACGCTAACGGCTGTTGATTCGGCGCTCATGGTTGTGGATATCGCCAAAGGCGTTGAAGAACGCACCATCAAGCTGATGGATGTGTGCCGCTTGCGCACGACCCCCATTTACACTTTCGTCAACAAGATGGATCGCGACGGCCGAGACCCTATCGATGTGCTTGATGAGATCGAGCACATCTTAAAAATTCGTTGCGCTCCGGTAACTTGGCCAATAGGTATGGGCCGTGGTTTCAAAGGCGTGTATCACTTGTATGACGATATTGTGTACCTACGTGAAGGCCAGGAGCGGGAAGGCTCGGGGCGGCCTATAGTCGGATTGGATAATCCGCTGTTAGACGATGAGCTCGATGGTCTTGCTGAAGGCTTGCGCGAAGAAATTGAGTTGGTACGCGGAGCCAGCCATTTACTCGACCATGAGGCCTATCTGCGCGGCGAGCTGTGTCCGGTGTTCTTTGGCTCCGCACTGAGTAATTTTGGCGTGCAACAGATGCTCGATAGCTTTGTTGTGCATGCGCCAAAACCGCAACCACGCGCGACGCAGACCCGTGAGGTGTTGCCGAGCGAAGAAAAGATGTCCGGTTTCGTATTCAAGATTCAGGCAAACATGGATCCGGCGCATCATGACCGCATCGCATTCATGCGCTTGTGCTCCGGCACCTATCGTAAGGGCATGCGACTGAAAAATGTGCGCGCCAACAAAGAATCGCGGGTCAGTGATGCGGTGACATTCTTTGCTCAAGAACGCGGCCACGCAGACGGTGCGCACGCGGGCGACATCATTGGGCTGCACAACCACGGCACGATCAGCATCGGTGACACCTTCACCGAAGGCGAAACACTAGAATTTACTGGTATCCCGAACTTTGCGCCGGAGTTGTTTCGCCGCGCGCGGCTAAGAGATCCACTTAAAGCCAAAGCCCTAAACAAAGGTCTGGACCAGCTCTGCGAAGAGGGCGCTACACAGGTGTTTCGCCCGATGCTGAGCAACGACGTCATTCTTGGCGCAATCGGGCCCTTGCAGTTCGAGGTGGTGAGCCATCGACTCAAGAACGAGTATAGAGTTGAGTGTGGCTTCGAAAGTGTCACCGTCGCGACTGCGCGCTGGGTCGTGTGTGATGATGCCAAGATGCTGGACGATTTTCGTCGCAAAGCGGCTGATAACCTCTCGCTCGACCACAAAGGGGGCCTCGTTTACATCGCTCCTACGCGAGTGAATTTACAGCTCACGATGGAGCGCTGGCCGGACATATTGTTTAACGCCACACGGGAGCAATAGCGTAATGCCCGGTCGCGGCCCGGTCGAAAATCGCACCGATTATTGGAAGTACTACGGTGGCGCGGCCTTGTTAACGATCATCGGTTTTGTGGTCGCTTATCAGTTCGTGGAGCCAGCGCCGCCGAATCATTTGCGTATGACCGCTGGCAGCACTGAAGGGGCTTACTACGGCTTTGCGCAACGCTATGGCGAAATCCTTGCACAAAATGGCATCACCATTGAGGTCGTTGAATCGCAAGGCTCGGTTGACAACTTGCAGCGTCTCACCGACCCGGCGCAAGAATTCGACTTGGCACTTGTTCAAGGTGGTGTCGGGGATCCGGCCAAATCACCGGAGTTGCGGTCTTTGGGAAGCCTTTACTACGAGCCATTGTGGGTGTTCTACCGGGGTTCCCAGGCAATCGAAACGCTGGGCGACTTGCGCGGTAAGCGCGTTGCGAGTGGCGCGCAAGGCAGCGGTACACGGGCGGTGTTGGCGCGCTTGATGCGGCAAAACGAACTGGGTCCAGAGCTGGTAACTATGACGGATTTGTCCGGAATGGATGCCGCCGCGGCACTGATTGCTGGAGATGTTGATGTCGCCGTGTTTGTTAGCTCGCCGCGAGCCGCTGCGGTCGCAAAGCTGTTGCGCGAACCAGACATTGTGTTATTAAGCTTCCAGCGGGCCGAGGCCTATGCGAGGTTACATCCGTTTCTGAATCGCGTGGTATTGCCGCGTGGAGTCATCTCGTTTGCACACGACCTGCCCGCGACTGATGTCGAATTGTTAGCGCCAGCAGCAACGCTTGTTGCGCACGAGTCTTTGCATCCCGCGCTGGTTGATTTGTTATTGCTGGCTGCCCAACAAACGCATGGCAATGGTTCGATTTTTGAACGACCGGGACAGTTCCCTTCGCCGCGCTTTGTGGATTACCCCTTGAGCGAAGAGTCGCAGAGATTCTTTAAGTTCGGGCCACCGTTCTTACAGCGTTATTTGCCGTTTTGGGCGGCCAATTTAGTTGACCGATTGAAAGTACTGATGCTGCCGCTGCTGACGGTATTGTTCCCCTTATTCAAAGTAGTCCCGCCGTTCTACTCCTGGCGGGTACGTCGCCGGATTTATAAGTGGTATGGCGATGTTCGAGAAATTGAGATGTTGTATCTGGCTGAGCCCGACGAGGCGAAACGCGCCAGCGGCCTGGCCCAACTCAAGGCCATTGAACAAGAATTGATCGAACTCAAAGTGCCGCTTGGCGTTACTGACGCCCTATATCATTTGCGCCAGCATTTACGCTTTGTGCGCGACGAACTGAACGGCACCTTGTAGATGCTAGCAGCGACACGCGCCCAGTTTACCCGCCCCTTGAGTGCGTCGTTGGGCAGTGAGATGTTGTTGGCTTTAACCACGGTTGCCCTGTTGGCGGCAACCTTCGCGCATTCGATTGGCACTTACCTGGAAAAAGCGCGTTATGCGCAAGTGCTTGGGCTGAGCGCACAAGTGCGCACCTATCTTACCATTGAGCACGCGATCACCGGGCGTTGGGCGTCCGCGCCGCCGCCGGATTTGGTCGAGCTAAACAATGACTTGGCATTGCGTAGCGTGACCTTAGTTGATGGCAACTACAATTTTTACTGAACGATGCGCGCCATCCCGAGATGCCGTATAACTTGAGTTTCAGACGTGGCCAAGACATGCGTCTTGGTACGCTACTGTGGTATTGCGGCTACGCTAATCCGGCGCCAATAGCGGGTGTCTCCATTCCGTCAATAACTACCGTGCCGCTACAATATCTGCCGCCAATTTGCCGCGCCTCGCGCGCGCCGCAGTGACTTACTATCATGACTGCGTTGCAAACCGCGAAGCGACGATGGATTGTTGCTGGCGTTGAGGTGGATAACGGCGCTTTGCATGTGTCGTTCAGGGACGGCGTGATCCCTGGCGGCAGTGCGCAAGCGATACTTACGATTCGCCCTCTGATAGTGACTGGCAGCCCGGCGAGTCCAATTGCGTGGGCATGTTCGAGTCGTGCGGTGCCGAGTGG
>Ga0055584_100002616_pt1 | contig 17760 bp, 15 predicted proteins | sample OSDHelmetaG_FD_58716 | JGI IMG/M metagenome (GOLD analysis project Ga0055584, IMG submission 58716) | Pelagic marine sediment microbial communities from the LTER site Helgoland, North Sea, for post-phytoplankton bloom and carbon turnover... | ecosystem: Environmental > Aquatic > Marine >... | reverse complement strand
TTTTTTCACAGCAGCAGCTTTCTTTGCGGCAGGTTTTTTCACAGCAGCAGCTTTCTTTGCAGCAGGTTTTTTCACAGCAGCTTTTTTTGGGCTAGCTTTTGCTTTAACAGCTTTAGCTTTCACTTTTGCTACAGGACTTGCTTTTTTGGCTTTAGTAGCCGGCTTTTTTTTGGTTACCATTACATTATCTCTTTCTAACTCACTACTTGATAATTATCAGTAGTTATTTTTAATGTGCTGATCTTGTCGTTTTCTGGCTCAAGAAAATTTATTGCAAGCCATCTTTTGGAAAGCAATGCATTCTACTGGTTTATTCCAAGCCAGGAAACTATTTGTCAGGCTTTTTATTGCCACATCAGATCAGATTCTTTAATACAAATTTTTCCATCCTTAACTTCATAATCAACAGCTTGCAAACTCTGTCCTAGACAGGGACCTTGCAGGCACTCTCCAGTCTCAATGTTAAATAAGGCGCCATGTGTAGAACATTGAATCAGATCACCGCTATTATTCAAAAATTTGTTGGGCTCCCAGTTTAGTGGAACATGCAAATGTGGACAGCGGTTAATATAAATAAATATTTGCTCACGTTTTTTTATAACAAAAAGAGCTGATTGATCAAATTCGATGGAATAGCTACCACCTTCCGGGATGCTATTAATCTGACAAATCGCTTTTAGCATTAGGCGTCAAGTGCTTGTTTAAAGTCTGCGATAAGGTCCTCTTGATCTTCAATGCCAATTGAAAATCTAACCATGGAATCAGCAACTCCCATAGAAGCTCTTCGCTCAGGCCCCATCTCAAAATATATGGTATGTGCAACAGGAATCCCTAAGCTGCGGTTGTCTCCTAAATTGCTGGAACTGACGACTAATTCCAGAGAGTTTAGAAAATCAAAACAATCAATGTTTTCATTTAACTCGATACTAAAAATTGCACCAAAATGCTTGAATAGATCTTGCGCTCTTTCATGTTGAGGATGATCAGGTAATCCTGGATAAAACACTTTTCTGACCTTAGGGTGATTCTCGCAAAATTTTGCGATGGCAAGGGCATTGTCGCAGGCATGATTGATTCTTAAATTTAAAGTATCAGAGCCAACAGATAGATGATGCGCAGCTTCAGGTCCTAAGGCTGAGCCGAAATCACGCAGACCTTTCTTGCGGATCTGTGTAATACCCCATTGTGAAGCGTCTTTGTTTTTATAATTCTCATAGATATTATCAAAGCTACTCCAGTTATAAAGACCAGTGTCCGTTACGCTGCCACCTAAGGCATTGCCATGACCACCTATATACTTAGTCAAAGAGTTGATTATGAGACTGGCTTTCACTGTTATTGGAAGAAACAAGCAGGGGGAGGTCATAGTGTTATCAACAAAATATATTAGTTTTTGTTTCTCGCACAAATCCCCAATAGCTGCTAAATCAGCTACTTGTGTTACTGGATTGGCAATGGTTTCTACAAAAACCAGTTTGGTATTAGGTTTAATAGCCGCTTCGACTTTAGATGCATCTGTAGCATCAACGAAAGTGACCTCAATTCCTAAGCCATTCAAAGTATTAAACAAACTATTGGTATTGCCAAACAGATAAGCGCTTGAAACGATATGGTCTCCAGAGCGAAGAAGTGCCAACAAACTAGAACCAATTGCAGCCATGCCAGTTGCAAAAATCACGCTGTCCAAGCCTTGTTCCATTAATGTGATTTTATTGGCTAGTGCATCTATAGTTGGATTATTTTGTCGGCCATAAGCATAACCTTTGCGCTTGTTTTGGAAGACCTCTGCTAGCTCTCTAGCATCTTCATAACCATAAGCCACTGAGGTATGGATGGGTTTATGCAACACGCCGTGTTCCGGCCGACCTTCACGGTCAGCATGTAAGATGGTGCTTGTGAATTGCTTCTTTTTCATTGCGCTTCGGTCTTGCTACAAAGTGTTGATGTAAAAAAGAGGGGCGGATGATACTCCTATTCTAAGTCGTATAGAAGTGCAGTTGGAGGGATAAGTTTAGTAAGTGATTCGATACTGCGGGTTTCTATTCCTTGACCATTACATCTATTAAGACGCTAAGATCTTGTTCAGGGGCAGGATCAACAGAGTCTGCGGGGCCGACCCATAGCTGCCCCATCATGCCGGCTTCAGCATGATCTAGAATATGGCAGTGGTACATCCACATGCCAGGTCTGCCCTCGAAGTTAACGGCTATGCGTACAGTTTCTCCGACTGGGACATCAACGGTATCTTTCCATTGAGGTATGCGGTTTTCATCCAGAACTTGAAAGAAGTATCCGTGCAAATGAAAAGGGTGGTTAAAATCAGAGTTGTTAATTAAGTTCCAGATATGAGTTTCTCCGACTCTTGCTTGCAATGGCTGCATGCTCCAATAAGGAATACCGTTAAAGCCCATTTCAATTTTATTAGTTTGGTCTTGCCCAATGGTCATTTCCAAATCTTGTTCAATGGCAGAGCTGAGATCAATTGGCTCAATGGTGCGAAGTTGAATAGGGATTTCAGCAGGTATGACGGCATCATCCATCACTGTTTCAATGTCTATCATGGGAACTGAAGCCCGACGATATACGGTGCCGAAACCTCGATTAAAGGGTGTCCATCGGAAAGCTTGAGTTGTGCCGGGTTCATTCATCGGTGTGAAGACAACATCTGCTCGTTCTGATGGTGTTACTACAACTCGGCCAACGACCTCAGACTGCTCAGCTAGACCATTATCACCCCCAAGGACTGTAAATGTATGATTGCGCAAGCGAATCGGAATATATCTGGATCTAGATGCATTAATGATCCGCCAGCGTTGTTGCTTACCTTGTCGGACTTTAAGGGTTGGGCGAATCTTTCCATTTACCAGCACTACTGTCCCTTCCTTGCCAAATAATGCAGTAAAATCACAGCCTGCATTTTCTGCCAGAAAGCTTCCGTCACCAACATTCAGGCTCATGTCTGACATCACCAGTACCAAGTCATCACCAAACTCTTCAGGATCATTCGGGTCTTCAACAACAATAGGCCCATACATCCCCCAACCAACTTGAGCAGCTGAATTAACATGAGGGTGATACCAATATGTACCAGCATCGTCTACGGTGAATTCGTATCTGAATTCACCACCTGATTCTACCGGGGGTTGCGTAACGCCAGGAACACCATCCATTTGGTTGGGTACTCTTAAGCCATGCCAATGAATAGTTGTAGAGTCAGGAAGAGAATTTTTGAAGTGAATGATTACAGTATCCCCGACCTTGGCTTTGATCAAAGGTCCAGGCAAGCTGCCACCATAAGTCCATACAGGAGTTATTTGGCCCTCAATTATTTCCATATCGACTATCTGAGCTTCTAATTCTATTTCTAGGATATTAGGATCAGGGTTGAGGTCTTCTGGTATAGTCAAAGCCAAATCGTCGTCCCAACCCTCAGGCTGGTCTACTTCTAACGCAGTCAATGGGCCACGGTCACAACTACCGAGTAAAATCAGGCTGAATATAAATAATATTCGGGATTTAGACATAACTCTCCTCTGGCTGTTGCCAGCATTTAGTATAAGTATAAGCCTAGGTTAGAGAATTCTAACAATCAGAGACACTCAAATTAGATTTAAATCAATATTGGGGTTATTAGGCCACAATATAGGCCCCAATATTGATTCTTTTGTTACATCAGATGATGGTAAGCGTTCGAGTGAACTGGCCAGGATTCTCCCACCTTGATACTTTCTCGGGTAGTTCTTCCGGTGTTGCTTGGATTTGACCATTGACATCAATAACTCGAGATACGATTTCATGATCGCCGGGTGTTGCATTTTCCCAAGCGAACTTAAATAACTTCCAAGAGTAACGGGTAGCGTCTGGGAGAATTTCTGCTTGTTGCCAAGGGCCATTATCAATTTTCACTTCCACCGCTCTTAGTGGCGTGCCATCATTAAGTGCAAAGCCCATGATGTTGTGACTATTGCCGCTTTTCGTGACACGGGTAATGGCAGACTTTAATCGAATCTTAGTCACAAGACGCTCTTCCCAGCGTTCTACCCCGCCAACGTCACGACGACTTAAAGTAACGTAATCTCGAGCCTGGAATCTTCCAGAAAAGCGCCTGTCTTGCACGTGAATCTGTTCCAGCCATTTAATATTAGTAATGCCATACCAGCCTGGCACTAACAATCTAATCGGAAAACCATGCGCGCCAGGTAGAGGCTCACCATTCATTTCATAAGCCAAGATAATGTCATCATTCATCGCTTCATTAAAGCTTAGGCCGCGAGCAAAGCTTTGTTCTACTTCAGTATCCCGAATAGTCTCCATCCCGCGGTCAGCACCATAGAAAACAACTTCTGAGCCGCCATATTGGATGCCAGCATCTTGTAATAAATCACGCAATCGGCAACCACCCCACCGCGCATTGCCAATAAGGCCATTATAAAGGCCTCGTTGATTGCCGCCGCATTCAAAACCTGCGACTATTTCCACTTTTGGACGGCGACGAATATCTGCCATGCTTAGCGTCATTGGATTGTCTACCATGCCGCTTACCTGAATACGGTGGGTGTTGGTATTAAGTTCGGGCTGTCCGTAATGTTGCACAACGTAGAACTGATCTTCATTACGCGAATAAAAATCTTCTATAAGCTGTGTGTTTTGAAAAAATGTGCCACCTTCGGTCTTCGGTGGGCCAGCGAAATTGGGCGGCATGTCAGTAAAGGGTATTAAGACTTCATCCTGCGCCATAGCTGTTTGTGAGATAAAAGGAGCTGAACCGGTCATAGCAAAACCGCCCATGACAACGCCATTTTTTAGAAAATCTCTGCGCTTGTTTTCTTGTTCTTTTTCTTGTTCTTTTTCTTGTTCTGACATTGCCATTCCTCAATAAAGTAAATGTTCCATTCATTATTCCGATGGTATAGGTACTAGTCAAGTTAAGCTATTGATGCTTGCCTGTTATTTAAACAGTTATTTATTTTGCCTGCGCCAGACTGTGGTTCGCCCCCTAAGCTACGCCTCACCTATTGACGGACTTAGGCTATAAGGCTCATGTCATATTCAAGCGAAGACAATATTTTATATTTTGCAATCTATAAGTTTATTCAGTTCCAACAGCACTGAATTATCAAAAGCTATTGTTCTTGCTGACTTTGGCACCTTAGGCAAAGTTGAGCCTCTGGCCTCGCTTGTAAACGAGCAAAAGCAATGAGGTCCTCACAAAGTTCACAATAACCATAATCCGCGTCTGGCACTTTATTTAAAGCCTTTTGCACTAGTTTTAATCGTTTTTTAGCTTGCTGTAATGTTGAATCGGCCATGTGTTGTTGCTGTAAAGCATCCATGCGAGATAGCCTGCCAACCTTGCTTTGATCCAAAACCACTGTTGATGCTGCAGGTGAGGCTAGTTCTACTTGCTCACGTAAATCAGTTAAGAGCTGCTCTAATGTTGCAGTTAACGATATGATTTGATTGGCGTTTAAGCTATCCATTTTAAGTTGTCTATTTAATCACCTTGAGCGTTTATAAGCTCTGGAAAATTGGCAGTTGCTCAATGCTATCCTCAATCATTTCCAATCGGTTTAAGTAAGTATCAGAACTTCGGCTGCCATATTGAGCAATAAATTCGGCTTCGCTGATTCCATCAGCCCGACCGACTAGCGGGATATATTCGCTTTCAAGTGCCACTTCGGCAAAGAAACGTTGAAGTTGTAATGCGGTATTTTGATCTTCCGTTGCTAGTTCTCCAATGCGAGTGCCAATTTGATTGGCAGTGATATCACTAAAACTGAATCCAGAATTGCTGCGACTGTCGTGAACTTCTTTATAAATAGATAACATATTGGCCATATCGTTATCGGCATAAGCTGCAATCGCCGCAGAAGCAATCATATGGCGAGGAAGGTCATCTCTGGCTTCAAGAGTGACTCGCAAAGGTCTTGAAATTGTCGCTGCTGCAGCTTCAGTGCCGACTAAGTCTTCAATCTCCAACTCCGCTAATAAAAATGAACTCAGAATTAATAGTATTGCTTGGTTTTCTTCAACTGGATCTCCTTCGGTTTCCATAGCAAGACTAAAAAGAGGTGCTATTAAAGCATTCAAGCTGATGGATCTAATGTCTTCTGGGACTTCATTGAGGATAGCCGTTAAATGGTTTTGGAAGGTGATAAGTTGGTTATGAGTTGTTTCATCAATAAGAAGTCGCCTAGCTTGTTCTCTAACAAGATCAAAATTTTCCGTTGTCCAATTAATAGTGAGGCCTAGATAATTTTCTTTAATTTCAAATTGTCTGATGGAAGCCAGCATTAAGTTTAGGAGTCGATAATTATCATTATCGGCAAGGACTTGTTGGCTGTAATTTAAGAAAGGGCGAAGGATAAAGCTAGGGATTTTAAGATCGCCTAAGCGAAGATCTTGCAAGATTAAATTATTTCTTACTTGTTCGAAGCTGGTTTCAACATTTAAATATCTGCCAAATAAATTAGGTTTGATAGCAAAACTACCTCCCAACTTGGCTGAGCCAGGCATTAATTCAATTGACAGGGTGTTATCTGTTAGCCAGTCGAAGTTGTAATTGTTTAATTGCTGAGAAAAATAGATTAAAAGCGCATTACTTTCAGCTTCATTTAGTTCAATAAATTGATCACTGTTGTTGAACAAATACCGAGGGTCGTATTCAATTAACATATCCTCAATACTGCTAATTTGTTCAAGGCTTAGCTGCCTGTTTAATGGGTAAGTTGACGTTTCTTCCAAAGCTATAAATAAGCCAAGTAAGGGCAGGCTGAGCACCAACAGTATAAATAAGCTTAGTGTGTAGCTAAAAAACTTCATAGCAAACAGTATACTTAGCCTTGATTATTCTGGATAGTTATCAACAAAAAGTTTCATAAACATTAGGTTTTTGGGGTATTATCGCCGCCTTACTTCTTTCAGTTGTATTTAGGGATATGAAATTTAACCAAAGTCTTTTAAAAATCACCTTGATTGGTCTTGCGATATTGCTATCTGCCTGTGCTAATAACGCAGCCCAAGATAGTGCTCGAGAAACGGCCCGTACCGAGCAACAACAAGCTGCAGAGCAGGCCGAACTAGCTCGACTAGAGAGCTTGCGAGTTGAAGAAATAGAGCGGGAAGAGGCGAGCAGACAAGAAGCAGCACGCATAGAGTTTGAAAGAGCTGAAGTTGCTCGCCAAGAAGAACGACAAAGAGCTGCAGAAGAGGCTCGCAGCCTAGCGGAAGAGGCTAGAAGAGCCGCGGAAATAAAAGCTGAACAATTACGTCAGGAAGCGACTTCAGCAAGGCAGCAAGCTAGAGTAGAAGAATTAAGCATGCAGGTTCAATCGCTTAATGAACAAACGCAAGCAATAGAGTCAGCTAACGAAGTTTTAAGCCAAGCACTTGAAGCGGCAGAAACGATGTCCGCTGCACTTAGTGAAGAAAGCGGAAAATTCAATACTCTTGATTCCGAAACAGGACTTTTAGATGAAGATATTGATACTGAGCGTCTTGAAGAATTGGCCGAGCAACTAGAACGTTTACGCACTCAAGCCGCCGCTCTGCAAGCTCAATAATTCATACTTCACAACACCCTTTCTTAGCTTTGTTTGTTCATCGGGTTGTGGTAAAGTGCGCGGGTTTTTTTCAACCTAAATTTAATTAATTTGTACGGAGATTTTCTGGATGACAATTGCACTAATTATTCTCCTGTCCCTTATGGGGCTTGCCATCGCTTTTTATTACATGAAAAAGGTGATCAGCATTCCTGTGGACTTAGGGCTTGATGCAGAAGAAAGTGGACGCCTTAAAACCATACATGGGGCTATTGCTGAAGGCGCTATGGCCTTTTTGAAGCAGGAATATAAATATTTGGCCTATTTTATGATTGGTTTTGCCATAATCATTGCCTTATTAATTGATGACCAACATACACCAGATGTTAGGGAAGGTATATTTACTGCTATAGCTTTTCTATTTGGTGCAATTATTTCCATTCTTTCTGGCTATATCGGCATGAAAGTTGCCACTGCCGGTAACGCCCGTACAACTGTTTCTGCTCGTAATAATATTGCCGATGCGTTTATTGTTGCTATGAATTCTGGCGCTGTCATGGGTTTTGCTCTGGTTGGTCTTGCGACATTAGGTTTGATCATTATTTATTTAGTGATGAATGCGGTATTACCTGACGTTGAAAACAATGTGTTGATGGAAGTCATTGCCGGTTTCGGATTGGGTGGTTCTTCTATTGCTCTTTTTGCTCGTGTCGGTGGAGGGATTTTCACCAAAGCAGCTGATGTTGGAGCTGACTTGGTAGGAAAAGTAGAAAAAGGTATACCTGAAGATGATCCCCGTAATCCAGCTGTTATTGCCGATAATGTCGGAGATAATGTAGGTGATGTGGCAGGTATGGGAGCCGATTTGTTTGGTTCATGTGCTGAGAGCACCTGTGCGGCACTGGTTATTTCTGCAATAGCCTTTTCTGCAGATTTAAATGCGATGCTTTATCCGATCATGATCACTGCAGTAGGTATTCCAGTGAGCCTAGTGACCAAAATGCTGGTCCGTGTGCATACTGAAGAACAAGTAGCTCCTGCCTTAAAGAAACTGTTAATTATCTCAAGTGCGATTATGGCGGTAGTACTTTACTTTGTGACTATGTGGATGATTCCAGACTCTTTCGCTATCAATGGCGAAATTTATTCAAACACTGGCGTTTACTGGTGTTTCTTTTCTGGATTGCTTGCTGGTCTCGCAGTAGGACTTTTAACTGAATATTACACATCGGATCAATATAAACCGGTTCAGGATATCGCTAAGTCTTGTGAAACAGGCGCAGCAACAAACATTATTTTTGGTCTGGCACTTGGTTATAAAAGTACTGTGCTGCCTTATGCTGCTATTGCTGTTTCAATATTTGTTTCATGGGAGCTAGCTGGCATGTACGGAATTGCCATTGCTTCTTTGGGTATGCTGGGGACTTTAGCAATTGCACTGACAATTGACGCGTATGGGCCTGTTGCTGATAACGCTGGCGGTATTGCCGAAATGGTTGGTTTAGATAAAGAAGTGCGTCGTCGCACGGATATTCTGGATTCTGCTGGCAACACAACAGCTGCTATTGGTAAAGGCTTTGCTATTGGTGCTGCAATTCTGACTTCATTGGCATTGTTCGGTGCATTCTTAACGCATTCACAAAACTTAATGCGTGAGCTTCCTGAGTTTGGTGCTAACTATGATCTTATTGGCTCCATTACTTTGCTTGATCCGGTTGTCTTCGTCAGTCTATTTATGGGGGCGGTACTGCCTTTCTTGTTCTCAGCGATGACGATGAAATCTGTCGGTGCTGCGGCTTTTGATATGATCGAGGAAGTTCGCCGTCAATTCCGTGAAATTCCTGGCATCATGGAAGGTCAGGGACGCCCGCAATATGCTCAGTGTGTGGCCATTTCTACAAAGGCTGCATTACGCGAAATGATAGCTCCTGGTGTGTTGATTATAGGTACGCCACTTGCTGTTGGTTTCTTGTTTGGCGTTTCAGCTGTGGCCGGAATGTTGGCTGGCTCATTAGTGACTGGTGGTGTTCTAGCCATTGCGTCTTCTAATAGTGGCGGCGCCTGGGATAACGCCAAGAAATATATCGAAGCAGGTAATCTGGGCGGCAAAGGTTCAGATGAACATAAAGCAGCAGTAGTTGGTGATACTGTTGGTGACCCGCTAAAAGATACTTCAGGACCTTCATTGAACATCCTGATTAAACTATCAGCAATTTTGAGTTTGGTATTTGCACCGTTCTTTGTTAACTATGGTGGCATACTGCTTTAATTCAAAGTGTGTTTCATGTAAATACAAAAGGGGCCTTGGTGCCCCTTTTTTATTAAAAGATTTTAGACAGGTTCAAAAACTTTGAAGCAAAGTTCGAGAAATTTAAGAGAGTTATATGAATCAAAAGCAAGCAGACACTAGCCCAAATCTGGCAGGCATAAAAAATATAATTGTAGTTGCATCAGGCAAAGGCGGGGTTGGAAAATCTACAACTGCAGTCAATCTAGCGCTTAGCTTAAAAGATCAGGGTGCAAAAGTAGGTTTATATGATGCAGATATTTATGGCCCCAGTATTCCTATCATGCTTGGTTTGGCAGAAGGAACTCGACCAGAGATAGTGGACGAACGAACCATGAAACCAATATCGGCACATGGTATTTATTGCCACTCAATTGGCTTCTTAGTAGACGCAAATCAGGCCATGGCCTGGCGTGGACCTATGGTGGTGGGTGCATTTAATCAAATACTTAATGATACACAGTGGGGTGACTTGGACTATCTTATTGTGGATATGCCGCCAGGCACGGGTGATATTCAATTAAGTTTGGCGCAATCGGTTCCGGTAACAGGCGCAGTGATAGTTACAACTCCACAAGATGTTGCATTGCTAGATGCCAAGCGTGGTATAGAAATGTTTCGCAAAGTAGGCATCCCCATTTTGGGTGTAGTAGAGAATATGGGACTACATATATGTAGTGAATGTGGACATGAGGAACATATTTTTGGTGAAGGTGGGGCCGAAAGTATAGCTAAAGATTACGCCGTAGATGTACTAGGAAGTTTGCCGCTCAATAAAGCTATACGTGAGCGGAGTGATGAGGGTGTACCAATCGTTGCAGCAGACGCCTATGGTAAAGTTGCAGAGATATACCGCAATATCGCTATAAGAGTAGCGAATACCGTGCAGGACCTAAACAGTAGTTTAAGCACGCCTAACATTAGCGTAGTAGATGATTAATCAGTTTGTTTGAGTTCTCGCAAATATTGGAAAAGCTTTTTACCTGAACTCGGAGGTTTCTTGTGGTCCTGTTCTTTCAGGGTCTGTCGAATTAACTGCCTTAAATACTGAATGTCTATCGTTGGATGGTCAAGAATTAGTTCTTGCAAAGCTTCTTCAGACCCAGCTAGAAGCTTTTCTCGTAAGTCCTCTAATTGGGTAAAGAAACGTTTATTCAAATTAGCGTTATGCTGATCCCGTTCTAGAACCTTTTCAATTAAAGAAGTGTCAACACTGCGCATTACTTTTCCAATAAATTGAAGTTGTCTGCGACGTGCTTCATGCTTATTAGGTAAACGCTTGTATTCTTCAATAGCACTTAATAATTCAGTAGGCAGTTGACACTTTGCAAGTAGCGGGGCATTGACCTCAGTTAGCTTTTTGCCTAAATCTTGTAAGGCTAGCATTTCACGTTTGCGCTGACTTTTGCTAACAAACTCTTCTGTATTATCTAGCGGTTCTTCGGAGTTATTCATGTCATGTTCAATACAGTAATGTTGCAAGACCGAGGAATGAAAGGAAGCCAACCACATCAGTGATAGTAGTTAGAACAACGCTACCAGCCAAGGCGGGGTCAATTTTTAATTTTTTGAGGAATATTGGCAATAGGGCGCCAGCTAAGACGGCAACTATAATAGTGACGATCATGGCGCCGGCAAATATATACGCCAGCTTATTATCAGAAAACCAGAATATAGCAATCATTGCTGCGACAAGCGCCCAGAGTAAACCGTTTAGCAAACCGACACCCAACTCACGCCACATCAGCCATAAAGAGTTGGTTTTACCAATCTGTCCAAGAGCCATACTTCTAATAACTAGGGTTAAGGTTTGGTTGCCTGCAACGCCTCCCATGCTAGCGACGATGGTCATTAATACGGCTAAGGCTACAATTTCATTGATGGTGTCCGAAAAACGACTTATAACTACAGCAGCAAGGAATGCAGTTATCAGATTTACTCCTAACCAAATAGCACGGCGTTTGGCCGTTTTAAATACAGGCGCAAAGGTATCGTCTTCTTCACCCAGACCGGCCATACGCATAAATGAATGATCGGCATCTTCTCGAATGACATCAACAATATCGTCAATTGTGATTCGGCCCAATAATTTGCCGTCTTCATTCACAACGGGCGCTGAAACCCAGTCCATCCTTTCAAACAGTTGTGCCACTTCATTGTCGGGCATAGATACAGGGATTGCTTCAAAATCAGTAATCATGATTTCGCTGACAGTGAGATTCGGGTCTGAAACCAAGACTTTGCGCAAGGGTAACAAGCCAACCAAGTGGTCTTCACGACTAACCACTAGAAGATTATCTGTCATGCTTGGGATTTCATCATGGCGGCGCAAATAACGTAGCACTACATCGAGGGTGTGACTGCGCCTTACTGTGATTGTATCGGTATTTAACAGGCCTCCAGCAGTGTCTTCAGGATAGAAAAGGACGGCCTCCAAGCGCTGTCTATCCTGGTCTCCCATTGCCAGAAGTACTTCATTGATTACCTGGTCAGGAAGTTGTTGCAGAATGTCAGCCAGATCATCAGTTTCCAGGCCTTCTGTCAGGCTGGCAACTTCTTTTGGACTTAGTTTATTAAGGATATCGCTTTGAATATCCTCATTTAGAAAATTAAGGACTTCGCCTTCATTGTCCTTGGCTACTAGACGCCATAGGATTTCTCGAGCTTTATGTGGCGAAGATTCAAGCAAATGTGCGATAGTGGGTGCGGGCAATTTATTGAGCATTTGCCGCACATGCACAAAAGAACCACTTTCCAGCGCTATGCCAAGCGCTTCTAGTTGTTCCTGAGTTTGATTAGTGTTTTCGCTCGCTTGCAGCATACTTTCTTAGAAACTTCACAAAGACATCTGTTATTGGAAGCGGGTATTATAACAGTGCGAAGGTCGCAAAGCCCTAGAAAGAAGGAGTAGCGTAGTAATATTCATGTCAGATAGTAAATTAAAAATAGTTATTGCCTCTCTCATCGTCATAGGTTTTTCAATCTTGGCATGGTCTGTTCAGCCTGCGGCAAATGAAAGTGGCGTTGTTTGGTATAGCATTTTACCTCCGGTTATTGCAGTGGCTTTTGCAATTGCCACCAGACGTTTATTGTTAAGTCTGGCGGCAGGGGTAGTCCTTGGCAGTATATTAATTAATGTACCGCCGGCACTTACTCAGCCATCTGCATGGGCTTCGAGTTTCGTAACCCTAGTCGGCCACCTTTGGAATGTGATAAGTAGCCCTTTTAATTTAGCGGTGCTCGCATTCATTATGTTGATGTTGACTATGGTTAGCATTGTTATCCTTTCGGGTGGCTTGCTGGCTATAGTTAGATGGCTGGAACAATATGCCAAAGGCCCCAGGTCTACTCAGTTTATTACCACCCTCATGGGTTTTTTAGTTTTCATTGATGACTATGCCAATGTCATGATTGTTGGCACTTCCATGCGTCCAATTTCTGACTCAATGCTAGTGAGCAGGGAAAAGCTGGCATTTATCGTTGATGCAACTGCTGCACCGATTTCAGGCATAGCCTTAATGTCAACCTGGATTGGTTATGAGGTTGGTATTTTTGCTGAAGTTAGTACGGCATTGGGTTTTGAGCGAGATGCGTATTCAATGTTTCTTGATGCCCTTAGTTTTCGTTTTTACTGCATTTTTATGATTTTGTTTATTTTTGTGAATATTTGGTCTCGCCGTGAATTCGGAGGAATGTTGATTGCTGAACGACGCAGCAGGTTGGGGGAAGTGAGTGCTGCTGATGCCGTTTTGCTGAGTAAAGTTAATGACAATATAGAGCCGGATAAAAATGCCAAGATAAAAATGTCTACGGCTTTTTATCCTTTTGGAATTCTATTTTTTATCTTATTTCTAGGTCTATGGATTGACGGTGGCGGAGTAGCTTTACTGGTCGAGAGTCCCATGAGCCTTTTGAGTTTCAGTGATTGGCGAGATGTTGTATCCGCCGCTGAGAATAATGTTCATGTGCTGAATATTGCAGGTTTGCTGGCATTACTCACCGCAATATTCTGCGCGATTGTTATAGCAACTTTGCCTAAACAATCAATTGGTCGCGCAATTAAACAAGGTGCAAAGTCAGCTTTCTATCCATGGCAAATTTTAATTCTGGCCTGGACCCTCAGTGCTATATGCAACGAATTGCAAACAAGCCCATTTCTCGTCGCTGTAGTTGGTGATTCAATGCCTGTGCTTTTTTATCCGGTGATTGTTTTTATTCTTAGTGCCGCAGCAGCTATTGCCACAGGCACAGCATGGGGAACTATGGCAATATTTATTCCTATTACCTCGCAGGTGGCATTTCAACTAGATGGCGGTATTTACGGTTTAGTGACGATAATGAGTCTTGCTGCGGTACTTGATGGTGCGATTTTTGGTGATCATTGCTCGCCAATTTCTGACACCACTGTTATGAGCTCAATTGCGACTTCCTGTGACCATATTCACCATGTACGAACTCAGTTTCCTTATGCTTTATTAGTTGCAGCTAGCGCCATTGGAGCAGGATATATACCCGCAATGTATGGCACGCCCTTATGGTTAGCAATGATGCTGGCGGTGGGGTTTTTTAGTTTGTTTCTGGTATTGCTTGCAAAAAAAGTAAACGCGTAGGTATTTCGTATTTGCCTTAATTACTCTTCGTCGAATTTATTATCAACTAGGGTATTAATCGCAGTAAAGGCTTCAAGTTCATCATTGCCATTCAGTTTGATATCGAGAACAGTCCCTGGTGATGCCGCAAGCAGCATAATTGAAAGTATGCTCTTGCCATCTACCATTTTCTCGGGGCTACCAATTTCAAAATGAGATTCGAACTGGTTAACAACTTCAACTAACTTTGCTGCCGCTCGGGCATGTAAGCCAGCCTTGTTGCTGATTGTGATTTTATCTTCGATCATCTGCTAAAAATTACTTAATTCTCTATGACGAATTTGAATATTACTAATTGTTGGGGAGAAATGCTTCCTTAGTTTTTCACTAAGGAAAACAGAGCGATGTTGCCCGCCAGTGCAACCCAGAGCAATAGTGATATAACTGCGGTTGTTACGCTCAAAGCTGGGGATCCAATTTTCAAGAAAGTTCTTGATATCATTGAACATTTTGTCGACTTCAGGCTGATCATTCAAATAATCGATAACTTCTTGATTCAGTCCGGTCAGCCCTCTGAGGGTATTAACCCAATAAGGATTAGGTAGGCAGCGGAGATCAAAAACCATATCTGCATCGATAGGAATGCCATGCTTAAAACCAAAAGACTGAAATTGTAATGCCAGAATGTTGGGCTCATGATTAGCAACTCTGTCACGCACTATATCTCGCAAGTCATGTAAAGTTAGACTGCTGGTGTCTATCGCTAAGCTGGCTAGATTGGCAATCGGTAAGAGCAACTCCTTTTCGAGTTTAATCGCTTCAAGTAGGCCTAAGTCTGAATTGCTTAAAGGATGCTTGCGCCGAGTTTCGCTAAAACGCTTCAACAGTGTGTCAGTCTCAGCATCTAAAAAGATAATTTGCCGGTCTAAAGCTGAATCATCTAATCTGTCGTATATTTCTCTGAACTTTGAAAGGTCGCCTGATAGATTTCTCGCATCTATACTAACTGCGACTTTATTGAGCTCGTTGTTGTTTTCCTCAGCTATACGCTCTGCGAGCGCTGCCAGTAAGCTGGCTGGCATATTGTCTACACAGTAATAACCCAAATCTTCCAATACATGGAGGCAGGTAGTTTTGCCAGAGCCGGAGCGGCCGCTAATGATAATTAGTTTCATATTGACATTTTATGCTATTTTTTTGCTTTAAGGGCAAGCCACAAAAGTTTTGCTTGTTAGTGGGGTATTTTAAGGGGGATATTTAAGAGTTTATATTAAGGATAAGCAAATTTTTACGGGATGTAGAGTATAAGTTGTAATGTTGAGTTTTATTGAGAGTCTTCAGTAGAGTTAGGCGTACGCATAGCGGCAGCATAGAGCTCAGCATCATTCTGACTTTTTCTGAGATTGTCACAATAGGTTTGGCTTTTAAAAAGTTCTGCTAATGTTCGAAGAACCTCGAGATGGCCTTCAATAGTATTTTCAGGGACCAGTAGGAAAAAAAGCAGGTCGACTGGGTTTTGGTCAATCGCATCGAAATCAATTGGGTTGGCTAATTTGACCAGACAGCCAATAGTGTCCTTACATTTAGGAACACGGCAATGAGGAATGGCGATACCGTTGCCAAGACCGGTGCTTCCTAATTGCTCTCTAGCTATTAATGCCTCATAAACCTCATCGGGGTTCACATCAACTTTGCTGGCGATTAATTCTGCGCTAGTTTCTAATAAGCGTTTTTTACTAACACCTTCAATATTGCAAAAAGTGAGTTCAGGACTAATGATTGATTCAAGCTGCATGGTTTATTAAATGTAGTCTCTAATGGACAAGTACTCTATGATTTTTATAGAAGTTGTGTTGTCTAAAGTAGACGTTTCCTTTCGTTTGAAGGTGAGATTGTCAGGAATTCCCTGTATTTTGTAATTGTACGGCGCGCAATGTTAATACCTTGTTCACCTAAAAGGGAAGTAATTTTGCTATCACTGAGAGGTTTTTGTGGATTTTCGCTCGCTATCAGCTTCTTGATAAGTGCTCGGATTGCAGTAGAAGAGCACTCTCCACCCTCTTGAGTAGCCACATGAGAGGAGAAAAAGTATTTTAATTCAAAGATTCCACGTGGTGTGTGCATGTATTTTTGAGTAGTGACACGTGAAATTGTAGATTCATGCATGCCCACTAATTCGGCGATATCATGTAAAATCAAGGGTTTCATTGCTTCATCACCATAATCAAAAAAGCCTTTTTGGTGTTCTACTATTTTAGTCGCTACTTTTAATAAGGTTTCGTTGCGGCTTTGTAAACTTTTCAGAAACCAGCGGGCTTCTTGTAAATTGTCTTTTAAGTAAGCGTTATCACTGCCAGAATTTCCACGCCCTACTAGTGCGGCATAATCTTGATTGACTCTTATAGAGGGGGCTGTGTCTGGATTTAGATCAACTTTCCAGCGGCCTTTTTCTTTGGTAACAAAAACATCAGGAATGACATAAGGCGTATCAGATAAGGTAATCTCGGAACCAGGTTTAGGGTTTAGACTAAGAATTATTTGTAATGCTGCTTTCAATTCAGCTTCTTTAACTTTGAGACGCTTCATAATCAGCTTGTAATCTCGAGTTGCTAGCTGAGGAAGAAAATCTTCAATTATTTTAGACGCCAAGTTGTGACCAGGGCAATCTGGGTCGCAATGCGCTAATTGTAGACTTAAGCATTCATTAAGGTCGCGATAACCCACGCCAACAGGATCAAATTGTTGTATTCGGTGAAGTACAGCAAGGACTTCATCTTCTTCTATATCTAGGTCTCTAATTAGTCCTGCATGAATGGATGAAAGGCTTGATGTTAGCTGGCCGTTGGGATCTATTGAGTCAATAAGCGCCATCGCTATTAAACGGTCGCTGTCCGACATTGGTGTTAGGTTTAATTGCCAGTTTAAATGATCTTGTAATGATTCGACGGCACTGTTTCTTGATTCAAAATCACTGTCGTCATTGGGCAGGCTTGATTGGGATGAATTGGGTGATGTGTTTATGTAGATGTCTTCCCAAGAGCTATCTACAGCGAGCTCATCAGGAATTTCATTTTCGCTCCAATCGTTATTTTGAAGATCCTGAAAATCATCGCTATCTTGTGAGCTAATTTCTTCTATATTTTGTTCGTTCGTAACAGAACTTTCATTTTCTGCTTGAATCGCTTCATCCTGATTGCTTGCATTAATTTCTGCCTCAGGCTCGTTTTCATCTAACTCCAGCATGGGATTGCTTTCCAGAGCTTCCTGAATTTCTTGTTGTAAATCCAAGGTAGAAAGCTGCAGCAGGCGAATAGCCTGTTGCAACTGGGGAGTCATGGTGAGT
>Ga0055584_100002615_pt1 | contig 17763 bp, 12 predicted proteins | sample OSDHelmetaG_FD_58716 | JGI IMG/M metagenome (GOLD analysis project Ga0055584, IMG submission 58716) | Pelagic marine sediment microbial communities from the LTER site Helgoland, North Sea, for post-phytoplankton bloom and carbon turnover... | ecosystem: Environmental > Aquatic > Marine >... | reverse complement strand
GATGAACACGCTCTTCGGCCTCGTCGCCATCGTCCTGTTCGCGCTGATCGCCGACCGCCTGTACGGCGAGCGCGTCGCCCGGACGACGGCAACGCTCTCGGCGCTCTTTCCCGGCAGCTTCGTGCTGATGTTCGCCTACAGCGAAGCACTGATGCTGGTGCTCGCCGCAGCCTGCCTCCTGCTCCTGATCGATCAGGAGTGGACGGCGGCGGGCGTGTTCGCCGCGTTGGCGACGGCGACGCGTCCGAACGGCCTCGCCCTGGTCCTCGCGTGCGTCGTCGCAGCGTTCTTCGCGATCCGCGATCGTCGAGAGTGGAGCGCCCTCATTGCGGTGCTGTTGGCACCGATCGGGTTCATCACGTTCCAGGTCTGGCTCGGCCAGCACACGGGCGAGGCCGGCGTCTGGTTCCGCGTCCAGCGTGAAGCGTGGGACGAGGGCGCGAGTTTCGGTTGGACCGCGGTCAGCAACAGCGTGGAGGCCGTCTGGCAACCGATGACGTCGCCCACCGACACGATCACGTTCCTGAGTTTCCTGACGACGATCGCGCTGCTGGTGATCGCCTGGAAGGTGAAGCTGCCCTGGGTGCTGATGGCCTATTCATGGGCGATCGTCGCCCTCATGCTGGTGCCCGCGACCGTGACGGCGCGGCCGAGATTCCTCTTCACGGCATTCCCGCTGTTGATCGCCGCAGCGAAATGGTTCGACGAGCGACGCGACAGCGACGAGCGGTTGTGGCCGATGACGATGGCTGCGTGCGGCGCCGGACTGGCGGCGCTGACCGGCCTGTACGGCGTGTTCGGCGCGATCCCGTGACCGGTGCGGCCTGGCACGAGCGGCCGCTGACACGCGCGGTCGGGTTCCTCGCGTTCCTCGCGTACCTGCCGGCACTCACCGCCGCCCCGGGTCGGATGCCGAGCGACAGCAAGCTGTACCTGTACCTCGACCCGGGCCGCTTCATCGGAGACGCCGCATCGACGTTCGACCCTCGCCAGTTCGCCGGCTGGGTCCCGCACCAACACGTCGGGTACCTCTGGCCCAGCGGGCCGTGGTTCTGGGTGTTCGAGACACTCGGTGCCCCCGACTGGATCGCCCACCGGCTCTGGATCGGGACGCTCATGCTGGCGGCCGGTCTCGGGGTGCGCTGGTGCGCCCGGCTGCTCGGACTGGGTGCGACGGCCGCGATCGCCGCGGCGATCGTGTACCAACTCTCGCTCTACGTGTTGCCGTACGTCTCACGGACCTCGGTGATGCTGTTGCCGTGGGCCGGGCTCGGATGGGTCGTCGCGTTCACGATCCGGGCCACACGTCGACGAACCTGGGGCGACCCGGGTGCGATTGCGCTCGTCGTGCTCACCGTGGGTGCCGTCAACGCGACCGCGCTGGCGATGATCGTGCCGGGACCCGTGTTGTGGCTGCTGCACGCGGCCTCGCAGCGGTCGATCGGCTGGGGCCAGGCCGCCGTGGTGGCGCTCCGCACGGCGGTGCTCGCGCTCGCCGTGTCCGTCTGGTGGATCTCCATGCTGCTGATCCAGGGCCGATACGGCACCGACGTGTTGCCGTACTCGGAGTCGCTGGCCGACGTGTCGCTCACGTCGACGTCCCCCGAGACCTGGCGTGCACTCGGGTACTGGCTGTTCTACGTCCGCGATCCCTACGCCGCGACGACGACCGAGTCGCTCCGCTACCTCGCGTCGACCCCGGCGATCGTCGTCAGCTTCGCCGTACCCCTGATCGCGCTCGGCGCGGTCGGCTGGATCCGGTGGGCTCATCGCAGGTACGCGGCGGCTCTGATCGCCGTCGGCCTCGTCCTCGCGGTCGGAGTACATCCGATCGACGATCGCTCGCCGCTGATGCGCCTCGTCGCCGGCGACGACGAGGGAGGACTGGCGCTGGCATTGCGGAGCAGTACCCGTGCCCTGCCGGTCACGATGCTGGGCGTGGCGCTCGCGTTCGCCATGATCGTCGACGCGTCGGCCGGCATCCGCTTCCGGTGGACGTCGGTGCGCGGGGATCGCATCGCAGTGCTGATGTTGTCGCTCCTGGCGGTCGCGAACTTGCCGGCGCTCTGGACCGGGGGCTTCGTGGACCCTGCGCTCGAACGCGACCAGGATCCGCCGGATGCCTGGATCGAGGCCTCGTCGGCGCTCGACCGGGCGGATGCGGGTGGCCGGGTGCTCCAGTTGCCCGGCGCCGAGTTCGGTGCCTACCGCTGGGGGTACACCGTCGACCAACCCCTCCCGGGGCTCACGGAGGCACCGCTGGTGACACGTGATCTGTTGCCGTTGGGGTCCCCCGGTGCGATGGACCTGCTGTTCGCGCTCGACGACCGCATCCAGCAGGGGGTGCTCGAACCCGAGGCGCTCGTCCCCGTGGCGCGGTTGCTCGGCGTCGACACCGTGTGGTTGACCAACGACCACGCGTTCGATCGATTCCGCACGGCACGCCCGGAGGTGGTGCGAGACCTGGTGATCGACGCACCGGGCGTCGAGCGTGTCGTTCCGTACGGTGAGATCGGCGTGAACCGTCCCGACGTCCCCGTCACCGACGAGCGGGCCGTCGGCGATCCGCGCGTCGGCCGTCCGCTCGTGCCGGTGGAGTTGGCGGAGTTCACGGATCCGGGCCGGATCGTCCGTGCGGCCGAGGCCGAACTCGTCGTGTCGGGTTCCGGCGACGGTCTCGTCGATGCGGCAGCGGTCGATCTCCTCGCGTCGGGCCGCGCCGTGGTCCGCTACAGCGCCGACCTGGACGACGAGTCGGCCCTCGGTACGGCCCTGGGTGTGGTGGTCACCGACTCGAACCGGGACCGGGCTCGGCACTGGCGGGGTTCGCAGGACACCGTCGGGTTCACCGAGCCAGGGGGACCCGAGCAGGGCGTCCTGCGACCGTCGGCGTCGGATGCCCGTCTCGACGTGTTCGCCACGACCGATCCGTCGACACAGACCATTGCCGTGCAACGGGGGCCGGTCGTGGCCTCCGCGACGTCGTACGGCGAACCGTTCGCCTACCTCCCGGAGCACCGGGCCGCCATGGCGGTCGATGGCGACCGGGCGACCGCGTGGATCGTCGGGGAGCACGGTGATCCGATCGACGAGACGATCCGTCTCGAGGCCGCGGAACCGATCGTCCGCCTCGTGCTGCATCAGGCGGCAGCGGAGGGAGATCGACGCATCAGCCGGATCTCGGTGCGGTCACCGGACACGCACACCACGACCATCGACCTCGACGAGAGCTCATGGAACGGGGCCGGCCAGACGATCGAACTCGGTACGACGACCGGGCAGGTGGACCTCACGATCGACGCCGTGACGGGCGGGACGCCGTTCACCGGGTCGTTCGTGGCCGGTGTCGGGTTCGCGGAGATCGACGCCGGCCTCGGGCCGACGACCGAGGTCGTCCGGCCGCCCCACGATGCGCTCGACTCGGTCAGTGCGGCCACTCCCCTGGCGCTGACGTTCACCCGCCTGCGTTCGGACCCGATGAACCGGTGGCGCGACGATCCCGAGCCGGAGTTGGTGCGTGAGGTCGATCTCCCCGCCGGGCGTGAGTTCGAGGTGGGTCTCACGATGCGTGTCGATGCCCGCGCGTCGGACGCCGAACTCGCATCGATGTTCGGCTGGCCGGTCGTGGCGGACAGCCGGCTCACGGGCTCACCGCGCCACGCCGGGGTCGCAGCCTTCGACTCCGATCCGGACACCGCCTGGATCACCGCCTTCGGCGAGGCGCGTGGCGCCACGATCGCGACACGATCCGACGCACCGATCGAATCGATCGAGATCGACCAACCCGTCACGGGCTTCAGCAGCGTGCGCTCGATGACCGTCCGGTCCGGTGGCGAGGAGCGTGTCGTGAACTTCACACCCGGTGCCGCCGGTGCGTCGGTCGGTGCCGTCGACCCGCCGCTTCCAGCCGGTGAGGTGACGTTCACGATCGACGGTCTCGATGCCGAGGTCACGATCGACCGGCGATTCGCCGATCCGGTCGCGTTGCCGGCGGCGATCAACGAACTGCGCTTCGACGGGCGTCCGAAGCCGGAGCCGCCCGGTAGTGGGGCGATGTCGATCGACTGCATCCCCGTCGCGTCGGTCGACGGTCGTGCCGTGACGGCGAGGGTCGAGATCTCCGGCGACGGATGGCTCGACGGCGGAGCGATCAGCGCGATCCCGTGCGGCGGCTCGATTTCGCTCGAGGCGGGCACGAACCTGCTGACGGGTGGCGCCGAGCTCCCCCTCGTCCTCGACCGGATCACCCTCGACGACGGGGTCCGCCGGGCGCTGGGATCGGTCGGGGCTCCGCCCACCGTCGAGGTGATCGATCAGAGCCGCTTCGCGCGGACCGTGCGGATCGACAGGTGTGCCGCCGGCTGCTGGCTGATCGTCGGTGAGGGGTACAACGAGGCCTGGACCGCAGCCGGGCCGGATGGATCACTCGGCCCGTCGCGACCGGTCGACGGCGGGTTCAACGGCTGGTGGATCGAACCCACCGGCGGGTCCGTGGTCGTCGAGGTCTCGTGGACCGCTCAGCGCGCCCTCTCCTGGGCACTGGCCCTCACGGTGGTTGCGGCGCTGTTCGCGGCGGCGCTGGTCGCCCGCGACCTCCGATCGCGCCGGTCGGGCGACTGCATCCGGGCGGCGACGCCACGCTGGTGGGCTGACTCCGGCCTCCTGCCGGAACGTTCCCGTCGGCTCACCGCGGTGCTGTGGCCCCTGCTCGCCGGCCTGCTCGTGAGCCCGGTGTGGGCGCTCTGGGGGGCACTGGGTGGCCTCGTGGCCGTGGTCACGGGTCGACGCCGACTCCCCGAATTGACGGCCCTGGCCGGCCTCCTGGTCGCTGCCGGGTTCGTGACGGTGCGCGAGCGCCGCATCGCCCCGCTCCCGAACGGGGGCTGGCCGACGGCGTTCGAGCCCGCGCACGGCCTCGGCATGTTCGCGGTGGCCAGCCTCCTCGTCGGCGCCCTCGTCGCGCTGGACGCCGTGGCGGTCCCGGACGACCCGGGTGACGGCGGCGAGGAGCGTGGTGACGACACCGTGAACGACCGACACCTCGACGACACGTCGCGAACCGAACCCGTCACCGACACCGACGTCGGGAGCCGACCGGACCCCGCCGGTGACCCCGACGAACGCACCGCGATCCGCGAGTGAGTGGTCACTACCCTCGACGGTGATGGGCGACCTGTTCCGACGACGACCGGTCGCGACGAGTGCCGCCGTGGCCGTGGTCCCGCTCGTGGTCGCCGTGGTCGCACTGCTCTGGAAACCGTGGGCGCCGGTCCTCGATCTCGCCATGACCGAGTACCGGGTACGCGACGTCGGTGGGCGGTTCACGCCACGGATCGGGCTGCCCGGCCGGATCGGCGACTTCCCGGACCAGGGCAGCCACCCCGGACCGTGGTCGTTCTACCTGGTGGCTCCGTTCTACCGGCTGGCAGGTGCCACGGCATGGGGCATGCAACTCGGCAGCGTCATGGTCAACGCTACCGCGTTCGTGGGTGTGATCGCCGTCGGACGACGCCTGGCGGGTACGGCCGGAGCGCTGTCGTCGGCGGTGGTCGTCGCCGTCGCGATCCGCGGTTTCGGGCTGAACGTGCTGACCCACCCCTGGAACCCGTACTTCCCGCTCGCCGTGTGGCTGCTCCTGTTGGTGTGTGCGTGGGCGGTGCTCGCCGGCGACCATCGACTGGCGGTCGTGGTCGCCGTCTGCGCGAGCGTCGCCGCGCAGACCCACGTGCCGTACCTGCTCTCGTGCCTGTCCGTCAGCCTGCTCGTGCTCGGTGCGCTGGTCTGGCGTTGGACGACGTCGGTGGGCGACGACCGAGCCGCGGTCCGTCGCTCGACCCTGATCGCCCTGGGCGCGACGCTGGTGTTGTGGATCCCACCGCTGATCGATCAGTGGCGACGTGACCCGGGGAATCTGACGATGCTGTACCGGCACTTCACCGGTGAGCCGTCCGAGCCGCTCGTCAGCGTCCCCGTCGGTGTCAAGGTGTTCCTGCGGCACCTGGACGTGTTCGACGCAGCGTGGGCGTCCCTGACGCGGGCGGACGGCTTCGTGTACCGCTCGGGGATGCCGGTCCCCCCGGGAGCGGACGGTTCGGCCGTACTCGGTGGGATCGTCCTGCTGGCCTGGATCGGTAGCGCAGTGATGGCGTTCCGGGTGCGCCACCGCCTGTTGAACGCCCTGAACGCGGTGCTCGCCACCGCCCTGGCGGCCGGTCTCGTCTCGATGCTGCGCATCTTCGGCAAGGTGTGGTTCTACCTGACACTCTGGGCGTGGATGACGATGCTGCTGGTCGTGCTGTCGACGTCGTGGACGGCGTACCTGTTGGTGAAGCGTCGTGCGGAGTTGGTCGAACGGCGGGTCCGAACGTTCGCGTTCGGCGTGATCGGGCTGGCGACGCTGCTGTCGCTCGGTGCGGTCACCGCTCACGACGTCCCGGAACCGAACCTCTCCGACGGTCTGCGGGCCGTCGTGCCGCCGACGATGGACGCTCTGGAGGCAGGCGTCGGTGCCGCGGTCGGCAGCGACGGGACCTATCTGGTCTTCTGGCAGGATTCGGTGTTCATCGGATCGCAGGGGTATGGGCTCGTGAACGAACTCGAACGGCGTGGGATCGACGTCGGCGTGCACGACACGTGGCGGGTCCCGGTGACCCATCACCGGGTGTTGCCACCCGGCACCTACGACGCCGAGGTCCATCTCGTCTCCGGTGTGTTCGTCGACGAATGGCGCGAGCGCGAGGACCACGTCGAGGTCGCCGCCGTCGACGTACGGACCGACGAGGAGCGAGCCCGGTTCGCCGAGCTGCGTGAGCGGGTCGGCGCCCGCCTCGACGAGACCGGCCGCTCCGAGTTGTCCGAGACCGTCGACCGGAACCTGTTCGGCGCGTCACTCGACCCGGATCTCCCGCGGGACGTCATCGACGACCTCGCCGAGATGCTCCTGCTCGGTGAGCCGGTCAGCGTCTTCATCGCACCCGCCGGCAGCACGTTCTGACGCCCGACGTATCGACGGTTCGGACCGATCGTGGCGGTGGGCTCAGCCGCAGCCGACCGGCGGGTCGGTGACCAGCACCAGCGTGCCCACGACCCGCTCGTCGATCCGATCCGCCGCGTCGACGGCCGCGTCGACGGCGGGAGTACTCACGACGATGCGGCCCTCGCCGGCGAGGAACGGGAGCAGGCCGTCGGCGACGAGCACGAACGCCTCGTTCCCGTCGCCGTCGAGTGCACGTTCGAAGCGGTCGACGAGGTCGGCGGGTAGACCCCCGAGGTCCAGTCCGACACGGCCGGCGGCCAGATCATCGGCGGCACCGTCGATCAGTTCGTCGATCGCTGCTTCTGTCGCCGGGTCGAACGGGGAGGCGACGGAGACGACACATCCCGGACCGTCGAACCGAACCGCGGCCGCTCGCTCGACCTGGCGGATCGTCGTGACCTCGGAGCCGTCGACCCGCCGAGCGTTGCCGAGTTGACGGACGACCCCCTCGTCGTCGACCCGGAACTCGATGCCCAGTTCGCGCAGTCGCATCTGCACCGCCGAGCTCCACGCCTCGAACGGGCGCAGCTCGCTCACGTCGTACTGCACGGCTCCGCCCGGTTCGAAGGGGGCCAGGTCGTCGAATGTCCGCTCGAGCGTGTCGGCGGCGGCCCGATCGGCGGTCGGGCCGAGATCGTGGGCCGTGGATCCGAGGTTCCCGACACTGAACAGCGTTGCGACCGCGACCAGCGCGAGGTTCACGTGCCGGTCGCCGAGACGCCCCGCCCAGAGCTCGACCAGGGACCAGGCGATCGTCGTCCACACGAACACCGAGAGCGCCCAGAGCCAGCGGACGTGATGCGAGCCCAGCCCGACGACCGACACCGTCTGGATCGTGAGCGTGACGACCGCCGTGACGACACCGACCAGGGCCACCGACGTCGCGGACGTGACGACCCGGGCACCCCGGCGCCGTAGGGCGACGAGTAGCCAGGCGAGCCCGCCCACCACTGCGGTGACTGCGAGGAGGGCGATCGGACCGCCCGGGAGGCCGGGTACGAGCAGTTGGGGCCCGCCGGGATCCGGGGTGAGCGGCGTCGAGGTGACCGAGTCCTCGAAACCGGGTCGGGTCCACCATGGCGGCAAGGCCACGACCGCGGCCACGAGCTTCACCGACGTCGCCGCGCCGATCGTGACATCGCCGCCGCCGACGTTCGTCGCCAGGCGGGCCAGGTTGCCTCGGCCCTCACCGAACAGTTGCTCGATCACCGGTTGCAGCCAGGCCAGCACCACCACAGCGGCGGACCACCAGGTGGTGTGATCGGCGAGCATGTGCCGCGCCGACGGGCGAGTGCTGCGAAGTGCAGCGCCACCGGAGCCGAGCACCAGCATGCCCAGCACGACGAGCACGTACACGTACCCGATGTGGGTCTGCACGATCAAGGAGGCCACCGCCAACCATCCGGGCAGCATCCTCCACCTGCCGGCCAGGAGGCCCACGGTGAGCATGAGCAGGCACGTGAACGGGACGAGCAGGGCGTGGGGCTGCCAGATGTCGATGAGGAGTCCGCTGCCCATCGACCAGGTGAGCCCGGCGACCATCACGAGTGACCAGCGTTCGACCCGCCAGCCGCCGAGCCGCGAACCCACCCAGGCCGTCCCTGCCGCGAAACCGGCGTTCACGGCGCCGACACCGATCGCCACCCCGGTGCCGATGCCGAACCATCGCCCGAAGGTCCACATGAACGGTGCGAGCAGGTCGGGATACAGCGGACCCGGATTGTTCACGTCGATGCCGAGCGTGAGTGATGCGGACGTCCACGAGCCGAGCAGCGGATGGTGCGGGGTGCCGACGTCGTACGCCCGGATCGCGAGCAGGGCGCTGTCGCCGACCGGGAACCAGCCCGTGGCGACCGCCCGCGCCGACGCGACGGCGATCGGGAGGATGACGACCGCCCGCACCGCCCAGCGCACCCACCGTGCTGGTTCGTTCGAGTCGTTCGACGGAGCGGTCATCGGGTCGGTGGGGCGCTCGGGCGTCCGCGCCGGTGCGAACTGTAGCCTCCTGCCGGTGGACCTGACCGAACGTGGCGCCGGCACGACACGCCACCCGTGGGAAGTCCAGCGCTTCGAGGCGTATCGCCGGATCCTCGCCGACCACGGTGCCCTCGGAGCACGCCGGGTGCTGGACGTGGGCGCCGGCGACGGCTGGTTCACCGACATGCTCGGCGAGGTTCTTCCGGCGGATGCCACGACGGTGTGCTGGGACGTGAACTACGACGACAACGACCTCGAGCCGTCGCGACCCGGGCAGGTGCGAACACGTGAGCGGCCGGAGCACGGCAACGACCTCGTCCTCGTGCTCGACGTGCTCGAGCACGTCGCGGACGCCGACGGGTTCGTGGCCGTCCTCCGCACGGTCACCGACCCCGGCGTCCCGGTTCTGGTCGCCGTCCCCGCGTACCAGGCCCTGTTCGGGGCCCACGACGTCGCTCTCGGCCACTACCGGCGCTACGGCCGACGGCAGCTCCTCGACCAGGTCGCGCCGTGGATCGAGGTCCTCGAGCACGGGTCGCTGTTCACGAGTCTGGTGCCGTTGCGTGCCGCCGGCGTCGTGGCCGGGCGCTTCCGGCCGCGGGCGGGCACGACGCACGGCATCGGCGACTGGACCGGCGGCCGAGCGGTCACCGGAGCGGCCAACGGATGGCTCGCCGCCGATGCGCGTGCCGGTACGGCGTTGGCTCGCTGCGGTATCCGGCTGCCCGGCCTGTCGCACTGGGCCTTCGGAGTCGGCCGATGAGTACCCGCGTGGTGGTGCCCTGCTTCGACGAGGCACACCGGCTCGACGTCGATGCGTTCGCGGAACTCTCGCGGCACGTCGATCAAGTGGTGTTCGTCGACGACGGCTCCACCGACGACACGATCGCCGTCATCGGGCGGATGGTCGAGGCCGAGGGTGATCGTGTGTCGCTCGTCGAGCTGGACCGGAACATGGGCAAGGCGGAGGCGGTGCGTCTGGGCCTGCTCGAGTCGATCGCGCGGGGCAGCACGCTCGTCGGCTACCTGGACGCCGACCTCGCCACGCCGATTTCGGAGATGCTGCGCCTGGTCGACGTCGCCGCTCGACGCAGCGACCTCACTGCGGTGATCGGCAGCAGGGTCGCGCTCCTCGGCCACACCGTCCGTCGTCGCCCTGCGCGCCACTACCTCGGGCGACTGTACGCGACCGCTGCCAGCCTGGCGTTGGGCGAGGTGGTGTACGACACCCAGTGCGGTGCGAAGGTGTTCCGGGTCGGTGACCCGCTGCGGAGGGCGCTCGCCGAGCCGTTCCATGATCCCTGGTCCTTCGACGTCGAACTGCTCGCCCGGATCATCGCCGGCGACGATGACCCGAACGATCGCATGTTGGAGGTCCCGCTGAACGAATGGACCGATGTCGGCGGCTCGGCGGTGGGGCCGCTCGCCGGGGCCCGGGCACTGTGGGCGCTGGCCGGGCTCCGGGGGCGGGTCGATCGGCACCGCCTGCGTCAGGACTGAGACGGTCGTCGGCCGAACCGGCGCAGTGCGTCTGCTGCAGCCCAGCTGGTGACGAGCCACATCGACTCGGCCACGATCCGGCCCGACATCTTCGATTTGCCACGCTCCCGGTCGCGGAAGGTGATCGGCGTCTCCGCGATCGTGTGCCCGGTCCGGTCGAGCCGCCGTACGAGCTCGGTGAGGAATGCGTAGCCCTCGGCCTGGGTCGTGGTCGGCTCGATCGCCCGCAACGCCTCCGCGGTGTAGGCGCGGTACCCGGACGTGCAGTCCCCGGCCGGCAACCGGAGCACGATCCGGGTGTAGGTGTTGCCCCATCTGGAGAGCAGGCGCCGGTGCACGGGCCAGTCGGTGGTTCCGCCCCCGGGTACGTAGCGCGAGCCGATGACCGCGTCGGCGCCGCCCTCGATGAGCTCGAGCATCGTCGGGATCACGGCCGGGTCGTGCGACAGGTCGGCGTCCATCGACACGATCACGTCGTACCCTGCGTCGAGCACGCAGCCGAATCCGGCTCGGTATGCGCTACCGAGCCCTTCCTTGTCCGATCGTTCGAGGACGTCGATGCCACCGAGTTCGTCGGCCAGCGTTCGTGCGGCTTCCGCCGTGCCGTCCGGGCTGTCGTCGTCGACGACGAGCACGTCGATGGGCGCATCGAGGGAACGGACCGCTCGAAGGAGGATCTCGATGTTCTCCCGCTCGTTGTACGTCGGGAGCACGATGACGCTGCGCACAGTGGCGGAACGCTATCCGCGCCGACGCTGTGTGGCGATGATCTCCTGACGCAACGCGGCGGTGACGCCGAGCGCGGATACATCCCAACTCAGGCTCTGGGCCCGACGGACTGCTCCTCGACGGAGGTCGGCGAGTCGTTCGGGGTCGCCGAGGAGCCCGCCGATCGTGGCACCGAGGTCCTCGGGTGCGACGAGCATGCCCGATGTCCCGTGGTGAACGCTGCTGCGGTGACCGCGGATGTCGGTGGCGACACACGGTGTGCCGCACGCGGCTCCCTCGGTGAGGCTGAGCCCCCATCCTTCGGCGATCGAGCCACTGACGACGAGCCACGCCCGCCGGTACAACTCCACCAACTCGGCGTGCTCGACCCGGCCCAGGAGTCGGATCCAGCCACCGGCACCGGCGGCGTCGATCCGGTCACGCAGTTCGTCGGCGAGCGGACCACCGCCGACGATGTCGACCTGGAGGTCCGGCACCTGCCGACGCGCCACGAGCGCCGCGTCGATGACCCGGTCGAAGCGCTTCACCGGGGCGAGACGGCCGACCGCCAGGACCGTCGGGGCCGGCGCTTTCGTCCCGCCGGGGGTGAACCGGGTGTCGACACCGTTGGGGTACGCGAGTACCCGATCGGGCCGGAAACCGAGCTCGATCAGTTCGTCGCGCGTCGCGTCCGACGGGGTCACGGTGAGGCCCCGTCGGTAGAAGCGCGGCGCCAGCCGCGATTCCAGGTACCGGCCCGCGGGTGCGAGCGGGCCGGGCATCACCTGATCCCACATCGGCCCATGGACGTGGTGGAACACGGTGATGCGGGGGCGCCGACACCACAGCGGCGAGAACCAGGGCACGCCGTTCCAGATCTCGACGAGGGCGTCGTACGGTCCCATGCGCCCCGACCACTCGGACAGGATGGTGCGGGGGAACACCGAGTAGCGACTCCCGCGACGGATCACCCGGTAGCCGTTGCGCTCGCCGACGTCGGGTAGACCCACCGCTGCAGACGTCCGGTGGGTCACGTCGAGCCCCCGTTCGGCCCACCGGCGCATGAACTCGTCGGCGTGCACCTCCGATCCGCCGGCATCGAGGTCGTCGAGGTCGCGCCACGCCAGGACGTGTACCCTCCGGACGCCACGGTCGAGGATGTCGGCGACGTGCTCGTCGAGCAGCTCGGGGGTGGAGCGGTCGGCGGTCATGCGGGGGTCAGACTAGGGCCGGCGGCCGGGTGTCCGGGGATTGCTCGCGTTCCGGCTCCCGGGTCGCTACCGTTCCGGCGTGCCCTCGACCGATCCGCCGACGCCATTCGTGGTCGGCGGTGCGCTGCGACGGCCGACGTGGTCCGGGTCCAGGGCGACACTCCTGTCGATCGGCGTCGTGCTGGCGGTCGTCATGGTCCCGGTCCGCGGGCTCTACCGGGCCACGGGATCGTCGATGGAGGAGGGCTTCATGCTCGTCTTCCCGAGGCTCGTGCAGGAGGGGCAGGCGGCCAACGAGGACTTCCTGCACCTCTACGGACCGGCCTCCCTCGACGCGCTGGCGCTCTGGTACCGCGTCGTCGGCGACACGCTCGAGAGTCAGCGCACGTTCGGCCTGCTCCAACACCTGGGGATCATCTTCGCGCTCTACGCACTCGCCAGGGCATGGGGTCATGTCGCCGCCGTCGGGTCGGCGCTCGTCGCAGCGATGCTGATCCTGACGCCGATCGGCCTCTCGGCGCTGGCCTGGCACGGAGCGCTCGCACTGGGGTTGTGGGCGGTCGTCTTCGCCGTTCGGTCGCTCTCGACGACCTCGCCGACCGATCTCTGGTGGGCCGGCGGGTTCGCCGGGCTCGCACTGGGATACCGACCCGATCTCGTGGTCGGGCTGGGCCTGGCGATCGGTGTCGTGCTGTGGCGTCGACGCTCGGGGTGGCCGGTGCTCGCGCTCGGTGTAGCCGTCGGTCTGCTCCCGATGTGGTTCCATCTGCTCCGGGTCGGACCGGTCACCGCGTTCGAGGGCATGGTGCTCGACCCGATCGTGACGCTCCGACCAGGACGTGAACTGCCCCGACCGCCGGGTTGGGACGAGGCCGACGGAGCCCTCCAGGCCGTGGCCGAGGGTGTGCCGCCGTGGTGGGGGCTTCCGTCGATCGGGCACAGCCAGCAGCTGTTCTTCTGGTTCTTCGCGGTGATCGTCATCGCGATCGCCGTCCCGGCGATCGGTTGGTGGGCGGTCAGGCGCCGGGGCGTGGACGAGCCCGCCGCGATGGTGCTCGCCGTCGGCGGTCTGTTCGGGTTCGGGATCCTGCCGCAGGCGCTGCAACGTCCTGACTCGACCCATCTCGCCTGGGTGGCGGTCGTCTCCTGGTCGTTGCTCGTCCCGGCGGTCGTGGTGCTCGCGCGGGGCCGGTTCACGCCGACACGCCGTGCCCTCGGTGCAACGCTCGCCGTCGCCGCGCTGATGCTGGTGGTCTGCCCGTTCTACACGTACCGCCACTACGTGCTGCACGCTCGCGTGTCGGCCGGTCAGCTCCCGTTGCCGTTCCTGGTCGAACGAGGGGACCACCGTTTCTGGTTCGGGGACTTCTTCGTCGCGAACGCCCTCAACGAGATGATTCCCGATCTCGAGGCCCGGTCCGAAGCGGGCGACCGGCTGATCGTCGGCCCGGCCGATCTGAGCCGCACGATCTACAGCGACGTGTCTGTGTACTTCCTGTTCCCCGAACTGGAGCCGGCGACCTACTACATCGAGATGGATCCCGGACTCGCCGACGCAGCGGGGTCGGGCCTCGCCGAGGACATCGCCGCTGCGGACTTCCTGGTCCTGACGAACATCTGGACGGGATGGAACGAACCGAACGCGTCGGACCTCCACCTGTCCCAGGAGCACAATCAGGCCGTCGCCGACGGGTTCTGTCTGGTCGGGCGGTACGAGGACAACCTGGTGCTGCTGTACGAGCAGTGTGACGGCGGCGGCGTCAACCCGGTCGACGTGACGGGACGCTACCCCGTCGTGGCCAACGACGACTGAAACCCCGCTGACTCTGTCGGTCGGGCGTGCCAGTCTGGTCCGATGGGCGTCGTCGAGGGTTGCCGGTTCGAGACCGAACGCCTCCTGGTCGCGTCCTGGCACGGCGAACCGGACGACGACCGTCTCGCAGCATTCCTGGTGACCATGCTCACACCGGCCGTGACCTCGGGCCTACCGCCCGAGTGGGCCGGGCCGTACGACGGGGAGCGCGCCGCTGCGTGGATCCGCGAACGCGACGCGGAATCGACCGTGCTGCTCGTGAAGGAACGGGTCGCGGGGACACCCCTCGGTCTGCTGATCGTCGCGTCCGAGGAGTCGGTGCGGACACCCACCGATCTGCTGATCGGCTACGTGCTCGCGGAGGATCGGTGGGGCCGTGGCCTCGGTGGCGAGCTCGTCGGCGGTTTCGTGGCGTGGGCCCGAGCCCACGGAGGCATCTGTTCCGTCTCGGCCGGCGTCGCCGCTGACAATCCGGCGTCCGCCCGGGTGCTCGCCGAGCACGGCTTCGAGCCGTTCGATGCCGGCCGGACGAGCGAGCAGACCTACCGTCTGGATCTGCTGCCGGAGCTCGACATCACGATCCGGGCGGAGACGTGCGCCGACCACGACGCCATCCGCGCCCTCGTGGCGGCTGCATTCGGCTCACCAGCCGAGGCCGACCTCGTCGAACGCATCCGTGCATCCACCCACTATCGGCCCGAACTGGCCCTCGTCGCCGAGGTCGCCGGCGAGGTCGCCGGCCATGTGATGATCAGCGGGGCCACCGTCCACGACGGTGTCGGAGAACGCCCGATCGTGATGCTGTCGCCGCTCGCGGTCGCCCCCGAACGTCAACGACGTGGCATCGGGGGCTCGCTGGTCCGGGCCGCGGTGGGGCGGGCCGAGATCGCCGGGGAGGCATACGTCGTGGTCGAGGGCGACCCGGCGTACTACTCGCAGTTCGGGTTCGAGGCCGCACGGCCGCACGGTCTCACGCTGCCGCTGCCCGACTGGGCGCCATCCGAGGCGGGTCAATTGCTCCGACTCGGGGGCTCCGGCGAACCGACGGGGCCGCCGCGCGGACAGGTGATCTACCCCGAGGCGTTCGACGGCCTCGACGACTGAGGTCGTGGACGCAGTCAGCTGAGCGGCAGGCGGCGGAAGACGGGGCGTGGGACGTGCCTGAGGACGATGAAGACGTAACGGAGAATGCCTGGTGTCCACACGGTGTGTCTCCCCTTGCGCATGCCCGCCACGGTCAGTTCGCCGACGACGCGCGGTGTGGTCGCGAAGGGCGCCGACTTCATGCCACGGGTCATCCGGGAATGGACGAAGCCAGGGCGAACGACGGTGACCCGCACTCCCGAACCGGCGAGCGAGTCGCCGAGCCCCTGGGCGAATGCGTCGAGGCCGGCCTTGGAGGAGCCGTACACGAAATTCGCCGCGCGAACACGCTCGCCCGCCACGCTCGACAGCACCACGAGGTGCCCGTGGCCCTGCCGGCGCATGAGGCGGGTGAACGTCAACGAGGCCGTGACGGCGCCGGTGTAGTTCACGTGTACGGCTTCGGCCGCTGCCTGTGGGTCCTGGTCGAAGTCCGCCTGGTCGCCGAGCACGCCGAAGGCGACGACCACCACGTCCAGGTCGCCGTAGTCGGCAGCGAGCCGGTACGCAAGGGCCTCGTGGGTCTCTGTGTCGGCGGCGTCGAACGCCTCGACCACGACGTCGAGGCCGTCCCGTGCGAAGTGTTCCGGATTCGCCTCGTCGGGTCGGCGGCAGGCCAGGACGAGGGTCCGGGCCGACGCCGAGACGAGTTCGTCGACGATGGCTCGCCCGATCTCGCTCGTGCCGCCGAGCAGGACGATCGTCTGTGGTTCGTGGAGTGCGTTCTGCATGTGATCCGTTCAGGTTCGGGACGGTCAGGTGAGTCGGAGGCGGCGGCTGAGATCGCTGGCCCACGATCCGGCCGGATCCACGCGCCGGCGCACGGCCTGCCATTCCTCCAGGCACGGGTACCCGCGTCGCACGTCGGCCGGGGTCATGTGGAAGTCCTTCGCGAGATAGTGGCGGCCGCCAGCGGCGAGCACCAGCTCGTCCAGGCTGCGGAGCAGGGGTGCGAGCCCGGCTCGATCGGTGGCGACGTCGATCGCGAGTGTCCAGCCACCCATCGGGAAGCTGAGCGGTCCACGATTGCCGGGCCCGAAGCGTTTGAGCACCGTCAGGAAGATCGGCAGCCGCGCCGCCGAGATCCGCTCGATCACCGTACGGAGCGTGTCCTCGGCGCCGAACGGGACGACGAACTGGTACTGCAGGAACCCGGATCGTCCGTAGACCCGGTTCCAGCTGCCGACCAGGTCGAGCGGATGGAAGTAGGCGGGGATCGACTCGATCCCCGTGTGGCGACCACGGCGCGCCTTGCGGTACCAGAGCTCGTTGAACGCTGCGACCGAGAGTCGGTTGATCACACCGGGCGCCGGCATCACCGGTGGCACGGCCACGAGTTGCCGGCCGTCGTAGGCGAGCGCGTCGGAGACGTCGGATGCATCGAGGTCGTCGCGGGTGGCGTGCTCGCCGTTGGTCAGCACGCCCCGACCGAGATGCCGGCCCGATGCGAGCAGGTCGATCCAGGCCACGGAATAGCGGAAGTCCGCGTCACTCTCCACCATTCGGCTCATGATCTCGTCGAGGTGGCCGATGCGGTGGGTCTCGACGGCCATGCGGCTGGTCTCGATCGGGATCAAGCGGAAGGTCGCTTCGACGATCACGCCCGTGAGCCCCATCCCGCCGACCGTGGCCCAGAACAGCTCGTGGTCGTTCCCCGGGGCCTCGTCGGGTCGGAGTTCGACGATGGTCGTGTCGGCGAGCATGAGCAGCATTCGGGTGACGTGTTGGCCGAACGAGCCCTCCCGGTGGTGGTTCTTGCCGTGAATGTCCGAAGCGATCGCGCCACCGATCGTCACGAAGCGCGTTCCCGGGGTGACCGGCACGAACCAGCCCCGCGGGACCAGGATCGCGAGGAGATCGTCGAGATGGACGCCCCCACCGGCGGACACCGTGCCTGCTGCATCGTCGATGACGATCTGCTCGTTGGCGGGCTGCAGGCGGAGCACGTCTCCGCCTGCATTCTGTGCCGGGTCCCCGTACGAACGACCGAGGCCCCTGGCGATGCCGCCACGCGTCGGCAGGTCCTTGATCGCGGCCGGGAGTCCGGCTCTGTCGAGGTCGATCACCCTCGCCGCCGAGGGCGTGGCAGCGCCCCAGCCGGCGAGCAGTCTCGCCTCGGTCCGGGAGGTGGCAGTGCTGGTCACGGCGCCCGCCAGGCTACTGGGACGGATGTGGTCCCCGGGAGCAGCTGCGGTGGGCTCCGACCAGGTGTCGGGCCGGCGCGGGCGGCAACTCGGGGAACGCGCTGATGCTCACCGGGTCCGACGGCACTGAGTGCTTCTCTCCGCCCCTCGCTCCGACTTCGCTCGCGGACCACAGGTCGGGTCGAGGGTGCGGGCACGGCAGATCATCGGGCGGGGCAGATCATCGGACGG
>Ga0055584_100002613_pt1 | contig 17764 bp, 19 predicted proteins | sample OSDHelmetaG_FD_58716 | JGI IMG/M metagenome (GOLD analysis project Ga0055584, IMG submission 58716) | Pelagic marine sediment microbial communities from the LTER site Helgoland, North Sea, for post-phytoplankton bloom and carbon turnover... | ecosystem: Environmental > Aquatic > Marine >... | reverse complement strand
TCGGGGGCATTCAGCATGATCTCCCAGACGTCGTCGTCAGCCAAAAGTGCCGCAAGCGGGCCATAGCCCGTGAGGTTCGTCATCGCTCGATCCACAACGGCAGTTGGTTCTGTGAGGTCGAGCTGCCGAATGCCCCGCCGGAAGTCGTCCCGCCACTGTTCGACAAGTTCCACGACGATCGATCGAAGCTCACCTTCGGCATCGGCCATTCCGGGGGAGAGATTTCGCTCCTTGGCAACCTCGAGGGTCAATCGCTCGATCTCTTCGAGTGGTGACAACTCAATGTGCTCGGTCCTGCGATCAGTCATGGTGTTTCGCTCCATGTGCCGACCGATCCCGGGACGACGGCAGGAGGACCAGATAGAGCGCGGTGCGCTGGCCCGTCATGAGATTGCTGACGTTCGAGCATGGCATCGACGGCCGCAGACAGCGGGCTAGCGATGCCAGATGGAATCGGGTCGCCGTCTCGGAGGGCTGCTTCGAGGCTTCGCCGTGTCGGAACGAACAGTGGGCTCGGGACGAGGTGGGCATCGGCGACTCGGGTCAGCAAGAGATCTCCAACTGCCCCGGTGATCGCAGCTCGTGCTCGTGGCTGTCGAGGAGCATGATTCACAACCGGCATCAAACGGTCAGCTGTGACGCCGATATCGATCAGGGCGAGAATCGTCCGGACGAGATGGTGGATCCCCCACGCACCACCAGCGCCGACCACGAGGACAAGGTCTGCCTGACGGACCGCCATTCGAGCAAGACGATTCCTGTCCTCGATGTCGTTCGAACCAGTTTCTGACGCTCCGTCCAAGTCGCCGGTCACATCGCAGACCGTTGTCTCGTAGCGATTGGTGAGCGTCGTCCACGTTGCGGAGAGGGCTCGGGGTGCAATGGAGATCCAGTCCCGCTCATGCCGTAGGCCCAAGAGAAGGTCGTACCCGCGCTCGGGGAATGTGTGGATCGTTGCGCCCGCATCGGTTGGATTCGGGACGCCGAGTCGGTGGCTCTCGATCAACTCCGTCAGCCCCGGGACGACGTCGCGCGCATCGTGAAGCATCGCCTGCGACGAACGCAGCGCCATGTCTGCAAGCAGCAGCGGTTGACGTTGACCGAACGTGACCAGTCCTTGAGCGAGAGCCATGGCGATGGTCGAACTACCCAGCCCACCGGCCCCGGTGACCGTCACCACGCGACCATGGCGACCATCGTTGCCCGCATCCTGCGTGGTGCTGGCGGTAGCCGAGTCACCTCGCCCGATCGGGATCGCGTGTTCTTCGAGTAGCCCTTGAAGGTCGCCAGAGTCGAAACGTTCAGGCATCACGGCTCGTGCGCCCAACTCCAGCCAGTCGCGATCGACCAAACCGTGGTCGATGATGATCGGGCTGCAACCAACGGCGTTGGCCAGATCGATCACATCTCGATCGAGTCCTGCTGAGGAAGCATCTGCGAGAAGCGCGGAGAAGGGACGGCCCGATTCGAGTCTCGAGATCACTTCCGTCGTCGAGATGCACTTCACGAACTCAACCGGGAGCGTCGCGTCGTTCGCCCAACGGCCGACGCGGCGGAACCATTCGCGTCGCACCGGCGCGACGCCAAGGACGACATACCGTTCATTGACGGCCATCAGTTTCCCATTGATGGAACGGGGGAGAGCATCATCTCGTCGTCTCTTCCGGGAGTTGCACCGATGCAGCACCGGTCACCCCGATGATCGAGATTTCACCGGTTTGTGCTGCCGTGATGATGCCGCTCGCGATCTGGCCGTCCGACAAACCGAGGCGCAAGACCGCGCCGGCCTGCGAGAAGTCTGTGCCGCCGTCGGTGAACGAGAGGACAACCACGCGATCGGCGATCAGTTGCGTCGTTGGGGGCTCGACGTCATCGAAGGTGGCAAGAACCGAAACCAACTCACCGGCGGTCAGACTCGAGGGCGCACGTTCGGGCCGGACCGCGATGGAAACTTCGGCGAGCCCTGCTGGCACCGCACCCGGTCGTGCCTCGGCCACGTTCGATCGCTGTACGAATTCGAGGCGTCCCACGGGGCCGAGCAGAACCGAACCGACAACGTCCTCGGCGTCGGATATGACCCAGTCGGCACTTTCGTCCAGCCTGATCCGAACCTGGGCGATGTGTTCGAGACCGAGCACCGTTCCCGGAGTGAGGTCCTCTCTGGCGACGACGACGTTCTGGAACGTCGCGTCCTCACCGATCCGACTTGCGACGAGGACGCCGAGAACAGCCAGGGTCACCAAGAGGCCCCCGAGCACCGCGCGACCGGTTGGCAGGCGCCGTTTTGCTCGCAGAACCGGTTGGCGCGAATCGTTCATCGAACGCCTCCTCTTGTGTTGTTGCCTTGTTCGCGGGTCCGATCGGGACCCGCGCGTTCGACGGCTCGAGACAGACTCAAAGGCGCTGAAAGGGTGCTATGTTCGTTCGCATGGCGCATGCAGATGGCGACTGGCTTTCCACCAAAGAGGCGGCATCGGCTCTTGGGCTCACGCCTCGAACTCTCTATCGACTGATCGATGAGGGGCAGTTGCCCGCCTATCGATTTGGCCGGGTCATTCGACTGAAGCAGTCCGAGATCGATGACTTCGTCGGAAGTAGCCGCATCGAACCGGGTTCGCTCGAGCACCTGTACCCCGAGGCTGTTGCCCCGGAGCACATCTCCGAGACGTAGACGGTGCGCCGTTGGCGCTGCGCAATTCATCGATCGACGACCACCTGGTCAATGGCCACAAGAGGGATCGTCAGTGAGTCATCCTCGCCATCGAGATGGAGCGTCACCTGGTCGATTCCAACACGCGTCACCGCCCCCATGACACGGTTTCCGCTCGCAAGTGTGATGGCGAGACGTTGTTTGTCGACACTCATCTCGTCCAAATGGTCGCCAAGTGTCTTGCCCGTCGAGATCGAGTCCAGCTGTCGGTCGTGACCGACCCCCGGTTCACGGATGGCTTCTATCGCAGACAGTCGCACGAGCACACGAGTTGCACGCCCACCGCGCACGACGACGACGTCGGGTCCGAGCATCTCGATCGCGCCTCGAATGTGGTCGCCCGATCGTGTCATCACCAACACCGGGCTCTGCATCTCGCACAGCTCTGTCAGTGTTCCGAAGAGCGTTGCACTCAGGCCCGCAGCGATGGCTCGGTCGGAACGTTGCAGACGTGCACGCCTGGCCTCTGCTCGCCGCGCATCATCTGCGAGCCGCTCGAGTTCGTCGTCAAAGCTTGCTGGTTGGTGGGCCATGTCCGCCTCGCGCCTTCCTCGTGTTTTGGGCTCCCAACACGATGGTTGTACGGCATCTGATGCCTAACAATGGGCCCGTTGCACTATTGGTACGCTTGGATTCCATAAACGCCCACAAATCGAGCCAAAACTTGCCTGAACAAACTGTCACGATCCACGTCGCCGGTAACCACCTCATGACCGGGTTGCTCGGCGAACGAGACGAATACCTACGCATCGTTGAGGATCGTTTCCCCCAAACAGCACTGCACGTCCGCGGAAATCAGGTCACGATCAGCGGCCAGGCTGCTGAAGAAGCAGGCAAGGTCGTCGAGGAGCTCGTACTGATGCTCGAATCCGGCCAGTCTCTCGACGGCCGAACCGTCACGCGCGCCGTCGACCTCGTCGAGGCAAACGAGCGACCATCGGAGGTCTTCAACTCGACCGTGCTCCGGACCGGCTCCGGAAAGTCGATTCGCCCGAAGTCAGCAGGACAGCAGAGGTATCTCGAGGCGATTGCTCGCAACGTGATCACGATCGGAATTGGCCCGGCCGGAACCGGAAAGAGCTGGCTTGCGGTCGCCATGGGTCTCCAGGCATTGCAGGCCGGCACCGTCGAACGCATCATCCTGACAAGGCCCGCTGTGGAAGCAGGAGAACGACTCGGCTTTCTCCCCGGCGACATGATGCAGAAAGTCGATCCGTACTTGCGGCCGCTCTATGACGCCCTCTACGACATGACCGACAGCGAGGGTGTGCAACGCCTGATCGAGCGCGGCACCGTCGAAGTCGCTCCTTTGGCCTTCATGCGCGGTCGGACGTTGAACAACAGTTTCATCATCTTGGATGAGGCACAGAACACGAGTCCCGAACAGATGAAGATGTTTCTCACGCGCATCGGGTTCGGTTCGAGAGTTGTGGTGACCGGTGACGTCTCGCAGGTCGACGTGCAGGGCGGTCGGAGTGGACTGCTCGGACTCGAGCCAATTCTCGGCGACATCGAAGGACTCGAGTTCATCCGGCTCAGCAGCCGCGATGTTGTTCGACACTCGATCGTGCAGGCGATCGTCGATGCCTACGAGACCGCCGATGCATCGGGTGGTTCTCGTTGAGCGAACTGATGGTCGTCTCGATCGACGACCAAGACGTCCTACCAATCGACACCGAACGATGGGGTGACCTCGTACGAGATGTGCTCACGGCTGAACGTGTCGCTGGTCCGTGTGAGCTGAATCTGACCTTCATCGGCGTTGACGAGATGACCGAGCTCAACATCGAACACATGGGCGGTACCGGTCCGACCGATGTGTTGTCCTTCCCGCTCGACGACGACACCAATGAAGTGTTCGAGTCTCAGCCCCGGTTGCTAGGCGACATCGTGATCTGTCCTACGATCGTGGCAGCGCAGGCTCAAGGGGAGACCGACGACGAGATGGCGTTGATGGTGGTTCATGGAGTACTTCACATCTTGGGGATGGATCACCAAGAAGCAGACGAAGCCGCCGAGATGAAAGTGGCCGAGCAACGACACCTCTCCTCATGGAGGGAAAAACCGTGAGCGATCTGGTCGCGGGCATCGTGGGTCTCGTTCTTGTGGTGCTTCTCGTCGGATTGTCAGCCGCCGAATCCGCGCTCAACGGCATGAGCACGTCCCGCGCCGAGGCACTCGAGGAAGATGGCGTCCGAGGAGCCGATCGCTTGGTGGTTTCCCTGGCCGACCGGCGTCGAACGCTCGCGCCAATCCTCTTCCTCTCGCTAGGTGCACAACTGTCGCTCGGAGCCATCGTTGCCGTGGTGCTCGAACGCCGCTGGGGAGGTGCATGGGTGCCGCTCGGGTTGTTCTTGTTGCTGGTGTGCATGTTTGTCTTCGCCGAATCGGCTCCAAAGACATGGGCTCTCCGAAACATCGACCGCGTCGCACCATCCGCGGCGTCGGTCAGTCGGGGCTTCATGGCAATTCCACCGTTGCGGTGGATGATCACGATCTTGGGACGGCTCGGGTCCATCGTTCTGAGCCGAACCGCGCGAAGTTCTGGCGCGGTCGCGTCTGAGGAGGAAATCGTCGCGATCACCGACGCGGCCGTGGCCGCACAGGTGCTCGACGTCGACGAGGGCAGAATCATCCAATCGATCGTGGATTTCGGCGACACCATCGTGCGCGAAGTGATGGTCCCGCGTCCCGACGTTCTTGCCGCGTCGGCCGACTCGACAGTCGATGAAGCCATCAGGCTCATGGTCGAGCGCGGTGTGTCTCGCATGCCGATCTACGGCGATGACATCGATGACATCCGCGGGATCGTCCACATCAAAGATCTGTTCGCTCGGATGCAACGAGGCCGCGGCAGCCATTTCGTTTCGATCGCCCAACGCAAGCCAATGTTCGTGCCAGAGACAAAACGTGCTGCCGAACTTCTGCGCGAAATCAAAGGCATTCGGAGCACGATGGTGGTGATCATCGACGAGTACGGGGGTATGGCCGGAATCGTGACGATGGAAGACCTCATCGAAGAATTCCTGGGCGAGATCATCGACGAGTTCGATGCCGAGGAGGAACCGCTTCTCGAACCACTCATCGGAGGGGAATGGCGCGTTCATGGGCGCATCCCGATCGACGAATGCAACGCGCTGATCGGAGCGGACCTTCCCGACGACGATTGGGACACCGTCGGAGGTCTGATATTTGACGCCCTGGGACGCGTACCCGCGATTGGCGAGTTTGTGACGACCTCTGGATTTCTCATGACCGTCGAGGCGGTCGAAGGGCGACGCATCACGCGAGTCCGCGTGGTTCGCGCTCCCGAGATTCCCAACGACGATGAGGCTCGCGAGCTGGCTCACAATGAGTGATGAGACACCGGACTACGGAGGTTTTCGTTCAGGCTTCGTGACCCTCGTCGGTCGACCCAACGTCGGCAAGTCGACGTTGCTGAACAAGATCTTGGGCGAGAAGGTCTCGATCGTCTCCGACAAGCCCCAAACGACGAGAAGTCAGGTACGCGGCGTGCTGCACCGGCCCGGGTACCAGTTGGTGTTCGTCGATACCCCGGGCATTCACAAACCTCGTGGTCCACTCGGCAAACGTCTGAACGACTCTGCCGAGTCGACCATCGGTGATGTCGATGCTGTCTGCATGTTGATCGACGCCACCCAGCCGATCGGTCCGGGTGACCGCTGGGTGGCCGAGCGCTGCCCGAAGAACTCGATCCTCGTGGTGAACAAGACCGACATTGCCAAGCCAGAGCAGATCTTGGCTCAGCTGGAGGAAGCGGCCGGGTTCGAGTACGAGGCCTACTTCCCCGTGTCGTCATACACCGGAGAAGGAGTCGAGGCACTCATCGATCACTTGGCGGCACGTATGCCCGAAGGGCCTCCGTACTACCCCGAAGAAATGGTGAGCGACGCCGCTGACGCGTTCTGGGTTGCCGAGCTCGTTCGGGAGCAGTTGCTGGCTGTCCTACGCGAAGAGATCCCGCACTCCATCGCTACCCGCGTGACCGAGCTGGAATGGCCCCATATCCGGTGCGAGATCCTGGTCGAGCGCGAGTCCCAGAAGGGAATCGTCATCGGGAAGAAGGGTGCCGTGATCAAACAGGTCGGGATCGGAGCACGATCGCAACTTCGCGAAGGGACCTACCTCGAACTCGTGGTCAAGGTGGCCAAGAATTGGCAGACAGAGACCTCGATCCTCGAGGGTCTCGGGTACTGACAAGATTCACCCGGTTGCTCTTCAGCACGAACTTCACTGTGCCGATAGGCCCATGTGGATCAAGAACTGACGGTTGCCGTTCAACAGGTCACTCGCCGCTTCGGCGCCATCACGGCGCTGAGCGAACTGGATTTGGCCATACCCAAAGGCGCAATCACAGTGTTGCTCGGCCCCAACGGGGCCGGGAAGACCACTGCGATTCGCATGATCACCGGCGCTCTGGCCCCGAACTCTGGAACGTCGAGGGTCTTCGGCCTCGACCCGGCCGGGGTTGACGGTGAGGAAGTGCGTCGCCGATGTGGAGTGGTCTCGGCAAAGCCGTCGCTGTATGACCGTTTGAACGGTTGGGACAACCTTCGGTACGCCGCCGAGTTGTATGGCGTTGGTCGAGGCAAAAAGGCCGATTCGGTCATCTACGAAGCCGCAGACATGTTCGGAATCGATGAAGCCCTCGATCAGCAGGTGGGCGGCTATTCGACTGGCATGAAGACACGTCTCGCCCTGGCCCGGTCGATCCTGCACAAGCCAGACCTTCTCTTGCTCGACGAGCCGACATCGGGCCTTGATCCCGAATCTGCTCTCGCTGTCCTCGACCTCATTCGGGACATGACGAGCGGCGGTCAGACGGTGCTCATGTGTACACACCTGCTCCTCGAGGCAGAAGGCCTCGCTGATGAGATCGTCGTCATGCAGGCGGGAACGAACCTCATGTCGGGCCGACCTGACGAACTCTCCCGCCGGTACTGGCCGACCCAGCAGCTCAAAGTGTCCTCCAGTATCCCCGAGGGCTTGGACATCTTGGCGAACCACCAGGCCGTGATCTCCTATGACCGGTCGGGCGACACCGCATCACTCGAGGTCGCTGATCTGTCGGTCGTCCCTGGTGTCGTTGCGCTTCTGGCTGCACACAACGTTCCTCTTCAAAGCGTTGTGCCGTTCATGCCGTCGCTCGAAGACCTGTACTTCGCAATCCGACGAGATCACGGATCTGTGGACGGTGAGATCGCACCACCTGGCGGATCGACCGGGCGTCCCGTTCGGACCGATCTCCCTACCGCGGCCTAGGCATCTTCGCCTCAACACGATTTTGACGCTTTCACGTACTTCCGGAGACACACAATGAACTGGTCACGCACACTCACCGTCACACGCACCGATCTCAAGCAACTGATGCAGGCCCGCGATTTCTGGGGGCCGATGGTCATCCTCGGAGCACTTTTCTTTGTCGTGCTGCCAACGATCCTGTTGACGCTGATCACCCAGATTGGTTCGGTCCGCATGGTGAGCGAGATTTCCGAGACGCTCGACGTGCTCCCGATCGAGACGCAAGAGCAGCTGCAGGGAACCTCACCAGAAGGTCGCACAGGATACGCACTCGCTGTCTTCTTGTTTGCCCCAGTGGCCGTTGTGGTGCCTCTGACGATCTCGACGGCAGTCGGTGCAGCAACGATCGTGGGCGAGCGTGAGAAGGGCACAGGCGAGTTCCTGGCGAACTCTCCCGCCGGCGTCCGCGAGATCTACATCGGAAAGTTGCTCGCCAGTCTGATTCCTGGCTACGTCACCACTGCAGTGGGCTTCGGGCTGTACTCGATTGTGGTGAACCTCACGGTCGGCCCCGAAGTCGGTGGATGGTTCTTCCCGACCGCGCAGTGGTGGGTGATGATTCTGTGGGTCTTGCCACCCTTCCTTGCGATTTGCTTGAGCCTGGTTCTTCGTCTTTCGGCCAAGGTGCAATCGACCGCAGCCGCCCAGCAGGCCTCGGGTCTCATCAGTCTTCCGCTCATCATGATCGCCTACGGTCAAGCCACTGGAGTCCTGCTTGGCGCTGGATGGGTGCCGATTGCTCTTGGTGGCGTGGCATGGGTGATTGCGCTGTTCAGCCTGAGCCGAGGAGTTCGGTCGGTCACGCGGTCTCGCCTACTCGGTGTTGCTGGCGGGGCCTGATACACGGGTCCTAGCTGTACCTGGTCCGTCGGCTTCCTTGTCCGTTCGTAGCACGACCGATGCCGAGACAATTCCAGCCACCAGTGAAGCCAGCACTGCTGGCTGGCGCAAGAGCATTGCGAGCAGTCCAAGTCTCGGTACCAGAATGCGTTGCTTGCCGACGATGTCGTCAGCAGTGGGTGTCCATGGGTCTACCTCTTCGTTGTTGTCGCCTCGAAGGATCATCTCTTCTCCTTGGAAACCGACCAGGCGGTGGATGACAAGCGCGCCGGCGCCCGGAGCATCCTCTGGAACGCGGTAGACCAGGGCCTCGCCAACCTCGTAACGCGATTGCGGCCATACGAACACCATGTCGCCGGTGTGCATGGTGGGTTCCATGCTGGGCCCAGCGACGACGATCATCTTCGACGCCGCCATCCGACCCCCGAGAACGCAGAGGATCAGCAGCAACCCACCGGCGGTTACTCTGACCAGACGTCGCCCGAGGGTGGTGGATCGGATACTGCGGCGTGCGCCGTGCAGTTGCGTCTTCATGGGCATGAATCGATTTCGATCGTCAGCTTCGGCCGCAGATGTACATCGCTCGCGCTCCGCGAGTACCAGACGGATTTCTTGGCGTCTCTGATCACCCATCCGTGGATGACGGCGTTGGCCGCGGCGTCGAAGTTTCCGAAATCGTCGACGACGCTGTCCCTGACATCGAACGTCACGGTGTCGATACCGCCTGATGTCGTTTGCGAGATGTTCGGATCGATCTGGTTGTCACCTGGAACGTTGTTGTAGGTCACGCCATATTCATTCCACGAGTCTTCGATCTCGCGGATACGGGTCCCGTTGGTCTCGTTCGATGCTGGCCCGAAGATCTGCAGCGTTGCTGAGACGACCCCGCCACCGTCACAGATGGGGGAAGCATCGAAGCCGATCAGTGCTCGTGCTTGTTCGACCTCGAGGTCGTTGCCATCCAGAGTGACCCTCTTCTTCCTCTTGACGACTGCGAACTGCGACAGCGTTCCGTAGTTCGTGTCCTTGTGCTTCTTGTCGGTGAAGCTGTCGCGAGTGGCGATCAACTCGTAGGTGCCGGTCGATGGCAGCTCGATTTCGAAATCCGATTGGGCATACGCGGCAAGTGACTCGCTCGAAATCGCGACGGGAGATGCGGATGCCCCGACGAGAGAAAGCAGGACAGGCAGAAGGAGAAGGACCACCAGCCATGCTTGTATCACCCGTCGGGACATTCCGGATCCCTCCCTCGCCTCGTTGGACCGAATCAGCCCTGGATCACGATGCCAGCGTGGTCAACTTCGGTCGCGTTGATCCCGTCGAGGAGGTTGGTTGCGCTCGTGTCGCCGTCGCCGTCCACCGTCAGAGTGATGGTGTTGGCGTCCTGGCCGACCGTGCCGCTCTGGGTGATCGTGGCCTGAGTAGTCTCGATCTCTTTGCCCGACTGGTTCGACAGCGACATGTCGATGGTCTGGCCAACGCAGGCGTCGTCGATACCGCTCACATCGACTGAGATCACTTCGAAGACCATGCCGGCATTGTCGGTCTGGCTTGCAGGGGTGCCCGGGTCGCCGACCGTGTAGTCACCGGTACCGGCGTCGTAGTCGACGTTGAAGTCGAGGGTGATGCCGTCGTTGTCACACGCCGCAACGACGGTGGTGTCTGCCCCGATGTCTTCGGTAGTGATGCCACCGAGGGTGGCCGCCATGGCGAATACGGCGCTGGCGGTTGCGACACCGGTTCCGACGGCGATGAGTTGTTTCTTCATGATTGGATTCCATTTCGTTCAGTGCGCTCGATGTCTCCGAACGCAGTGATGAGAGTGACGGACGAAACTCAAGGAACGGACAAGGCAGCCTCAAGTAACGCGAAATCCTTCGAAGCTTGGTTCGTTCGGACCGTTCGCTTGGTTCGTTCGGACCGAATTGCTTCTGTCGCCCGAGACGCCGGCCGTTACTTCCGTGCATGTGTTCCATGAGCGTCGTCGATGTTCGTCTCGGCGGTCATGTCTTGATACGCCACTGCACCGAGACTCCTGGGGTCGGAGTGCGCTACGGCGTGAGGTTCATCCCGGAACCGGCGTTCCAGTCCTGCGTGAAATAGATGGTGGCGATCGCACAAACGGGGCCTTTGCCTACGCATTCGCCCGACAGCGGCTCGATTCCCGGCGATCATGCAGACACCCCTCCTGTTCCCGATGCGCCGAGCGCGTCAGTACCGATCTGGAGGAGCGTGTCGCCCTTGTACGCCGTGTTCTTCTTGCTGTCCGTGTGCGCTCTCGCAACGGTCGGCGGCACGCTGCTCGGCTTCTTTGGCGGTTCGCGTACCTTGTGCATCGCGTCCAACGCGACTGCAGTGGGCATCGCGATGCTTGCCCTCGCGACGGCTCATCCGAGGTCGTCGCCGTCGGTCCGAGAAGGTTGGCGCTTCCTGTCGGCTGCGGTTCTTGTCGGCCATGGAACTGTTCTTGCCCACACCGCGGGGGTGATGAGCGCCCGAGTCGCAGTGTGCATCGCGCTCGCTGCGGCGCCACTCGCAATCCGCGGATTGATCCGTTTCGAAGGGTCCGAGGCCCGCAGGGGTTCCTGGATCGCCATCGTTCTCGAGACGATGAGCATCGGCGCAGCGATCGCTGCTGTGCTAGCGGTGTGGATCGAGCGAGTTGCTCCCGCTGCCTACGGTTCAACGTCGATCGACCTCGTCATCGAGATCGCTGCGCCCCTCGGGTACGTCCTCCTCGCCGGCCTAGCCGTGGCGTTCGCCCTGTCCTGCCAGAAGCGTCACCGTGCTGCGCTCTTGTGTATTGCCGCCTGGGCCTGCGTCGGTGCACCGACAAGCCTGCTCGCTGCGACCGCCGCCATCGGTGGAACATCGACGACGTCGATCACCCAGTTCGTCTGGATGGCCTCCCTGCTGCTTCCGTTGGCGGCTGCAGCAATGTCACCGATCTCCGGCCATATCGGAATCGAGTCGGACATGGCGCGGGCAGAACGTGGCTCCATCGCTGTCCTACCTATCGCCTTCGCTGGTCTCGCGCTGTTGGGGTACCGCATGGGGCTCTTTGGCGAGACGGTTGCCTGGCTTGCCCTACTCGGCCTCCCGGGCGCCGTCGCCCGCATCATGATCATGGCTCGAGAGCATCGCGATGCCGCTGATCGATTGGCGTCCGAGCTCGCCCAGTCCCGCCTGCGGCAAGAGGAACTCGTCCGTGCCAAGAACGAAGCCGAATCGGCGAGGCGTGCCCAACAGCTCTTCCTATCACGCACCAGTCACGAGCTTCGGACGCCAATCCACATCCTGAACGGCTTCTCCGAACTCCTGGCGCTCACGTCGCTCGACTCGAAACAGACCGACATGATCAGCCGTGTACGTTCGGCTGGCGACCACCTCTCCGAGCTCGTGGCCGATGTGCTCGATCTCTCTCGGATCGATCAGGGCCACCTCTCAGTCCGCCCGGAACCCCTCGACATCGACGTGTTCGTCATCGACCTCCTCGATCACCTCGGCACTGATGCTGAATCGCGATCGGCTGCGCTCCTGTTCGGAAGGACCGGACAGAGTACGACCGCCGTTGCTGACCCAGCGAGGCTTCGGCAGGTCCTCACGAACCTCCTGACAAATGCAGTGAAGTACGCGGGAGGCACGATCGTGGTGTCGACCGAGACTGTAGGTTCGCTGACTGCGATTCATGTGGACGACGCTGGTCCCGGGATTCCCTCCTCGGATCTCGAGCGGGTGTTCACTCCATTCGAACGGCTCAACGCAGAGTTGGGAGCGGAGCCCGGAGCGGGTCTTGGCCTTTCGGTATCCCGCTCACTGTGTGAAGCCATGGGTGGCGAGCTCGTTGCCAAGAGCGAGGTCGGCGTGGGTAGCCGATTCACCGTCATCCTTCCTTCCCACATTGCGGACTCGTCCGGATCAACGCCGGTTGCCGACGAGGGAGTTGAAGAACTGGGTCGAGACGCGCTCGCCGCCATGATCTCTGACCCAGTTGGGTTTTCCGCATGAATCCTTTGTTACGTCGACCCTGCTGTGTCCCAACCGGACACAGCGAAACAACCTGAAGGGTGCCCACATGTTGGCCACGATCATGCCCACCAAGCCCTCTGTCGGCACCATCTCAGTCCTCGTCGTCGAAGACGCACCCGAGTTTCAGCAGTTGCTCGAGGCGACACTCGCCGGCGCCGGATTCTCCGTCACCTTTGCCGAAGACGGCGAATCCGCGCTCGCGCAAGCCGAGGCGTTCGAGCCCGATGTCATCGTGCTCGATCTTGGCCTCCCCGGGATCGACGGGGTCGAGGTGTGTCGCCGCCTCAGGACATTCAGCGACGCCTACGTGATCATGCTGACGTCTCGAGACACCGAAGTCGACCGACTGGTGGGTCTGGCAGTGGGCGCCGATGACTACATGACGAAGCCCTGCTCCACCCGTGAGCTCGTGGCCCGGATGCAGGCGTTGCTGCGCCGTCCTCGTAGCACGGGACATGAGCCGGATCGTGAGGACGGATCCCACGTGCACGGTGACCTGCGCGTCTCCACCGACTCCCGCGAGGTTTGGGTCGGCGATCAGGAAGTCGCGCTCACACGTACTGAGTTCGACCTGTTGGCAACACTCATCCGGCGGCCCGAGATGGTCTTCTCGAAAGAACTGCTGCTCGAACAAGTCTGGGACTCGATGTGGGTTGGAAGCGACCACCTGGTGCAGGTGCACATCGCGAACCTTCGAAGCAAGATCGATCTCGATGGGCGGAGCTACATCAAAGCGGTACGCGGCGTGGGATACCGGCTCGCGCCGGTGACCCGCTGAGCATCGCTATCGCGGCCGCGAGGTCGGCACCGATTCGCGTGTTGCTACGTACTGTGAACGTGAACGTGATGGTGTCGCCGCTGTGAGCCACACCGCCTGATCCGGTGCGCTCAGTCTTGCGAGCGAGCTGCCAATTCGTCTCGAACGGCGGCAAGTCTTGCGGCTGCTTCCTCTCCGGCAACCGGGAGATGTTGCATCAATCGGTCGAGGTGAGCAGTGTCGTCATCCGTCGACTCCTCGATCTTGCGAGCGACCTCCGCAAGCTCGTGCGCGCCCAGAAACTCTGATACCGACTTCAGGGTGTGGGCGATCCTGCGGGCCTCTGAAGTATCGCCTGCGGCTGCCGCATCAACCACACGTCGGATCCGGCCCGGAAGTTCGAGAAGAAACGTCGTCATGATCTTGACGACGACCGAGGCATCATCAAGCTCGTTGAGGAGTTGGTCAATCGCAGGATTCTTCCCTTCGTCCTCGATGAGGTCGGGGCCCGGCATGACACCCCCATCCGGGCCGGTGACCGCTATCGCCCTGTCGATCGCGACCCTGAGCTCTGCGAGGCTCACGGGCTTGGAGAGGAAGTCATCCATTCCTGCGTCGATACATCGTTCTCGGTCACCTGACATCGTCGTCGCAGTCACCGCTACCACCGGCGTTCGTCGAGTGTCCCGAGCAGCCTCGCGGGCGCGCATCCTCCTGGTGGTCTCCAACCCGTCGATGTCGCCGAGCTGCCAATCCATCAGAATCACATCGAACTGGTGGAGTTCGAACGCGCTGAGTGCCTCCCAGCCCGACGAGGCAACGATGGATCGACAGCCCAACTGCTCCAGTTGCGATACTGCGAGCATCTGGTTGACAGGGTGGTCCTCCACGACGAGAACAAGTGGTTGAGTCTCCGTCGACATCGGTTCACCGGTCTCCAAGTTCACGATGTGCAATCTAGATGACGGGGACGGTCAAGCTCTGGGGAGCGAACGTATCGAGCGTCCTAGCTGTCGCGAATGGTCTTCAGAAACTCGATTGTCTCGTCGCGAGATTTCGTTCGGCGAAGCGGCGGGAGCGCCTTGATCAGGTCCCAGCGGTAACTCTTCGAGGTCGAGAGACGACTGTCGAGCACCGCGACGACGCCGCGATCATCAGCTGAGCGAATCAAGCGACCAGCCCCTTGCGCGAGGAGCATCGATGCCCGCGGAAGATCGATCTCTCGAAACGCGGCAGCGCCGATCAGATCGCGGCGGGCCCCAAGAAGGGGATCGTCGGGGCGTGGAAACGGCAAGCGGTCGATGATCACGCAGCTGAGTGCCCGACCGGGGACATCGATGCCTTGCCAGAAGCTCATCGTGGCGAACAGTACGGACTCCTCGTCTTCGCTGAAGTTGTCCATCAGGACTTGTTTGGGAGAATCCCCCTGTGCCAAGAGGGTGTACGGAATTCGATCGAGCATGTGTTCTTTGGCCAGGTTCATCGCACGCCACGACGTGAACAACACGAGGGTACGGCCTCCCGCGGCCATGATCAGCGACTCGATCTCGGCGTGCAGGGCATCTCGGTAGTCGCCCGATCGTGGATCGGGCATGTGCGCGGCGCAGTAGAGAAGCCCCGCGTTTTCGAAGTCGAATGGTGAACCGACGTCGATCTGTGTGTGCGGGAAGTCGGTCAGGCCGATTCTGCCACCGAGATTCGCCGGGATCGTTGCACTGGTCAAGATGGCAGTTCGAGTTGACCAGAGGCTGTCCGAGAGAACGCCCGAGACATCGATCGACGCCACTTTGAGCGACGGATTTCGTTGGCCTTCGACCCAGGCGACTGTTCCCTCGACCATGTCGAGCGCGATGTCGATGTCCATCACCAGATGGCCAGCTGCCTGCGTCGCACGTTCCTTTCGTCCGATGATCTCGGCCTTGGATTCCTTCGGGATCTTGCGAAGCGCGTCGAGCGCCCGATTCGCTCGATCTCGGGCCCGATTCAGCGACCTGCTGAGGTCGTCATCGAGGTCATCGTCGAGCCGATTGCCCATGTGCGGTTCGAGGTCCTGGCTGAGCTGTTCGCCGATGTCTATCAAGTCGGCGACCAGGTCGTCATCGGCGATGATCGACTTGATCGTGATGGCCAAATTGCGTAGGCGAGCTCCGGTGAGTTCGAACCCGGCAGCGCCCGCGACGATGTCTTCGATCTGGTGCGCTTCATCGATGATCGCGACGTCGTGTTCGCCCAGGATGACACCATCGGTCACGAGGTCCAGTGCGTAGAGATAGGTGTTGACGACGACGATGTCGGCGTCCGCCGATCGATGTCGTGCCATCTCCGCGAAGCACTCGCCCCCTTTCGGGCACTTTGCAGCGCCTGGGCATTCGGTCGGTCCGACACTCACTGCGGCCCATGTACGGCCGGAGGGTTCGATCGGGAGCTCTGCCCGGTCGCCGGTCTTCGTCGTCTTCACCCAGGTGAGAATTTCGTCGAGGTCGTCAGCATCAACCACGTCATCGGTGACATCGAGGCCGAGTTGTTGGCCGTCATCGTCGAGCTCGCTCAGACGTTGTCGGCACACATAATTCGAGCGACCTTTCAGCACCGCGTACTCGAACGGTGTGTCCAGGTGTTCCTGGAGAAAGGGGAGGTCTTTGTTCGCAAGCTGGTCCTGCAACGCCTTCGTGGCGGTAGATACAACCGTTCGTTTACCGCTCAGAACCGCAGGTACGAGGTATGCGAGTGACTTGCCGGTTCCCGTGCCAGCAGACGTCACGAGGTGTGTCTCGGCCGTGATCGCGTCGGCGACTGCCTGAGCCATCTCGACTTGACCTGGCCGGTCTTCGCCCCCGCCAGGAAGCTGCCCAGCAACCACGGCGAGTGCGCTCGTTGCTCGCTCGCTGAGGCCCATCGGCGTTGACTCTAGAGCAGGTGTCGCGCGATGCGGTTGCATAAAGAGAACGTTCCAATACATCGTGAGAGGGCAAGGACAGGAGTAACTTGCCCTCTGATGATTCCGATTGATCGCTCAGCACTTCCGCGCCACATCGCCTGCGTGATGGATGGCAATGGCCGCTGGGCCGAGCAACGGGATCTGCCTCGTGTCGAGGGCCACAAGATGGGCGAACACGCGTTGTTCGAGACAGTTGCAGGGGCGCTCGATCTCGGCATCGAGTGGTTGACGGTCTATGCGTTCAGCACAGAAAACTGGAAACGCCCGCCAGATGAAGTGAAGTTCCTCATCAACTTCAACGAAGACATCTTGCTTCGTCGTCAACAGGAGCTTCACGAGAGCGGCGTGCAGATTCGTTTCATCGGGCGCACAGACTGGCGAGTACCGAAGCGATTGACCAGACTTATGGCCGACGCAACCGAGCTGACAAAGAACAATACGAAGCTGAAGTTCACCATCGCCTTCAACTATGGCGGTCGAGCCGAGATCGTCGACGCGGTGAAGAGTCTGGTCAAGACCGGAATCGCTCCCGACAAGATCACCGAGAAGATGCTCGCACGCCATCTGTACGACCCACAGATGCCCGATGTCGACCTGATGATTCGCACCTCGGGTGAGTATCGGACCTCGAACTTCCTGCTCTGGGAGCTTGCGTACTCCGAGATGTGGTTCACCGATACCTTGTGGCCCGACTTCGACCGGACAGACATCGCCAAGGCGATCTACGACTTCCAGAATCGCACGAGGCGATATGGGGGCGTGACCGCGTGAGCGGTTTGCACCGCGATCGTGTTGTGGGGCTCTATCGCGACAACGCAGTCGTGCTTCGTTCGTGGAAGCTCGGCGAAGCTGACCGAATCGTCAGCCTGATGACGCAACAGAACGGAAAGATTCGTTGCGTCGCCAAAGGGGTCCGCAAGACCAAGAGTCGTTTCGGGGCATCCGTCGAGCCGACGAACCACCTCGAAGTGCAGCTCTACCGTGGAAAGGGAGAGCTCGACACGCTCACCCAGGTCCAGAGCATCGATCGCTTTCCCGTACTTCGTGAGGACCTCGAGTTGTTCGCTCGAGCATCGTCCATGCTCGAGGCCGTGGAGCTCGTGGCACAGGATCGAGAACCGAACGAGCCGTTGTACACGATGCTGGCTCGGGCCATGCACACGGTCAC
>Ga0055584_100002612_pt1 | contig 17764 bp, 15 predicted proteins | sample OSDHelmetaG_FD_58716 | JGI IMG/M metagenome (GOLD analysis project Ga0055584, IMG submission 58716) | Pelagic marine sediment microbial communities from the LTER site Helgoland, North Sea, for post-phytoplankton bloom and carbon turnover... | ecosystem: Environmental > Aquatic > Marine >... | reverse complement strand
CCATGGGCTTGGCTTTGAGAGGGTTTGACTGATGGCCAGAATTAATTTATTGCCATGGCGGGAAGAAAAACGCAAGGAACGACAACGTCAGTTCATGTCATCCTTGCTTCTGACCGCTATTTTAGGTGTCGTAGTGGTGTTTTTCGCCGGTTTCATGTTTGACCAGAAAATTTCGCATCAGCAATCCAGAAATGAAATGGTTCAAAGAGAAATCAAGGCCCTGGAAATCCGGATCAAGAGAATCGAAGAACTGGAAAGGACACGGGCACGCCTGATTTCACGCAAACAGGTTATCGAACGCTTGCAGGCCAGTCGTTCCACGACAGTGGAGTTGCTGGATAAGCTGGCAAAGTCGATTCCTGTTGGTGTAACCCTGACGACCATTCAACAACAGGGTGCAGACCTTGCACTGATTGGTACCAGCCAATCTAATGCGAGGGTATCGGCCTACCTGAGGGAATTGGAAAAAAATGATTTGTTCGTTAGCCCTCAACTGGATTATGTGCGATCTGCGGCTAATCCCACTACCGCCACTGAGCCTTATCAGTTCAGTATCAAGGTAAAATTGCGCCCACCAAAATCTGCTGATGAAGAAGAAGGTTTTGATGGTCCGGATGGTCAAGGGGGTACGTTATGATTATTCAAGACCTCAGAGACATCGACTTTTCGGATATTGGTGGTGCGTCAAGTTCGGTTAAGGTCATATTGCTTTCGGTTGTGTTGATTCTGATTCTTGTCGCCGGCTACTTTCTGTTGGTCGAGGATAAAAAGATTGAATTGGAGCAATCCCGCCAGCAGGAGTTAGTGCTTCTGGCTGATTTTGAATTCAAGCAGCAAAAAGCGGCAAACCTGGAAGCTTATGAGCAGCAGCTGGTAGATATGCAGGAGCTGCTGGAAACCATGTTCAGGCAATTGCCGAACAAGACCGAAATGGATAAACTGCTGGTAGATGTTTCCCAGACTGCTTTGGCTGCGGGCATTGACGTACAGCTGTTTGAGCCACAAGCGGAAGCTTTTCAGGACTTTTATGCAGAGCGTCCGATCAGTGTCAGGATGCTGGGCGACTATCATGAGTTCGGAGATTTTGTCAGCGGCGTAGCGGCGCTGCCCCGGGTTGTGATTTTGACCATGCATGACATTTCTTTGAAACGTGCAGGGGCAAATCAAAGTCGGTTCGGCGATTCAGAAGGGCGACTGATCCTGGAAGGTCGGGTCAAGACCTATCGTTATGTAGATGAAGATGAAGTCGCTCAGAGAGCGGCGGAGCAAGCACCATGAGACGTATTGGCAAACAGATACGACATGTTGCCGGCATGGTTTTGGTGGCTGTGTTGCTGGTTGCGTGCAGCGAAAGCATGAATGACCTGGAACAGTATATTGCTTCAGTTAAAGCAAGACCGGCTAATCCGATTTCACCAATTCCACCGGTTAAAACTTATACACCCTATGAATATGAAGGGATGATAGGCCGTGATCCTTTCCTCCAGTCGATATCCGAGGGTAGTGATGACGTGCGTTCCACGGGAGGCACCGGGCCGAGACCGGATTTCGAAAGGTCAAGAGAATATCTTGAACGTTACGAGCTTGATACTTTGTCGATGGTTGGGACGTTTAGCAATGAAGAATCCTACTGGGCTTTGGTGCGTGACCCTGAAGGCATCATTCACCGTGTGCCGGTTGGAAACTACATTGGTAAAAACCACGGCAAGGTGGTCAACATTAGTAGTACAGAAGTAGATTTGAGTGAACTGATTTCGGATGGTGCGGATGGTTGGCTTGTCAGGGAAGCCTCCATCGCTTTAGGTGAGGGATAATCCGGTTAGCGCATGGAAAGCGCGACTTTGAGGGTACAGCCATGCACAGCAAAAAGGATATTACATTGAAAGGGATACTGACCGGTATGTGGGGACAGTTTATGGATAGCAGAAAGACTGGAATTCATTTGGGATTGGGCTTAGCTTTGTTAGTATTGCCCGTATTATCAGCTTGGGCATCAAGTGATGTTACCGCGGCGAATTACAGTAGTAATTCGGAAGGTGATGTGGTGATCACATTGTCAACCGGTGGTGATGACCCGAATGTCAGCGTATTCGCGACGGAAAGCCCGGCGCGAATCATTTTGGATTTGGCAGATACAGACAGTCAGGTTGATGCGAGTCCTGTCACTGTTGGTATCGGGGCGGTGCAAAAGTTCACAACACTGGCGGCAGGTGGCCGGACGCGGGTCATGGTGGATCTTTCCAAACTCGTAACCTACGACTACCAGTCAGGCGACGGTCAGGTTGTATTAACAATAGCCGGGAACGGTGAGGGCTCCACAGCACCGAGCAGTAGTAGTGGTACCTCAAAGTTCACAGTTGAGAATATTGATTTCCGGCGTGGCGGAGATGGTCAAAGCAAGGTAATCATCAGCCTGGACAAGGATAGCTCCAACGTTTCGGTCAATTCACGCGAAGGCGGTATATCTATCGATGTTTTCGACACCAATCTGCCGGATGATTTGAATCAGCGTCTTGATGTGGTCGATTTTGCGACACCTGTACAAATTATTGATTCAGAAGAGTTAGGTAGTGCTGTTCGGGTTGAGTTGGAAGTTACCGGTCTTTATGAGCACATGGCATATCAACAAGACAATGACTGGATCATTGAAGTCTCGGAACTCAAGGCGACAACAATCGACGCGTCCAAGGAAATCGTTGAGTTTTACCAAGAGAAGGAATACGAAGGCGCCAGGGTGACTTTCAACTTCCAGGACATACCGGTACGTTCGGTATTGCAGTTAATAGCCGATGTTTCAAATCTTAATATTGTTGTTGCCGACAATGTGAGTGGCAACCTGACACTGAGACTAACCAATGTGCCCTGGGATCAGGCGCTGGACATTGTGCTTGATGCCAGAAATCTTGATAAACGCGAGAATGGTAACGTGATCTGGATTGCACCCACGGCGGATATCGCAGCCCGGGAGCAGCAACTGTTGCAAGCCATGCGGGACCGAAAAGAACTGGAGCCACTGGTCACTGCTCTGATCAGCGTCAGTTATGCGACGGCCCAAGACCTGCAGGCACTGATTGATTCAGCGCGGAGTAATTCACAAGGTGGGGCTGACGCCGGACTGTTGTCTGACCGAGGTTCTATCGCGATTGATGAAAGAACCAACACATTGATGGTGACAGACACGCCGAGCAGGGTCGAAGCAATTCAAAAACTGGTTCGTGATCTTGATCACCCGGTGCGCCAGGTTCAGATCGAATCGCGTATCGTGATTGCCAGCAGTGAATTCGCCCATGCAATTGGTGTGAGGTTTGGTGTCACGGCATTGCACAACAAGAGAAATATTCTAGCTATTGCCGGTGACGGTGTTGGTGCTGACCAGGTGAATCCGGCAACTAACCCACGCGACGATGGCCTGCTTGACCTGCCGGGTATTCCTGAGCGCTACAATGTCAATCTGCCGGTCGCTGACAGCAATGCCGGTTCAATCGGTCTTTCATTTCTTGCAGGTAACGTCCTGTTGGATCTGGAGCTTACAGCGCTTGAGGCAGAAGGTGATGGTGAAATCATTTCCACACCACGAATTGTCACCGCCAATCAGTCCGAGGCATTTATTCAACAGGGTGTGGAAATTCCGTATGAGCAGGCCGCATCTTCCGGTGCAACAGCTGTTCAGTTCAAGGAAGCCGTACTTGAGTTACGCGCAACACCTCTGATTACACCGGATAACCGTGTTCAGCTGGAGCTTGAAGTCAAACAGGATTCGGTTGGTGAGATTTACCAGACCGGTCGTGGTGGTTCCGTACCGTCCATCGATACACGTGAATTGAGTACGTCCGTCCTGGTAAATAACGGTGAGACCATCGTGCTCGGCGGTATTTTTCAGGATGAACGGGCCCGGAAGGAAGACAGGGTTCCTTACCTGAGTGCCATTCCGGTACTTGGCCACTTGTTCAAACGTCGTGCTAACGAAACCAAGAAGCGTGAACTGCTGATATTCGTGACACCTACTATCGTGGAAGACCGTCCCGTAGTTAATTGATCATTTAAAGCAGACGATTTAAAAGCCCGGGCATGACCCGGGCTTTTTTTATCTCTCACCGGGCCAGACCTGTTCCGGGAATTTGGAATAAATTATAATAGTCGTTACTGTTACGGCTTCCTTGAGCAGTCACGCATGGCTACTTTCCAGTGAGCGTATCCATTTTTCAAACAACGTTTTCTATGGGCTAAAAAACTGTGAAAAAAGTAATCGAATGTGTACCGAACTTTTCCGAAGGTCGCGATCTGGCAGTGATCAGGCAGATCACCGATGCCATTGAGAGCGTTCAGGGGATCCAGCTTTTGGATGTGGACCCTGGTGAAAGTACCAACCGTACAGTGGTGACTTTTATCGGAGAACCGGAACCGGTCAAGGAGGCGGCTTTCCGGGCGGTTCAAAAAGCGAGTGAGCTGATTGATATGACAACCCATCAGGGTGAGCACTCCCGCTTTGGTGCAACAGATGTTTGCCCCTTTGTCCCGGTAAGCAATGCAAGCATGGAAGATTGTGCTGAAATTGCCCGGCAAGTGGGGAGACGCATAGGCGATGAACTGGGTATTCCGGTGTATCTTTATGAACACGCGGCGAGTAAACCCGAACGACATAACCTGGCAAAGGTTCGTGCCGGTGAATACGAGGGCTTACAGAAAAAGCTGGCTGATCCTGCCTGGAAACCGGATTTTGGACCTGCTGTGTTTAACCCGGGAGCCGGAGCGACGGCGGTTGGGGCCCGTGAGTTTCTGATTGCCTACAATATCAATCTGAATACAACTGACAGGCGTTATGCCAATGAAATTGCCTACGAAATCCGCGAGCGCGGCCGCTGGAAACGAATTGGCAACGTCGACCCTTTCTACTACAAGGGTGATGTCGTCTATTTCGAAGAAGGTAAATATGCCGATGGCAATTCTGACTTCATAGCGGGTTCTTTCGAGGAACTCGCAGAGTTCTACAAAAATAAGTATGACGCAGACTTGTACAAGCGCTACCGGTCTATTGGGCTTGACCCCGATAGCCTCATTGGAAGACCGGTTTATAAGGATGGCATGTTTACCCACCTCAAGGGTATCGGTTGGGTTGTGGATGATTACAAATGCGCTCAAATTTCCCTTAACCTGACCAATTACAAAGTCACTTCCCCCGTTGCAGTGCTGGAGGCCGTGCGCCAACTGGCGATTGAGCGCGGGATTGTTATCACCGGCTCGGAAGTGGTAGGCGTTGTGCCGTACGAAGCCATGCAGGAGGCCGGGCGGTTTTATCTCCGGCGTATGCAGAAGTCCACCGGTATTCCTGCACGTGACATCGTTACAACAGCGGTGCAGGCGATGGGACTTACCGATGTCGCCGAATTTGATATCGACAAGAAAGTCATTGGCCTGCCGGTACCCGACGGTCTGTTGGCAAATCTGACCATCACGGATTTTGTTGATGAAGTCTCACGGGATACGCCAGCACCGGGTGGCGGTTCGATCGCAGCACTGGCGGGTGCCCTGGGTTCGGCCCTGGCCTCAATGGTGGTCAATCTTTCAGTTGGAAAAGGCGAGTTCGACGCTCAATACAGTGAGTTATGCGGATTGGCAGAAAAAGCGCAGGTCATCAAGGATGAGCTTATCCGGGCCATTGATGCAGATACCGAAGCATTTAATGAAGTTATCGCCGGTATGCGCATGGCAAAGGATACCGCCGAGCAGATTGCAGTGCGATCCAGTGTTATCCGGGCAGGTTACAAATCGGCTGCCGAGGTACCATTGCGAACGGCAGAGATGTGCAGACAGGTTCTGGACCTCTGCCAGGCGGCAGCAAACATCGGTAACAAGGCCGTGATGAGCGATGCCGGCGTGGGAGCGCTGATGGCCCTGGCCGGTGTGCAAGGCGCGATTCACAATGTGCGTATTAACCTGCCGCATACAAAGGATGAGGCCTTTATTGCCAGGATGGAGGCCCAGTTGGGTGCGTTGATTTCCGAATCCAGGGAGATCTGCGATGCCATTCAGCTGCAGGTTGAAAGCGGTTTTTAGAGTTTGAGCACAATCTCATTCTCAAGCGCGGCCGAAAGAAACCGGCAACCCATACTGGACCAGCTGGAGGTCCTGATACCTCATCATGGTTCAGTATTGGAGGTTGGCTCGGGAACCGGTCAACATGCCGTGTTCTTTACGCAAAAACTACCGGATCTGTTGTGGCAGCCAACTGACAGAGAAGAAAATCTGGCAGGGCTTGCGGCCCGATTTGAAGCTGAAGGCAATGACAATATTTTGCCGCCGCTTCAACTTGATGTGATTTGCGACCCCTGGCCGGGATACATTTATGATGCCGCATTCTCGGCCAACACGGCGCATATCATGCCGTGGGATGCAGTGGTTGCGATGTTTGCCGGTGTGTCGGCACATCTTGAAACCCATGCCCGGTTTTGTCTGTATGGGCCGTTTAATATTGACAATTGTTTTACCTCGCAAAGCAATGCGCACTTTGATGCAAGTTTGCGTGCCAGAGACTCAAGGATGGGTATTCGTGATATGGCAATGATCGAATCCCTGGCTAACGCCCATGACATGCCGCTTGAACTCAAACTTGCCATGCCCGCCAACAACTTTATTCTTGGTTTCAAAAAATCATGAAAGGTTCCCGTCACTTTTCCTGGCAACGACTTGTGCAACAGGCGGAGGGTTTGTTAAGTGTGTCTACCAACCGTGTTTCAAATGCTGCCAACCTCAGCGCATTGCTATACCGGGAATTGGTCGATATCAGTTGGGTAGGCTTCTATTTTTTACAGGATGATAAACTCTTGCTCGGCCCTTTCCAGGGAAACCCGGCCTGTGTCAGTATTGAATTGGGAAAGGGGGTTTGCGGCACTGCAGCTGTTTCCGGTGACGCAATACGGGTAGCGGATGTTGACGCATTTGACGGGCATATCGCCTGTGATGCTGATGCACGCTCAGAAGTTGTTGTGCCCCTGTTCAAGCGGGGTGAACTGCTTGGTGTACTGGATATTGATAGTGCCAGTCCCGGTCGTTTCAGCGAAGAGGATGAAGTCGCATTGAAAGCGTTGTCGCAGGTTTACCTGTCGTCAATCGATTGAAAAGTCGTTGTACCGGACGAGGTGGAGTAGTTTACCCGTACGAATTTGCCGTTTGAAATGATCGGGAAACTCGATAACCGCAAGGGTCCCTGTGCTCATGCCCTTAATTTCGGCGGCTTGATCTGCAGACAGCACGTTGACCAGCATTTGCATTATGCCCGGATTATGACCAACCATTAAAAGCCGCTCACTGTAATTGAACGCATCTTCGGCCAGTGTTTGCAGCATATTCAAAGATGCACCATACATCGAATCTACAAAATCCGTGTATGCCAGTAGCCGCGGCCAACGGGAAAGCAGAGGGGCGAGAGTCTGCCGGGTCCGTTTAGCAGGTGAGCATAATATGGTATCAGGAGATGGGAGTGTTTCAAACGCCCAATTGGATACCAGTTGAGCATGATGGCTGCCATTTGAACTGAGTGGTCTTGAAAAATCGTTCCCCAGCGGATTCCAGGGTTCCGCCTCGGCATGACGTAACAAGTAAAGTTGTTGGGTCATGGCGTGAAAGGCAAGTGTTCAAGATCGACGTTGCCACCGCTGATGACGGCACCAACACGCCGGCCGGAAAATCTACCGGGGGACGCCAGTATTGCCGCCAGAACGGTGGCAGATGACGGCTCAACCAGCATACGAAATCGTTGCCATATCAAGGCCATGGCCTTGATAATCTGTTCATCGCTGATAGTTATTATTTCGTCAACGTTGTCATGGATGATTTCAAAATTCAGCACGCCAACAATTGCACGCAGCCCGTCTGCAATGGTGTCTACAGCGTATTGATCTACGCGTTTACCCTGGTTCAGGCTCAGTGCAGTATCCGCCGCACCTTCCGGTTCGGCGCCAATTACTCTGACACCAGGAATCAGGGCCCTGGCAGCAATGGCGCAACCGCTGATCAAACCGCCGCCGCCCACCGGTGTGATAATGATATCCAGTCCCGGGATCTGCTCCGACATTTCAATGACGACAGTACCCTGACCGCTAATGATATGCCCATGATCATAGGGTGGGACAGGGATACAACCTTTCGCAACGAGACCGGCCAGTCCTGTTTCCCTGGCCTGCTGGTTTGGAGCACAGAATACAATTTCACCACCGTTTCGACGCACGGCTTCTACCTTGGGCCTGACGGAGTTCTCAGGCATTACGATCCACGCACGGCGATTGTTGGTGGATGCCGCGAGTGCCAGTGCGGCACCATGATTTCCGGATGAGTGGGTTGCGACATCCCCGCGCCTGCCTTGCTCATCCAATATGGCGACTGCATTGCTGGCACCGCGGAACTTGAATGCGCCGGTATGTTGAAGGTTTTCGCACTTTAGCCACAGTTCACAGCTTATTTCCGCGTTCAATTGTGGGTCTGTGAGAACCGGAGTGGTGCGAATTTTGCCGTTAAAGCGTTGTTGTGCCGAAAAAATATCCGTAAATTCAGGGATTTGGTCTGCCGCTTTTGTATCCATCAGCATATAATAATGGCCCTTTTAATCAATTCACCAGCTTAAATTAAATAAAGGAACAGATTCATGAAAGAAGGTATATCCGGCAAGTCTATTTTTCGCAAGGATTATACGGCTTATCCGTGGGATGTTAACCATCTGGATATTCATTTTGATATCGGTAGCGACACTACCACGGTACGTGCAGAGATGAAGTTTCAGTTAAAGGACGCATCAAAGGCGTCACAGGACATCGTGCTCAATGGCGATGACCTGCAGCTGGTATCCATGTCGCTGAATGGCCAAGTTTTGAGTAGCGATGACTATGCTGTTGAAGGCGAAACGCTGACTATTTTCGATGCGCCCCCAACGAGCGTGATAAAAACCGAAGTCAGAATCCATCCCGCGAGCAATTCCGCGCTTGAAGGCTTGTATCTTTCCGGTTCATTTCTGCTTACCCAATGTGAGGCTCAGGGTTTTCGCAAAATTACCTGGTTCCCGGACCGTCCCGATGTAATGACCCGTTATCGGGTTACGCTGGAAGCCGAGAAGTCAAAGTTTCCGGTGTTGCTGTCAAATGGCAACCAGGTAGATTCGGGTGAATTGTCTGATGGGCGTCACTGGGTTCGCTGGGATGATCCCTTTCCCAAACCTTCTTACCTCTTTGCACTGGTTGCAGGCGAACTCGCACTGGTCACAGACCACTTCACAACCCGTAGCGGGCGTGATGTTGTCCTGAGAATCTATGTCGAGGAGGAAAACCTTGACCGCTGTGAGCACGCAATGGAGTCGCTGATCAATGCGATGCGCTGGGATGAAGAGAGGTTTAATCTTGAGTACGATCTCGATATCTATCACATTGTTGCCACCAATGATTTCAACATGGGGGCGATGGAAAATAAATCGCTGAATATATTTAACTCGAAATATGTCCTGGCAAGGCCCGATACGGCAACGGATGCTGATTACCAGGGGATTGAAGGAGTCATCGGCCACGAATATTTTCACAACTGGACCGGAAACCGCGTCACCTGCAGGGATTGGTTCGAGTTAACACTGAAAGAAGGTCTTACGGTTTTTCGCGATGAAGAGTTTTCAGCCGATTTGCAATCGCGTGCGGTAAAACGCATAAGGGTAATCCGCGACCTTAGAAACAGGCAGTTTCCCGAAGATGATGGCCCGATGTCTCACCCGATACGGCCCGACCAGTATGTTGAAATCAACAACTTTTATACCGCGACGGTTTATCAGAAAGGCGCGACAATTATCCGCATGTACCATACCCTGCTGGGAGAGAGTGGTTTCCAGAAAGGCATGAAGTTATATTTTGAACGGCATGATGGTCAAGCCGTGACCTGTGATGATTTTCTTGCCGCAATGGCAGATGCCAATGGCGTCAACCTCGACCGTTTCGGGCGCTGGTACAGCCAGTCCGGTACCCCGCATGTGCATGTAACAGATCATTACGATGCAGAATCCCAAAAGTACACTCTGACATTGAAGCAGCACACACCTGCAACACATGACCAAAAGGACAAGAAAGCCCTTGTTATCCCCTTTGCGCTTGGTTTGCTGACAGGCAATGGTGAAGAACTAGCACTGCAACTTGAAACCGAAACGGATGCGTTGGAAGGGACGCGATTACTGGTGATGGGAAACGAACAACAGGAATATACTTTTATTAATATCCCTGAATCACCGGTGCCCTCTTTATTCCGGGACTACTCGGCCCCGGTAAAAGTGTTTTACGATTACTCACTTGGGCAACTGGCCACATTGATTGCGCATGACAATGATGCATTTGTGCGCTGGGATGCAGCACAACGAATGGCGGAAAGCGCCATTCTCGAACAACGCCGGCGTAATGCCAAGGGCCTGGAAATGAAGCTGGACCCGTCATTACTCAAAGCGTTTCAGGGAATTCTGTCTGATGCCTCGGCTGACCCGGCACTGCTGGCTGAGGCCATGACCCTGCCGGATGAAGATTACCTTGCAGAGCAGATGGAAGTCGTGGATGTCGATGGTATCCACGCGGCCCGCAAGTTCATCAAGAAAGAATTGGCTAATGGCCTGGAAACGCTTTTTGCCGAGCGGTACGACGAGCTGAATGACGGGCAACCGTATCAGAAGTCACCCGGGGAAATGGCCCGGAGGGCCCTGAAGAACACCTGCCTGTTCTATCTGCTTGAAACAGATGCGGGTGAGTCATTGATTGCCGATCAACTCAAATCAAGTGACAACATGACAGATACGCTGGCCGCCATTAAGGGCCTGGTAGTGATGGGTTCCCCATTGGCTGAAAAAGCGCTTTCAGACTTTGAAAATAAGTGGAAATCGGATGCGCTGGTAATGGATAAATGGTTCATTATGCAGGCCATCAAACCTGGCTCCGAGACGGTGAACAAGGTGAGGAAATTGATGCAACACCCCGCTTTTAGTATCCAGAATCCAAACAAGGTGCGCTCTCTAATAGGTGTCTTTTCAATGCTGAACCCAACCGGGTTCCACGCCGCCGATGGCTCAGGGTATAGCTTTCATGCGGATCGTGTAATTGAACTGGATGGATTGAATCCGCAGATGGCCGCCAGGATGGCTTCAGCATTTAATCGTTGGAAAAGATATGATGAGGACAGAAAGGCGCTGATGAAAGATCAATTGCAACGTATTGCGGCTGTTGAAAATCTATCGGGTGATGTATCCGAGATCATCAACAATGCCTTGCGCTAGGAGCCTGTGGGGTTTGACCGAACGTGGCGAGAGAAAGCCGATTTGAGCCAGGGTGCAAAGTCTGCAGAGGGGGCACGTATTGCCAGGGGTGATTCTCTACCTGATGGCAGCCCTTTCCATGCTCTTAAAGGCGATTGTTTTGCACGGATTTATCTGATGTTTAAGTTAGTGATAACCGGTCTTTGTACGGCTTTGCTGTTTGCTTGTTCTGCCGCGCCTGTAGATAGTGGACCACCTATTCAGATAGACGGTATGGTGATAGAAAACCAGACCCTGATGTATATCTCGGCAGTCAGGTTACTGGTGCCTATTACGGGAAACTTCGTCTCATGTGGCAATATTGCGCCGGAGTCCAGGTGCTCAACAACCTTCCCGGAAGCGACATACACAGGTAACCCGGTAGAAGTCACCTGGAGTCAGGGTGGCCAGATACATTCAACCGGTCAGTTTGTCATGCGGTTACCGGGTGATCTGGATGAAGATAAGACAGCCAGGGTTCTTGTCGTTATCTCAGATGCCGGCGCAGCGGGAGCACAATTTATTCAGAGCGAGGAATAACCCGGCATCAGCTTTCCTTCAACGCTTTAAGAAACAGTTGACGTTCCAAATCGGCATCTGTGCGGGTCGGAAACTTCACCGGTAGACGCAGTTCGCTGCTGAAATTGATATTAAACTGGTAACCTTCGTTGTTGTCCGCTGTAAAAACCCGGCTTACCAGTGCGACCTTATCCAGGGTGATTGCAAATCCCTGCAGTTCGTATATCGCCCTGCTCATTCATTATTCTCCTTCAACGGGGTTTTCAGCCCCTGTGATTGTACCTTCTTGATTGACCGGTCAAGTGTGTAATTGCTTGCAGGATGGGTCAATCTGAATATTTCACCGGTGTCCTTGTGCCGGTATATGAAATATGCGGATTAGCGAATTCTGCTATCCTTATGAATAAGATGCGCACTCTGCCGTTTTATCCGGTGTTGAGGAATTTATGAAGAAGTTGATTATCCTGCCGTTACTCGTTTTGTTGAATGGCTGCGTGAGCTATTACTCTCCGGAAACAGCACTGGAAGATGGTGTTTATTATGCCGAAGATGATCCTGCTTATGTCTTCAATTCAAGTGACTATTCGGGTGTTGTCTACTACCCATGGTCATCGCTGGATTACTTTTACATGGGTTACGGTGGCTATTACGGATACAGTTTTGCCCACATTTATCCGTATGGTTTGGGCTGGGGTTTCCCCTATGGCTATGATAGCTATTATTCATCTTGGACCGGTCCGTATCATCGTCGTTATTACCGGCACGCCAATAGAGCGAATTGCCCGGGTCATGCAGGTTGTCGCCGGAATAATCGTGATGACCGGGATGACATTAGTGACCGAATTGCCCGGGAAGATCATGAAGACCGGCGTCACCGTGATGGCTCAGATGATGAGGATGAGAGCTCAGATACTTCCAGTGAACGCAAAATTGCAAGAAATCGCCTGGCGCCGGTCGGGTACTACAGTCCACTGTTACCGGCCGCACAATCCGGCACCCAGGATAAGGTAATCAGGAATAACGATAAAACAAAACGTGCCAAAAACCGCCTTGAGCCCGCCAAATCCGTTCCGGCAAAAAGTGTGAGTGTTTCATCCTCCCCATCAAGCGTTACCGCGCACCGGCCTGCTTCATCATCACCCGCTACTTCTTTCAGGAGTAGCTCCAGGCGTTCATCGGCTTCTCCACGATCCAGTCACCGGAGTGCCGGACAGGTTAGACCGTCCCGTCGCAAGGACGACAATTAGTACAACGGCAATTGCAGGGTCTATGACGATTGGCATTCGGGGTTTCCCATCAAAATGAACTAAACTATCCTCCAGTTTTCTGAGGTCAGGGTTTCGGTTAAATGGCAGATTTCATCACTGAGTTGCGTGATCGACGTATTTTGCCTGCTGTCGGCGTATACGTTGCCGGTGTCTGGGTAGCGATTGAAATTCTCGACCGTCTGGTTGAGCGTTACCTGCTGTCACCCTACTTGAGTGATATTGTGTTCTGGGGTCTTTACTCCCTCATTCCAGCCGTTATGTTAATTGCGTGGACACACGGCAGACCGGGAAAAGATAAAGCAACCCGGCTTGAAAAGGTCGGCGTACCGATAAACCTGATCGCCACGATCGGGCTTTTGCTGAGTGTCTTCAGTGATAAGGATTTTAGCCTGGCAGCGACCCAGATAACGGTCGCCAATGAACTTGGCCAACAGGAAACACATTACATTCCCAGCGAGACGTTTCGTAGCAGAATGGCCGTTTTCTTCTGGAAGAATGAGTCCGGGAACCCGGAGTTGGACTGGTTGCAGTACGGTATAACCGAATTGCTTGTTCAGGATTTACAGCAGGATCCATTCGTCAAGGCAAATTCACCCTGGAACAACTTTAGTAATGGTTTTTATTCACGTATGCGGCGGGGTGGCTTCAATGATGGTTTGAATGTACCACTCACACTGATGCGAAAAATTGCGAATGAGGCAAATCACCAGTACTTTATTGAGGGATCGATTAGCAAAAAGGCTGATAAGTTTGTCCTTACGGCCAGAATTTGGGATACACAAACTCTCGATCAGGTCGCAGAGGTCGAGGAGAGTGGCTGGGATATTTACACGGCCACTGATCGTCTTTCCAAAGACATCCGGAAAACTTTGGATGTTCCTGAAAGCAGCAAGCGTATCGCCGAAGACCTACCGCTGACAGAAACCTATGGTGAATCTGAAGATGCGCTCAAAGCCTATATACACGGTCTCAATGCCCGTTTGTTCAATAATGATTTTGATGGCTCAAATGCGTTTTTTGATCAGGCTACCAGCATTGATCCGGGTTTTGTCCTCGGCTGGTTTTTGAAGGCCGCTAACAAGGTCGAGAGCGGCGACCTTCCTGGTGCACAGGAGGCTCTTACGAAGGCACAGGAACTCGATTATCGTTTGCCTCAACGTGACCGGGCCCAGCTGAAGGCAATGCTTTACCGGCTTGCAGGGGATCATGAAAAAATGATGTCATTCCTGTATATGCAGGCAAAAATTCGTGACGATGCGTTCTCCCACAACTACCTGGCAAGGATGCTCATAATTACCGGGAAACTGGAGGAAGCAAAGAAAGAATCGCTTCTGGCCCTGGAAAGAGACGCCTTGAATGTGGGTATATATTTACAATTGTCCAGGCTTGAACGTGCAACCGGCAATATGGACGCAGCCATTGATTATGCCCGTAAATACCAGGATCAAAAACCGGAAGATATCGAGGCAAACATTCAATTGGGAGACCTGCTGCGCGATAGCGGTAACCTCGACTCCGCCGAGCAACACTATAAACAGGCCCAGCTATTACAGAACTCGCCAGTCAAGCCGACTCTGAAACTGGCCATCATTGCGTCACGAAAGGGTGATGTCCCCGCTGCAAGGCAGTATTTGTCAGAGGCAGAGACGTTTGCCCGGACACCAGAGGATAAGACCCTGGTCAGGCAAGGTGCTATGTTACTGGAACTTCGTCTCGGCAGACTGAATGAAGCAATCAGGCAGACCTACGCACAGGAAGAGTTCCTGCGGCAATCTCAGGGCCTGTTTGGACTTACGCTAAGCCTCTATACACCGTTGATTGACTTTTATGTTCTTTTGGGTGATTTCGAATCTGCGCATAACGCGCTCAATACTGCAATAGGATTGCTGACCCCGCCGATGGACAAATTCCTGGGGTTTAGTGCTGCACTCATCCAGGCCAGGGAAAACGATATTGATGCAGCCTATGCCTCCCTGCAAGAAGCCAGGAAAATAATGGATCAGTTCCAGCTAAAATTTCTGGAATCCGAGGCGCAAGTGGTTGAGGCCGTAATCAACGGGGCAAAGGGCGATTACGTGGCAATGGCCGATCACTGCATGAAGGCGATTGAGCAGATAAACCAATCGGTCCTTGCCAGTGGATCGCAAATTGGCTTGTCCCAAATTTATGCTCAAATGGCAAGGGCTCAAATCAAGTCCGGCAATCTGGATGCGGCGGAAAAATCGATAGAAGCGGGTTTTCGACTGGATCCGTCAGAACCTACGCTGTGGGTTGAAAAAGGCCGTCTCCAACAGGCACGGAGCATGCCTCAATTGGCCCTGGCTTCCGTCAATTATGCTCTGGCGATCTGGAAGGACGCCGATGAAAACTATGTCATGCTGAAAAGAGCGCTGGCACTGGCAGCGGAACTGCAAAGTCAATAAATTACATTTTCCCTTGATTTTCAGTACAATGCGCGACTCCTGTTGAATGAGATAAAGTACGCCTTGAAGCAGTCAAATACATTTGATGTCATTGTGATCGGCGGCGGTCACGCCGGTACCGAGGCAGCGCTTGCGTCTGCACGTAGTGGTGCGTCGACATTGTTATTAACCCACAGCATCGAAACCATTGGCCAAATGAGCTGCAACCCGGCTATTGGTGGAATTGGCAAAGGTCACCTGGTCAGGGAAATTGATGCGTTGGGTGGTGTAATGGCAGTAGCGGCAGACGCTGCAGGAATCCAGTTACGCACTCTCAACTCCAGCAAGGGACCCGCGGTTCGTGCGACACGTGCGCAATGTGACCGTAACCTCTACCGTGCGCACATACGCAAGACAGTCGAGAATCAGTCCGGTTTATGTTTATTTCAGCAGGCAGTTGATGACCTGCTGTTGGAAGGTGACCGCATAACCGGTTGCCGCACCAGCATGGGGCAGATCTTTCATGCAAATGCAGTCGTATTGACCACGGGCACGTTTCTTGGTGGCAAAATTCATATGGGTGAGAGCCAGAGTGCCGGTGGGCGCGCTGGTGATCCACCTTCCATTTCGTTGGCAAAACGGCTGCGTGAACTGCCGTTCAACGTCGGTCGACTCAAGACGGGTACACCGCCACGTATCGATGGCAAAACTGTAGATTTCACACATTTGGTGGCACAGCCCGGTGATTTACCGAGGCCGGTTTTTTCTTTTATGGGCACACATGAAGATCAGCCGGCGCAGGTTAATTGCTGGATGACCAATACCACGGAAGAAACCCACGAAATTATCCGCTCTGCACTGCATCGTTCACCTATGTATTCGGGGCAAATCGATGGAACAGGTCCTCGATATTGCCCGTCTATTGAAGATAAGATAGTACGATTTGCAGAGCGCACAAGCCACCAGATATTCGTTGAGCCGGAAGGCCTGAACACCCGTGAGTTGTATCCCAATGGCATATCCACCAGTTTGCCTTATGATGTTCAATTGGCATTTGTTCACAGCATTCCCGGATTTGAGAATGCTCACATTACACGGCCGGGTTATGCCATCGAATACGATTTCTTTGATCCGCGCGGGTTGAAGTTCAGTCTCGAAACCAAACCGGTCCAAGGACTATTTTTTGCGGGACAAATCAATGGCACAACCGGATATGAAGAGGCAGCAGCCCAGGGCCTGGTCGCTGGTATCAATGCCGCGCGCAGTGTACGCGGAGATGATGCCTGGGTGCCACGCAGGGACGAGGCTTATATGGGTGTATTGATCGATGACCTCGTAACTCAGGGTACCCGTGAACCCTATCGGATGTTCACCAGTCGGGCGGAGTACCGCCTGCAGCTTCGTGAAGACAATGCAGATTTACGTCTGACTGAAACCGGCCGACGTCTTGGGCTGGTCGATGATCACCGCTGGCAGGCATTTGAAAATAAAAAACTCGCAATTGAAGCGGAGCAACAAAGACTGGGTTCTATCTGGGTCAACCCCGGCAATGATATCGGTAAGTCACTCAGGGAAGAACTCGGCGTGGTACTGAGCAAGGAAGCGAGGGCCCTGGATTTGCTCAGGCGGCCGGAAATAAGTTATCCGGACCTCATGAAAGTGGCCGGTCTCGGCCCCGGAAACAGTGATGCGAAGGTTGCTGAGCAGGTTGATATTCAGGTTCGTTATGCGGGCTATCTGACACGCCAGGCCGGGGAAGTGGAGAAAAACCAGCGTAATGAAGATACCCTGATCCCGTCAGAGTTTGACTATAGCATTGTGTCCGGTTTATCGGCGGAACTTCGTGAAAAGCTGCATAAGACCCTGCCGGAAAGTATCGGGCAGGCCTCGAGGATACCTGGTATGACACCGGCTGCCATCTCCCTTTTGCTGGTGTATTTGAAACGCCATCGCAGCGCCTCCCAGGTCGCCTGAATTCAATTTTAAACAATCACAAATAACAAACATTTGCTTTACATCTTTTTAACCTGCAAAAGGTATGCTTGGTGTTGACTGTGCCGGTGTGTCGCCTCTCATGACAGGCAGTCCCCACACTTCTATGCCTATTGCGACGCACCATTTCAAACCCCGGCCGCCTGGTCGGGGTTTTTTTTGTTCGGGGCATCCCCTCGGCCCCATGGTTATTCATATAGCAATAGATTCTGACGGAACTGCAGCGCGATTATGTTCAGGATGAACGGTATATCGCGATAGAGCACATGGAAGTGCGGCGCGATTGT
>Ga0055584_100002610_pt1 | contig 17770 bp, 13 predicted proteins | sample OSDHelmetaG_FD_58716 | JGI IMG/M metagenome (GOLD analysis project Ga0055584, IMG submission 58716) | Pelagic marine sediment microbial communities from the LTER site Helgoland, North Sea, for post-phytoplankton bloom and carbon turnover... | ecosystem: Environmental > Aquatic > Marine >... | reverse complement strand
TTTAATACGCTGGGTTGGAATGTTCTTTTCATATCAATTCATCCGATTCTTCAATCACAAACCGAACAGTAAGCGGTTCGAAAATGGGATCGCGAATTCTAGAGGTTTTAGTGTGAACATGCAACGAAATAGCTGTATAAATAAAGGCCTATCTGGGCCTCCAACAGAGCCAGAACAGCCGTCGGGCAGGGGCCAGACCGCCGCGAAAATTGCGTACAGCGTCATCCAGAAATTAATAACAACTTATCCACAGCTTTGTTATCAACAGCCATCGACAAATGCTGTGCATAGAAGCTCGAATTATCGCGGCGTTTACCAGAAAAAGATGTGTAAGCAATTGATAAATAAGGAATTAAAACAGAGAGAAAAAACTGGATTTTGAGCTGGAAGTCAGTGGATAACTCTGCTGCGAGGCTATAGAATTGCGGCCTGTTTTAGTAAAAATAATAATTCGAGTGGGCAAGAGAAAACGTGGCTGTAAGCATCTGGCAAGAATGCATCGACTGCTTGAGAGCAGAATTACCCTCCCAACAATTTAATACCTGGATTAGGCCCCTGCATGTCGAGTTGGATGCAGCGGGACTACGCATCTTCGCGCCCAACCGATTTATTCTGGATTGGGTGAAGGGCAAGTTCCTCTCGCGCATTGAGGAAATCGTGGCTGCCTCACCGGCGGGCCCCGTACAGATTCAACTGGAGGTATTCAGCGGTGATCCTTCCGAACGAGTAGCGGCAGCATTGGATACGGCGAAATCCGTCGAACCGGAGCAACCCAAGCCCAGCGCCGAACCGGCGATCATCGTGCAGGGCAATAGCAGTAGGGCCGCGGCAGCCGAACGGCGCAATGTCGACATTGTGATCGAGGGAAAACTGCGGCACCGAGGCGCCCTGAATGTCGACAACACCTTCGACAATTTTGTCGAGGGCAAGTCGAATCAACTCGCCAGGGCCGCCGCCATGCAGGTTGCCGAGAACCCGGGCTACGCCTACAACCCCCTATTTATCTATGGTGGGGTAGGGTTAGGAAAGACTCACTTAATGCACGCTATCGGCAACTACCTGGTGGCGAAGAAGCCTGGCGCTAAAGTCGTCTACCTGCACTCTGAGACCTTCGTTGCCACGATGGTGACGGCACTGCAACTGAATGCCATCAACGAATTCAAACGCTTCTACCGTTCGGTGGATGCGCTTCTTATCGACGATATTCAATTCTTCGCGGGCAAAGAACGCTCGCAAGAGGAATTCTTCCATACCTTCAATGCGCTGCTCGAAGGGGGTCAGCAGATCATATTGACCTGCGATCGCTATCACAAAGAGATTAATGGGCTGGAAGAACGATTGAAGTCGCGCTTCGGTTGGGGGCTGACGGTTGCCGTCGAGCCACCGGAACTGGAGACGCGGGCGGCCATCCTCATGAACAAGGCCGCCCTATGCAATGTCGAATTGCCGAACGATGTGGCGATGTTCATCGCGCAGCGGCTGCGCTCCAATGTCCGCGAGCTAGAAGGGGCGCTGAAGCGCGTCATCGCGCACTCGAATTTCACTGGGCAGAAGATCGATCTGGAGCTTATAAAGGAAGCACTCCGGGATCTATTCGCACTACAGGACAAGTTGGTTACTATCGACAATATTCAGCGCTCCGTTGCCGAATACTACAAGATTAAGATGGCAGATATGCTCTCCAAGCGCCGCAATCGCTCGGTAGCGAGACCGCGCCAGGTGGCGATGAGCCTATCCAAGGAGCTGACCAATCACAGCCTGCCGGAAATCGGCGATGCCTTCGGTGGCCGAGACCACACGACAGTGCTCCATGCCTGTAAGCAGGTGAAGAAGCTGCGTCATAGCTCAATCGATATTCAAGAAGACTATAACAACCTGCTCAGGTCGCTCTCGAGTTAGTCTCGTCGCTGAGATCTGAGTTAGATAGAAAAGGAAAGCCCAGCAATGCATTTCGTTATTTCAAGGGAGGCTTTTTTGAAGCCCCTGCAGTTGGTCAGTGGTGTGGTCGAGAGACGACAGACGCTGCCGGTACTCTCCAATGTTCTTTTGGTACTGAAAGACAGTGAGCTATCACTCACGGGCACGGATCTTGAGGTGGAACTGGTCGGCCGCGTCACGGTCGACAAGGCCCACAAGTCGGGGGAAGTGACCGTCCCGGCCCGCAAGCTGCTGGATATCTGCAAGTCTCTGGCCGACGATGCCGCCATTGAACTTTCACTCGCCGATACCAAGGTCACGCTGAAGTCTGGCCGCAGCCGCTTCACGCTCACCACCTTGCCGGCCGCTGAGTTCCCCGCGGTGGATGAAGAGCCTGATACCTTCTCGATTACCATGGCCCAGAGCAAGCTGCGCGAGCTACTGGATAGCACCAGCTTCGCGATGGCGCAGCAAGACGTACGCTACTATTTGAACGGCATGCTGTTTGAAGTGGCCGGAGATTATCTGCGAGTAGTCGCCACCGATGGCCACCGCCTGGCCATGGAAACACTGAGTATGGACAATCCGATCTCCGAGCCGCAGCAGTTGATTCTGCCGCGCAAGGGGATCATGGAAATGACACGCCTGCTAACGGACGAGTCCGGTGAGATCTCCCTGACATTCGGCCAGAACCATATCCGAGCTACTGTCCCTGCTTTCACCTTCACTTCGAAACTGGTGGACGGCAAGTTCCCTGACTACAACCGCGTACTGCCCAAGGGCGGGAACAAAACTCTGATCGGTGACTGCCAGGAACTGCGCCAGGCATTCGCCCGCGCCTCGATTCTGTCAAATGAGAAGTACCGCGGTGTGAGAGTGCTACTCTCTAACGGCGAGCTGAAGATTCTGGCGAATAATCCCGAACAGGAAGAGGCGGAGGAGATCGTTTCCGTGGATTACGAAGGTGACTCTCTCGAGATTGGCTTTAACGTAAGCTACCTGATCGATGTGCTCTCGACCCTCAGCAGCAAGAAGGCCCGAATTACTCTGTCGGATCCCAATAGCAGCGCATTGCTCGAAGCCGAAGAGGGCAGCGATGCGGTGTATGTTGTGATGCCGATGCGCCTTTAATTCGGCGGCGGTGTTTGCGCGAATGCAGTATAGATCCACATGAGTGTGATCGAGCACCTCACCGTGAACGCGGTGCGCAATATTCAAGGGCTGGAGCTAGCACCTGGCGCTACGGTGAATATCCTCCATGGCGAGAACGGTTCAGGCAAAACCAGCATTCTGGAGTCAATCCATCTCCTAGCGAGTGGACGATCCTTCCGTACCAGCAAACTCGACCCGCTTATCAATACCGAGCAGGATGAGGCGATTGTCTTTGCCCGACTTGCAGACGGCAAAGAAATTGGCCTCAGCAAATCCCGGCGACAGGCCCACCAGCTGCGATTTCGTGCCGAGAACCAGCGAAATTGGGAGAACGTCGCCCGGGAGTTGCCGGTGCAGATACTGGACGCCAACTCTTTTCTTTTGTTGGAGGGTGGGCCAAAGGCCCGGCGGCAATTTCTGGACTGGGGTGTGTTTCACGTGGAACAGAGTTTCGTGGAGCACTGGCGCCGAACTCGCAAGGCCCTCGCCAATCGGAATCTGCTACTGAAGCAGCGCAACAAAGACTACGACCAGATCGCCGCGTGGGATGCGGAACTCTGTCAGTCCTCGGTCGAGGTCCATCGCGCGCGGGATACTTACTTTCAGCGCTTTCTTCCGTTATTCAGCCACGTCTACGACAATATGCACGGGGTCGAGGGCGACAGGCTGACCATCGACTACGAGCGAGGCTGGGACAGCGACCGCGAGCTGCAGGATGTGCTACTGGACAATCGCGAGGTCGATTCACGGTATGGCGCGACCCAGAGTGGGCCCCATCGGGCAGACCTCGCTTTTAGGATTGGCCGTAGCAAGGCCGTCGAGATCCTGTCCCGCGGTCAGCAGAAGATTCTCGTCAGTTCGATGAAGATCGCCCAGGGGCTATTGTTGAGCGAAGCGCTAGATAGAAGGTGTATCTTCCTCGTCGACGATCTGCCCGCCGAGCTGGATCAGGAGAATCGTACGGCGGTATTGGCGCAACTGATGGCGATGGAGGGGCAGGTCTTTGTCACCTGTGTCGAGATTGGATCGCTTCTCAATAGCCTGCCGGAGCACTCGAATATGGCAAAGTTCCACGTGGAACGTGGTACAATAACGGCTTGATTTTTAGCCAAATTATCCGATATTAAGGGGAAGGCAGCCGATAGTGTCTGCTAACAATTCCCTGGAGTAGAAGCATGAGTGAAGAGTCTAAACCCGAGTACAATTCCGACAGCATTAAGGTTCTCAAAGGCTTGGATGCCGTCCGTAAGAGACCTGGAATGTACATCGGCGATACCGACGACGGCACGGGCCTGCATCACATGGTGTTTGAGCTCGTCGATAACTCGATAGACGAGGCGCTGGCGGGCCACTGTGACGAGATCAGGGTTGTAATCCACATCGGCGAAACGGTCACAGTCGCCGACAATGGCCGCGGTATACCCACCGAGATGCACAACGAGGGCGTCTCGGCCGCAGAGGTCATCATGACTGTGCTCCATGCCGGCGGTAAATTCGACGATAATAGCTACAAGGTGTCCGGCGGGCTGCACGGCGTAGGCGTTTCGGTTGTCAACGCCTTGTCAGAAGAGCTAAAGCTCACGATTCGGCGCGATGGCAAGGTACACGAGCAAGATTATGAACACGGAGTGCCCAAGGCGCCGCTTACGGTTGTGGGTGAAACCAACTCTACGGGCACGGAGTGCCATTTCAAGCCATCCAATGCCACCTTTTCCAATGTTGAGTTTCACTATGACATCCTGGCGAAAAAACTACGTGAGTTAGCATTTCTTAACGCTGGGGTCGCTATCCGACTTATCGATGAGCGCAGCGGCAAGGAAGACCTGTACAAGTACGAGGGCGGCCTCAAAGCCTTCGTCGACTACTTAAACAAGAACAAGGCGGTGGTAAACAAGGCCTTCTACTTCAGCTCCGAGCGGGCAGAAGATGGCATCACCGTTGAGATTGCGCTGCAGTGGAATGACTCCTACCAGGAAAACATCTTCCCCTATACCAACAATATCCCCCAAAGAGACGGGGGAACGCACCTTGCGGGCTTCCGGGGGGCGCTAACTCGCGTGTTGAAGAGCTATATTGACAAGGAGTTGGCAAATAAAAAAGGTAAAGAGGTGGTCACTTCCGGCGACGATGCCCGGGAAGGGCTTACCGCGATTATCTCAGTAAAGGTGCCCGATCCTAAGTTCTCGTCCCAGACCAAGGACAAGCTGGTGTCTTCCGAAGTGAAGACGGTGGTAGAGCAGGAGATGGCATCCCATTTTAACGACTATCTATTAGAGAATCCGCAGGACGCGAAACTCATCGTCGGCAAGATGATCGATGCGGCGCGTGCGCGGGAGGCGGCACGCAAGGCGCGCGAGATGACGCGACGCAAGGGCGCACTCGATGTGGCTGGATTGCCGGGTAAGCTGGCCGATTGCCAGGAGAAAGACCCATCGCTTTCTGAGATCTACATAGTGGAGGGCGATTCGGCGGGGGGCTCTGCGAAACAGGGCAGAAACCGCAAGAACCAAGCCATACTGCCACTCAAGGGCAAGATTCTGAACGTCGAGAAGGCGCGCTTCGACAAGATGCTCAGCTCGGCCGAGATCGGCACGATGATCAAGGCCTTGGGCTGCGGCATCGGCAATGAAGAGTTCGCCCCGGAGAACTTGCGTTACCATAGCATCATCATAATGACCGATGCGGACGTCGACGGCTCACACATACGTACGCTATTGCTAACATTCTTCTTCCGGCAGATGCGGGAGTTGGTGGAGCGCGGACATATTTATATAGCTCAGCCCCCGCTCTACAAGATCAGAAAGGGCAAGCAGGAGCAGTACCTGAAAGACGATCTGGAGCTTGCCGAGTATCAGACGCAGATAGCACTCGAGGGTGCGAGCCTCCATGTGAATTCCGAAGCGCCAGGCATAGCGGATGATGCACTCGAAACCCTGGTGCGGAAATACAACGACAGCTACGCCATCATCAGCCGACTCGCGCGGCTATACCCTACCGAGATTCTAGAGGCCATGATCTTCACACGGGGCCTGGCCGAGGAAGACCTGAAATCTAAAGACAAGGTTGCCAAATGGCTGGAAGAGTTGCAGGAAAAGTTTAATGAGATGCACCCGAAAGTAAGTGCTGACTACGCCTTGAGCATCAGTAAAAATGAAGAGCGACAGCTCTATTTGCCGGAAGCGATCTTGCGTCGTCACGGCCTTGAAAAGGCGTATCCCTTCAGCCGCGACTTCTTCCACTCCGGTGAGTATCGAGCCATTACCGGGCTTGGAGATACCCTTGAGGGGCTTATCGAAGAAGGGGCGTATGTGAAGCGCGGCGAGAAAACAGAGGAAGTCGACTCCTTCGCTGCAGCGATGGCCTGGCTTACCAACGACGCGATGAAGGGACACTATCTGCAGCGCTACAAGGGTCTCGGCGAGATGAATCCGGAACAGCTATGGGATACAACGATGAATCCGGAGACGCGGCGCATGCTGCAGGTAACCATTGAAGACGCCATCGGTGCAGACCAGCTATTCAATACCCTAATGGGCGATCAGGTCGACCCACGCCGCGAATTCATCGAAGAGAACGCATTGGCTGCCGAGAATCTGGACATCTAACAGCAGCAACAGGGCTAACAGACGAACAAGAAAGAAACTAGGCGATCTCGTCGAATACCGTGCGGACCCACTGCTCTACGTCGGCAGTAAGCTTGGTTGCGTCCCTGCCGGTCTCGCAAGTTATCTTCTTCCCTATGACAACCGTAATCAGACCCGGATATTTGATGAACTGGCGCGCCGGCCAGCAAATTCCGGCATTGTGCGCAATCGGTACGATGTCGGCCTTCGCGGCAAGGGTAAGTTTCGCAGCGCCACGGGAGAAACGACGAATCGTCCCGCTATCCGAACGGCTCCCCTCAGGGAACACAATCACAGAATTACCCGATCGAATCCTGTCGACTCCTTGCTTCAAGAGAGACCTCCCCGCCTCCCTGGGTTTGCTGCGATCTATTGCGATCGGTTTTAGCAAGCGCATCGACCATCCCCAGAAGGGAATGCTAATCAGCTCTTTCTTAAGAATCGGTGAAACCGGAAACACAAGTTTATAGAAGAGAATGGTTTCCCAGCTACTCTGGTGATTGGCGACGACAACGGTGGGCTCGGTGGGCAGGTTCTCCAGTCCAAAAACCTTATATCGAACGCCACAGCAAAGGCGTAGCCAACCAAGAATGAAGTTGCACCAGAGACAGGCAAAGGCGTGACGACCGCGAGGGGGTAATATCGGAAACAGGAGAATGAAAAAGATCGAAAGAAAAATGGTGACCGAATAGTAGCCGAGATAGAAAAGCGAGGAACGCAGTATGAGAAATATTCGGGACATTAACTAACGGCCTAGAATATCGGCTACGGCACTAGACAAATCGTCGTATATCGCTGCTTCTAGCGTCGACTCCTCCAGTAGGGCTCTCTCGGTTATGCCACCCTTGCCCGTGCGCACCAGGATAGGTTTACAGCCGAAAGTAACAGCGGCTTGGATGTCCTTAAGGCTATCCCCAACAAAATAACTATTCCCTAGCTCGACGGAAAATTCTTTCTCTATCTGTTCAAGCAAGCCAGTCTTCGGCTTGCGGCATGCGCAGTTCCCGTCGGGAAGATGTGGGCAGTAGAAGATGCCGTCGATGCTACCCCCCGCCTGTTCCACCATAGAACATAATAAATGATGCATATCAGATAGCGCTTCTTCGTCGAAGTAACCGCGGCCGATACCGGATTGGTTGGTCGCTATACAAACGGTAAATCCTGCGTTGCTCAGGTTTGCGATGGCCTCGATGCTGCCAGCTATGGGAATAAACTCCTCCGGCGATCGAATATAATTGTCCGAGTCTTGATTGATAACGCCATCCCTATCCAGCACTATAATCTTCATGGACTCTCGCATCGGCTACGTAGATCTAGCTGGAATGTAAGAAAGAAATGTCTGCCACCCGCAAGAATATCGCACGAAGTCGCTGCAGCAATGCAAGGCGATTGCGTTGAAGGGCTTTGTCATCACACATGACGAGAACGTCATTAAAGAAGTCGTCGACAGCAATTTTAAGCTGCGCCAGTTCGGCGAGCCCGGCGGTGTAGTCACCAGATTCGAACAAAGGTGCCGAGTTTAACTCTTTAGTCTGTAACTGCTGAAACAGCGCCTTCTCAGCATCGTCGGCCAGGAGGGCCTCATCTACTTCCGTCGATAGGCCTGCGGCATCGGCCTTATCTAGCAAGTTGGATACGCGCTTGTTTGCTGCGGCCAGAGCATCGGACTCATCCAACTTAACGAAGCTGGAAACGGCCGCCACTCGCTTAGAGAAATCCAGCGGCCTGCGTGGCTTAAGCGCGATGACCGACTGAAATACGCTGCTCGGCACGCCCTCGTCGGCGTACCAGCTTCGGAAGCGCTCCAGCATGAACTCGAACACCGCGTCCGCCGTATCGGGCTCCACGTCTATCGAATCGAAGCCAGCCAGCGATGCCGCGATGCAGTCCATCAGATCGAGATCGAGTTCTTTCTCGATCAGTATTCGCAGCACACCGATAGCCGAGCGGCGAAGAGCGAAGGGATCCTTGGAGCCTGTAGGCGGCTGGCCGATGGCAAACAGTCCGACAATAGAATCGAGCTTGTCGGCAACGGCCAGGATCGCGCCGACCGCTGTAGCGGGCAGCTCATCGCCCGCGTAGCGTGGCATATACTGTTCGTTGATGGCCGCGGCCACCGCCTCGGACTCACCGTCGTTCCTGGCATAGTAGGAACCCATAAGACCCTGTAGATCGGCGAACTCGCCAACCATACTACTCACAAGATCACATTTGCATAGCAGGGCTGCCCGCTCGCTCTGGGCTTCGTCCGCGCCAACCGCCGCCGCGAGGAACTTGGCCAGCCTCGCAACTCGCAGGCTGCGCTCATAGACCGTGCCCAGCTTCTTCTGGAAGATAACCTTCTTCAGTTGTTCGAGACGGCATTCCAGCGAGGTCTGCTTATCGGTCTCGAAGAAAAACTTCGCGTCAGCGAGGCGTGGCCGTATGACGCGTTCGTTTCCCTCGACTACCTGAGCAGGATCTGTGCTGCGGATATTGCTCACGGTAACGAAATAGGGCAGCAGCTTCTCGTCTCCGTCGACTACATAGAAACACTTCTGATGCGATTTCATCGCGAGGATTAACGCCTCGGCCGGCACCTGTAGAAAGTTCTCGTCGAACTTGCCGGTTAGGGCGACGGGGTATTCATTGAGCGCCGTAACTTCGTCCAGAAGTGCCTCGTCGACAACGGTTCTCGCGTTGAGCGAATCGCCTTCGGCCAAGATGGCGGCGCGAATCGATTCTTTGCGCTTGGAAAAATCGGCAACGACATTACCAGGGTTCTCGAGCGCGTCTTCGTAGTCGCCTGGGCTTTTGAGCGCGATGGCCTCAGGATAGTGGAATCGATGACCGTAAGTCGTGTTGCCGGACTCGACGCCCAGGATGGTAGAAGGCACCACCTCTTCTCCAAGCAGCATGACTAGCCAATGTACGGGGCGAACGAACTCGTTACGCGATGCGCCCCAGCGCATCCGTTTTGGAATGGGTAGCTTTGCCAGCGCCGCCTCCACTATATCGGGGAGTAGCTCCTTAGTCTGCTTTCCCGCCAGGGTCGAGGAATAGGCGAGTTTCTCTACGCCGTCCTTGTCTGCCCGAGCCAGCTCGCCAACCTCGACGCCGCAGGACTTGGCGAAACCCGTCGCGGCGGGGGTCGGATTGCCATCGGCGTCGAATGCCGCCTTCACGGCTGGACCGAACTTCTCATTGCGCTGATCCGCCTGTTTCGTATCCAGGGCAGAGATCGAGACCGCGAGGCGGCGCGGCGTGGCAAATGACTTCGCCTCGCCATGATCGAGAGCCGCCTTCTTCAGGCCCTCGACAATACCGGAGTTAAAGGAGTTCGACAGCTTCAGCAATGCCTTTGGCGGCAATTCCTCTGTGCCTATTTCGACGAGAAAATCTTGTTTCGACATGGCTATTTTTCCAGTACTTCCTTGCGGATGGCTTCACTGGCCAGCGGAAAACCTAGCAGCTTGCGACTCTCAAAATAGGCCTCGGCGACGGATCGCGCCAGCGTCCTGACTCGCAGGATAAAGCGCTGCCGCTCTGTTACCGAGATGGCATTTCGTGCATCCAATAGATTGAAATAGTGTGAGGCTTTCAGCACTTGCTCGTAGGCGGGCAATGCCAATTGCGATTCGATGAGTAGCTGGCACTGTTTCTCGCAATCATCGAAATTGCGAAACAGCGTATCGGTGTCGGCGTGCTCGAAGTTAAACGCCGACATCTCTACCTCGTTCTGCTTAAACACGTCGCCATAGGTAACAACGCCATCAGGACCGTCGGTCCATACGATGTCATAGATGCTGTCCACACCCTGCAGGTACATCGCGATGCGCTCGATGCCGTAGGTAATCTCGCCGCTCACGGGATAGCACTCGAGTCCCCCGACCTGCTGAAAATAGGTGAACTGCGTGACCTCCATGCCGTTCAGCCAGACCTCCCAGCCGAGGCCCCAGGCCCCGAGCGTCGGCGACTCCCAGTTGTCTTCGACGAAGCGGATATCGTGAATCGCCATGTCGATGCCCAGCGAGCGCAGCGAATCGAGGTACAGCTCCTGAATATTCTTCGGCGAGGGCTTCAGAATCACCTGAAATTGATAATAGTGCTGCAGGCGATTGGGGTTCTCGCCATAGCGGCCGTCGGTGGGCCGGCGGCAGGGCTGTACATAGGCGGTGTTCCAAGACTCCGGTCCGATCGCTCGCAAGAAGGTCGCAGGATGAAAGGTGCCCGCCCCTACCTCCATGTCTAGCGGCTGCATGATGACGCAGCCCTGATCTGCCCAAAATTGCTGCAGGGCAAAAATTAGCCCTTGAAAGGTGGTGCTATCCGAATTCTTGTTCACGCGGTGGCCGATTTGCTTGGAAAGAGGTGAATGGTTAGTTAGCTAAATGACTATGAAGTCAAAGGCTTGCAATTATCCTCGATTATCCGGAACTAATCTACCTGAAGCCCAGTTATGCGCATCGTTACAGCGTTCGCTACAATTGTGTCTGCCGACAAATTGTGCTTCCATTTCCTGCAGCCTGACGCCTACCCGCTCCCGATACGAGAAACTGCCCCATCGCCACGATCAACTATTATTTTCTGGTCTGCTTCCTCCATGCCACATCGAGGTTGCCGCTGCGCCTATTACACGCAGTAGCATCGCTGTGGGGCGCACTGCTCTACCTATTACCTACAAGAGCTCGCGATACGACGCTAAAAAATCTGCGCAGCTGTTTCCCCGAACTGACGGAGAAGGAAGTACGCCGCCTCGCGAGGCAGAGCCTGATAAGTACCGCTAGCTCGGTCATGGAAATGGGCAAGTCCTGGGTACTGCCCCTCGCCTCGACCTTTACGCTGGTTGCCGAGACCGAGGGCATGGACGAATACAGACGTGCCCTCGAAGGAGAGCAGGGCACGATCCTGCTAGCGCCCCATCTCGGAAACTGGGAAATCTTCGGCCTGTACGCTAGTCAGAGCACCGAGGCCATGTTCATGTACCAGCCACCGAAGCTGCCAGCCTTGGATAGCCTATTGCAACGCAGCCGCTCCCGCGGCGGCCTGCGCATGGCACCAACAAATCGCAAGGGCGTATCGATGGTTCTGGCGGCGCTGCAGCGTGGCGAGATGGTGGGCGTTCTACCTGATCAGGTGCCCAGCGACGAGGGTGGAGAATATGCGGACTTCTTCGGCCAGCCGGCGCTGACAATGACACTGGTAAGCAAATTGGTGCAGCGCACGGGCGCGAGAGTCTTCTGTGGCATCGCTCAGCGACTGCCAGCAGGCAATGGATACAAGTTGATCGTGCGCGAGGCCGACTCAATGATCGGCGATGAGGACATCGCAAAGTCGGTACGCGGCCTAAACAAGACGGTTGAAGAATTTGTGCAACTCGCCGTGGCACAATATCAGTGGGAGTATAAACGCTTCAGGCGACAGCGCGATGGCAGAAAATTCTACTAAACCCTATCGCCATAGAATTGATGTGATACTGGAAACAAGTCTTGTGTGAAGAGGCGAACTAGCGCTTCCAGAACATTGGTGTAAACAACACCAGCAAGGTAAAGACCTCAAGCCTGCCCAGCAGCATCGCAAAACACAAAATCCACTTCGCCGTTGCAGGCAGGTCGCCATACGTCACTGCGACATTGGCTAGCCCTGGCCCGAGGTTATTGATGCAGGCGCCTACGGCGCTGAACGCGGTGATGATATCGAGCCCGGTCGCGAGTAGTGCCAGCAGCATGACCATGAAGGCCATCACATAGACTGCGAAGAACCCCCAAACAGATTCCACAATGCGATCGGGTACAGGCTGGCTACCTAGCTTGATTGGAATGACGGCACGAGGATGAATCAGGCGCTGCACCTCGCGTATGCCCTGCTTGAAGATCAACAGGATTCGAATGACTTTCATGCCGCCGCCAGTGGATCCGGCACAGGCACCGATGATGGCTGCATACATCAGCAGATAAGGCAGGAACAACGGCCAGGAATTGAACTCGGCCGTCGCGAAGCCAGTGGTCGTCGCCATCGACACAACCTGAAAAACGCCCTTGATCGCCGACTCAAACAGGCTCGAGTACACGTCAGAGAAATACAGAACCGAAACCGTAACGACGGAAACGGCAAGAAGAATAAACATGTAGAACTGAAACTCGGGGTCGCCGAGATAGTGGCCGATGCGGCGCCGCTGCCAGGCGGTGAAGTGCAGCGCAAAATTTACACCCGCGATAAACATGAACACGATAGCGACCAGCTCTACGGCGGGATTGTCGAAATAGCCAAGGCTCAGGTCGTGGGTAGAAAAGCCGCCGATTGCAACCGTCGTAAAGCTGTGGCTTATGGCATCGAATAGACTCATGCCGACAGCCCAATAGGCGAGCGCGCAGACCACCGTCAGGGTGAGATAGATATACCAGAGCGCCTTCGCCGTCTCGGCGAGCCGTGGCACTAACTTATTATCTTTCACCGGGCCGGGACTCTCCGCGCGGTAAAGTTGCATGCCGCCGATACCTAGCATCGGCAGCAGCGCCATCGCGAGAACGATGATGCCCATGCCCCCTAACCACTGTAGCTGCTGGCGATAGAACAGAATCGATTTGGGCAGCGAATCCAGGCCCGAGATCACCGTAGCGCCTGTCGTCGTTAACCCCGATAGCGACTCGAACACGGCATCGGTAACCGAAAGCTCCACGGCAGAAGAAAAGATGAAGGGTAGAGATCCGGCCGTGCCCAGCACAGCCCAGAACAGCGTCACGACGAGGAAGCCATCCCGCGTGCCGAGTTCGGTACGCGATCGAATGGTTGAAAGCCACATCAGGAATCCGATGCCGAAGATAATGAAAAGCGAGCTGGTAAACACGCGCGACATGCCATCATCGTATATGAAAGAAACGAATAACGGTGGCAGATTACCCAAAGCGCTGAACAGCATGAGCAGGATGCCAAGAATTTTTACGATGATTGAGGCGTGCATAGTTTTCTGCTTTTAGAAAAAACTGAAGCCAACTTGGAACAAACGTTCTACCTCGGGTATTCGCTTGCGATCGACGAGGAACAGAATAACGTGATCGTCTGGCTCTACTACCGTGTTGTCGTGGGCAATCAACACCTCATCGTTCCGGACAATGGCACCGATCGTCGTGCCCTCGGGTAAATCGATGTCGCTAATGGCCTTGCCGACTACCTTCGAGGAGGCCTCGTCGCCGTGGGCGATCGCTTCCATCGCCTCCGCCGCGCCCCTGCGCAGCGAATGCACGTTAACTACATCGCCGCGCCTGACATGGGTCAGCAGGCTGCCGATGGTTGCCTGCTGCGGCGAGATGGCGATGTCGATCTCGCCGCCCTGCACCAGGTCCACGTACGCGGAATTGTTAATCAGTGTCATGACCTTCTTGGCGCCCAGTCGCTTGGCGAGCAGCGACGACATGATGTTTGCCTCGTCATCGTTAGTGAGTGCGAGAAACACATCGGTGTCGCCGATATTCTCCTCGATCAGCAGGTCGCGCTGCGAGGCCTCGCCATTCAGGACAATGGCATGGTTTAGCGTTTCGGAAATAAAGGCACAGCGTTCGGGGCTTCGCTCGATAATCTTTACCTGATATCTGTCTTCCACGGCTTCGGCGAGGCGCATGCCGATGTTGCCCCCGCCCGCGATCATCAATCGTTTATAGGGCCTGTCCATGCGGCGCAGCTCGCTCATGCAGGCGCGGATATCCTTCTGCGCGGCGACGAAGAACACTTCGTCGTCGGCCTCGATCACGGTGGAACCCTCGGGAATGATAGGGCGGTCTTTGCGAAAGATGGCGGCTACGCGCGTATCTATCGAGGGCATATGCTGCCGCAGCAGCCGAATCTCCTGCCCGACGAGAGGACCGCCGTAGTAGGCCTTCACCGCGACGAGCTGTACCTTGCCGTCGGCGAAGTCCAGCACCTGCAGCGAACCCGGCAAGCCCAGCAGGCGTTCGATATCGCTGGAGACGATCAGCTCGGGGCTGATCACGGTATCCACGGCGATGCCGTGCTGGCCGAAAAGTTTGTCGGTCTTCAGATAGGAGGCGGCACGGATGCGACAGATCTTCTTGGGTGTCTGGAACAGTGAGTAGGCAACGCGACAGGCGACCATATTGGTCTCATCGCTCTCGGTCACGGCGATGATCATGTCCGCGTCTTGACCCCCGGCCTTCTCCAGGACGTCGGGCAGTGAGGGGTGACCGGCCACGGTACCAATATCGATATGATCCTTTAGGTCACGCAGCCTCTCGGGATCGGCATCGACTACCGTGATGTCGTTGGCCTCATTGGACAGAGTTTCGGCGAGGGTGCTGCCAACCTGATTGGCGCCGAGGATAATTATTTTCATGCTGGCCTTAGTTTTGATCGATCGTGCGTTTGTCGAGGTCTTAGGCGGTCTCTTTTTTTAGTACTGAATAGAAGAAGCCATCGGGGCCTAAACTCGTGCCGGGTAGAAGCTGTCTACCGAATGCACATTCTACTCCCCAATCGGCTGTTATGGCTTCATGTTTAGCGTCAGGGGTGCTTTCCAGAAAGCGCGCGATGACGCCCTCGTTCTCCTGCCTGAGCAGAGAACAAGTGGTATAGAGCAGCAGGCCTCCCGCCTGCAGGCAGGGCCAGAGCTCAGCCAATAGCCTGGCCTGCACGCGCGTCAATTCCTCGACCTGGGAGGCAGTCCTCAACACTTTGACATCAGGGTGTCGTCTTATCACGCCAGTGGCGGAACAGGGCGCATCGAGCAGGATGCGATCGAAGGGCTTGCCGTCCCACCAAGCGCTGACATCGCCGGCATCGGCGCAGCGCAACTCGGCCTGTAGCTGCAGCCTGTCCAGGTTGGCCTGGATGCGGTCCAATTTTGATTGGCTCCTATCTATGGCTACGAGCGAAGTAAGCGAGTGCTCACTTTCAAGAAGATGACAGGTCTTTCCCCCGGGCGCGGCACAGGCATCCAGCACCCTCAGCCGCGGCTCGAGTCGCAGCAGCCCGGGCACGATCTGGGAGGCTTCATCCTGCACGCTGGCTTGACCGTCATCGAAACCGGGCAGCTCGGTCACCGGCGCGGGCCTGTGTAGATACAGCGCCGAGTTGGTCAGTTCTCCCTCAGTGGCGTCGTGCCCGCCGGCTTGCAGCCGATCGAGGTACTGCCGGCGACTGCCTCGGGCCAGATTGACCCGCAGCGTCATGGGCGGTCGCTTGTTGCTATTGGCCAAAATGGTCTCAGCATCCTGCGGCCACTGCTGGCGAATCTCGGCCTGCAGCCAATCGGGAAAGGCCAAAGCCGGGCCGTTTGTGAGATCGCCCTCGAGCTCATCGCGCCGTCTTTGATAGCCGCGCAGCACCGCATTGACTAGTCCTTTAGCCCAGGGCTTCTTGAAGGCCGTGACGGCGGAGACTGCTTCATTGATAACGGCATACTCAGCTACCTCGAGCTCTCTTAGCTGATACAGCGCGCAGAGCATCAGGCATTTGATGTCGAGATCTTGCTTCTTTAGTGGCTTGTTTAGCAGTTCGTTGAGTAGCGCCTCAAGTGCGAAGAACCAGCGGCAACAGCCGTAGCAACTCTCCTGGATTAGTCCAAACTCGGGATGTTCTCGGTAGTTGTTGAGCTGGGTCGTGAGCGAGCCTTGATCGGAGAGCAGGGCGCAGAGGACCTTGGCGACAATCGCCCTACTATTATTGTTCTTGCTCATGTTGCGGGAGATGAGGCGAATGTCTTGCCGGCGGCGAACAGCTCCGGGCGAGAGTTGCTAATGTCCGCCACGGCGGCCGCGTTCTTGCCGGCTAACTGCACCCGCAGTACATCGATAGTGCCCGCACCGCAGCTCACCGAGAATCGTGTCTTGTCACTGCGGGTAATCTGCCCCGGCTCACCGTCAGTGGCATCGTTCGCGACCAGACCCTCGAGTATACGCAGGCGTTGCCCATCTATAATTCCATAGGCAGGGTTGCGCCCGATTCCCGCGCGTATCTGTCGATTGATTTCTTCGGCGCTGCGGCTCCAATCGATAAAGGCTTCCGCCTTCTCAAGTTTTGCGGCGTAGCAACTCTGGGTGTCGTCCTGCGCGGTAGCGGATTCCTGTTTCGCTGGCAGCTCACTCAGGGTGCGCAAGAGTGCGGTTTGACCCGCTATTTGTAGCTTTTCCTCGAGGTCCAGGCGCGTGTCGCTGTCTTCAATCTGTACCGTTTCGGTGTCGAGCATGGCGCCCGTGTCTAGCCCCTCATCCATCTGCATAATAGTGACACCCGTCACCTTGTCGCCGGCGAGCAGCGAACGTTCGATGGGTGCTGCGCCGCGCCAGCGTGGCAAGATTGAGGCATGGACATTGAGACAGCCGAGCCGTGGGATGTCGAGAATCGACTTCGGCAGAATAAGACCGTAGGCGACGACGATAAGCAGGTCGATATCCAATGCGGCAAGCGCCTCGGCTTCTGTAATCGGTTTCAGGCTCGCGGGTTGGAAGACGGGGAGCGTATGTGCCTGCGCGACTTCCTTGACTGGGCTGGCCTGTAACTTCTTGCCGCGCCCGGCTGGGCGATCGGGCTGTGTGTAGACGGCGACTACAGAATGCTGCGCCGCTAACAAGGCTTGCAGATGCGCAGCAGCAAAAGCAGGCGTTCCTGCAAAACAGATGCGCAATTTTTCCATCGGATCAGGCAGACTTCTTGTGTTCTTTCTCGAGCTTGCTGCGAATTCGCTGCCGCTTAAGTGTGCTCAGGTAGTCGACGAAGAGCTTACCGTCGAGGTGGTCTATCTCGTGTTGGATGCAGGTGGCGAGAATGCCTTCGGCAAGCAATTCGAAGGGCTCGCCCGTTCTATCTTGTGCCGAGATCTTCACCGCCTGTGGCCTGGAAACAGTCTCATAAAAACCAGGCACAGAGAGGCAGCCCTCGTCATACTCCGACAGTTCTTCGTCGATGACCTCGAAGCTGGGGTTGATAAAGACCTGAGGCGCGTCCCGTTCTTCCGAAACATCGATCACCAACAGGCGCTTATGGACGTTAACCTGAGTGGCGGCGAGCCCGATTCCCTGTGCTTCGTACATCGTTTCGAGCATATCTTCGATCAAGACTTCCAGCTTTTCGTCGAAAACAGTAACGGG
>Ga0055584_100002606_pt1 | contig 17784 bp, 31 predicted proteins | sample OSDHelmetaG_FD_58716 | JGI IMG/M metagenome (GOLD analysis project Ga0055584, IMG submission 58716) | Pelagic marine sediment microbial communities from the LTER site Helgoland, North Sea, for post-phytoplankton bloom and carbon turnover... | ecosystem: Environmental > Aquatic > Marine >... | reverse complement strand
CACTGCTCCTTCCTGAAGGCCTAATTGCAAATGATTTTCTTTTTACTTTTTCAATCATTTTCTTTTTCTAATTCTGTAAATAAATCTGGAGCTCTGGTGAGTCCACGCTTTGTGCATTCATTGACAAACTCTTGTGGAGTCTTGATGCCGTATTCTCTTTCTTCTTCAATCATGACATCCTGCACTGTATAATACTTGAACATCGAATATACACGAGAGTTCATTCCAAAGTTGCCTACTGCTTCTTCGTACTCTTTCTCGCACATTGGATATTCGCAGATGAATTCAATAGAGTTGTCTACCCCAGGTCTCCTGGCTAATTGTCTTCTATTAAATTCCGTAAGAATTACTATTTGTAATTTATTACGCTGTTCCTGTTTCCAAATCCCGTATCGGACTCTAGTTTTGCTTCTTGGAAATTTCTTTCTGATAAATGCCTTCTCTTCTTCAGTGAGTGGCTCTTTACGCATTATGAAATCCAAGACATCGAACTTGTCCTTAGCCATGTTTTTCTAGGAATACAGTTTTCTCCAGGCTAATAATTCTTTCCTTTAAGGTGAGGTATGATGGAGGAGGAGTCTCCGCAGGATCTAATCCAACAAAGTCCTGAAGTTCTTTCAATTCAGCTTTAGCCTGAATCAGTTCTACCTGTAATGGATTTTCTACTGGTATCCATGAACATGAATGTCCATCACTCCAGTATATAGGTTGAGGCGTTTCGCCTGGTTTTGGTGTAGAACACTCAGTTCCACAATCACTACATACGAATTTATGCATATTTCATACAGTTTGAATTTTCTTTGCTTTTGTAGCGTCCGGACATGTTTTAGCCACTGGACAATTTCTACAATTATTATGCAATGGGTTAGTAAAATATCCTTTGCTCTCATGAAAGTTAAGCTTCTCGAGAGTCTTTCTGATAGATTCCTGGAGCTCATACTTCTCTAGTGTGCCAACCATTTTCTTCACCATTTTATATTCTGGAGTTGGCTTGTAATCAAATACCATATAATAGAATGGTAGATCCTTTCCTCTTACCAATTTATACAGTTGAGTGTACATGAATGCTTGAGTATGATCCATGTTGTGTGGGAAATGCCAACAGAAAGGCCCGAACTGAGAATAAATGTTTTGAGTAAGTTTCAAATCAATTATTGCTTCAGGTACTGGACCGTCTGTGTCATCCCAAATAGGAGATCTGAAATCAAGTGTTCCACATATCCATATTCCGGGCTCTATTTCGTACTCGAGGTATATATCAGTCTCATCAACTTGCATTCTGTGTGCGGCAAGTATTGCAGGAAACTCCTGAGCTTGTAGCTCAATCCTTTGTTGTGCAACACTTTTGTTTCCGTTCTTTAATCTCGGGAGATCATGTAGAACCTTGCCATGTACTCCGGATCCTAAGCAGAGTGTCTCGAAAAATACTCCACGGTCCATCGCATCACTAGATGTCATCTGGTGAGTTTTATCTACATAGCATAGCTTGAGCTTTAATGGACAGTATCCGTCTTCAGCAAAAGCCTTGATCATTGATTGGCTGATTTTAAACATACTTCTCTTTATTAATGAATAGATTATTTGATATTTCCTTTTCCTTGTCTGTCACATTAGTTGCCGGATCCGGTATAAAGAATGCTTCAACTAATTTTTCTTTTAGTTTTTCACTCATCGGGATCCCTGAAACATAATCATCCAGGACTGCATCACGAATAACTGATAATCCATTAATCATATCATCGATTTTGTTGATGATTTCATAATGACTCTGATCATTTGCGGTCATTGCCTGAACTTCCTTATTCAGTTTTTCTTTGAATAATTCAAGCGATCGATCGTAATATGATTGATATCCATTATAATCTTGGTCATATCTTTTTTGGTGCTCTCTGATTCCATGAAGTATTGTTGAATGATCCTTTCCGAAAAAAGCACCTACACTTGCTAAATCATGTCTATCTGTATAGTCCATTAAGGCATACAATATGCACCTTCCTGCAAGGGCCTCGTCAATTCTTGACTTACTAAGCACCTTTTTTCTGGATACACCACATATGTCTGTCACAACCTCTAACGCTAATGCGAAATCAGCCTTACATACTGATGATACTTCTTCTACTGTTTTTTTCATATTGTGCCGAATTAAATATCGTAAGCAGTTCTTCCCAGATCCTTGAGGATCTCAATTGAATTTATGTTTGGCTCTATTAACTTCTCCTTCTTCAGGCCCAGCTCCTTACATACTCTACTGATTGTTCTGCTTTTGAATTTTAAAGCTCGAGGGTTCTCCGATATGGTAACTATAACATCAACTGGTGATGTTTTAATCATCTCATATCGAGTTCCTCTAGCTTTCTTCTTGTACTTAATGGAAACACGAGCATATTTTATATACCCTTTCACGCCTCTTCATTGAAACCCTTGGCTTTACACCAAGCTTTATAGATTAGATTGTAATTTGATTCAATGAGAACATCTGTTCCATTCAAGAAAATGATTGTCTTGGTTTTTGTTGAGTTACCAGGCATTAGTGCTGATACTTCTTTTAGGTCAAATGCGAACACATCACTATGGTTCACCTCCTGTCCCAGGATGTCACTTTGAGTTTCATCCTTGAAAATAATTTTCGTGTCTACTAGCATATCTTGCTTTCAATTAATTTAATATAATCCACTTTCGAGTATCCTTCTTTGAAGTAATCGAAAATGTCGTTAACAATTTCTGCCGGGGCCAGGTCTCCTAAACTCACATGATCAATGCCAATTTCATCTTTGATTTTGTTGGCGTGCTTTATACCAGTAGCGTCATTATCATAACAGATAACAACGTTGTCAGCATAAGACATTAATTCAATATAGAGTTCTTTAGATACACTTGCCGATTCCGAGTTAAGTGCAATGCCGAACAAGCCGGTGTTGCTGTATAAAGATAAGCAATCTTTTTGTCCTGCACATAGTACAACGACCTTAACTTTGCCATGCTCTTTCACATGATCACGCAGTTGCTTCAGTCCGAAAATGTCTCCTTTTCTCAAGTTCGATATGAACTTAAATTTCTTATCAGGAGCATTTGGCCTGTAAAACTTCTTAACACCATCTTCATAGTCGAAACAGTAAAGTGGATCGTTTTCTTTGGATCTAAGGATAAAGCTCCCGGATCCATCTCTCCTCTCGATTTTAAGTTTCTCAACTGGATGAGTGTTGTACATGGATAAGACACTCTGAGGAATACCCCCAGAATGCCATAGTTCCATATAATCATTGTTCCATTCGTCCCTTGCATAAGGTAGCTTCTTTCTTTCGGTAACAAACATCTGAGGTATCCGGATCTTCTTAGCTCTACGTTTTATATCGCTGAGGTCCTTATTACTGTCAATGTTAATACCAAAGTCTTGTGCTATCATCAGGATCGCTTCATAGAATGAACATCCATGAAGGACCATGACGAATTTAAAACAATCCCCTCGCTCGTCACCAAAGTCTTTGTAATAGAGCTTTCCATTAGCCTGACTTTGATAAACATTGAACGAAGGGTGCTTTTCCTGCCTTATAGGAGAAACAATTGCTTTACCGAGCTTGATAGTAGTCCCAAGATAATGCTCGAAAATCTGTAAGTCTGAGACTTCACTCAGAACAATCTCTTTAAGATCTACTTTCATGTTACGCTCTTTTAGGTTTTGGTGTTATGAGTTTCTTTCCATCGTACATGATGTACTTCTTGTTTCTAACCATCTTCTCAACAGCCTCACCACTAAGGTTTCTATTTGAGACTGCAATGGTCATTATAAAAGCACAATCAGTATATGTACGGAAATGATCATCTCCATCAGTAAGTATAACACTTGGCCTCTTACTTTTCTTGATCATCTGCATACATTTTTCGATGTCAGTTCCTCCGGAAGGACGTAAGTTCCATATAGCATCTTCACCAACTTTTTTTACAGAGTTGTTGAATGCATATACTTCACCTAAGCAGCCCATGTTACTCATTCGAGCAGCAAGAGCAATTGCCATTTGTAATCTTCCGATACTTTTACCGTAAACATTAAGTGATGAATTCATTGAAGATGATACATCGATAAATAAATCGAATGCAACCATTTGAGATTTCTGGTCTCTAACACTAACATCCATAGCTAAAAGCTCACTGAATAAATAGTGCTGATCCATCAGATCCTCAATCACATCAGCTTCAAAAAGACTCTCCTCGGTATGTATTGTTTTTGTACCGAATCCTTTCTTAAATCCTTTGATGGATCTCTTGATCAATTTTCCAACCTCTCGTGGATTAAGGACAACATCCTTAATTATCTCCATTCTTTCTTCAACCAGTTCGATTTCTGAAGGGCCTTTACCGGCAAGGTTTCCACCTCCCATAGCTTCTTCAGCTTCTTTCTTTTTATCAATTTCATCAGAGGCATTCTTTGCTGCCTGGTCCATTTGATCCTGGATATTCTGATTTATTTGATCCATATCTGGTTGCGAACCGTTTCCTTGTCCATCTTGGCCAGGCTCTTGGTCGCCATCACCACCCCCGTTAGGATTTTGGCAGTGATTTTTGAGGCTTTCGTCTTTTTCAATTTCATCTCTTAATAATTTTACAATGTGTTTTGCTGCAATGAAGCTATATCCTGGCTTATCCTGTGTCACTGTCTTCAACAGATAGTTGTTGACATTTTGTAGCATAGCGTGCCACCAGTACATTAATTCATGGCATTCGTAATTGATTTGTTCTTGAGGGTTATAGTAGATTTTGAAAATGTCCCGGATCATATAGTCCGGAACATTGTCATAACCACTTTTTTGCCTGAAGTAATTAATGATATCCTCAGCCATAAACTCATCGAGCTCTGGCTTAACAATATCAATTTTCGCTTTTAAATCTTGCATTAGTCTACAATTTGAGCGTCTTGTACATCAGTAATACCTCCTGCTAATCCTTCAAATGCAGATGCCTTTGCTTTCAGATCTTCGATCATCTTAGCACAGTTATCAGACTTAGACATTGTATCTTTCAATACTGCATCTAACTCGATCGCTTTCTGCTTATATGCTGGATTTGATTTCAACTGGTTGATTTCATTCTCAATTCCATTGATTGATTGAATGAGAAGGTCAGCTTCAGCAATACTAGAGATATCTTTGATCTTAGTCTTGATAGACACGATCGCAGGATCCTCTAGCTTAGCAGATAAAGCTTGTGACTTTTGAGGACATACTAACTCGCACGCCTTCATAATAGCCTCAGCATCTCCAAGTCCCCAGATAAATTTCACTGCTTTAGTGATTGTTGGTACTGCTACCATCGTTCTATCCGAGCACTCTTTCTGGATCTCTTTTGCAAAGGTAATCATCATCTTTGTATCCAATGTTGCAGCATCTAATTCTGCTTGCGTTGGGATCTGGATAACAACATCCTTATTAGGCTTTCCGGCCCACACTTTATTATACATGTCAGAAGGCTTGATTCTGTCAACAGTATATGTAATAAGGAAACGGTCCCAGAAAGGGTTCTCCTCTTCATCCGTTGGAATGATATTACATGATCCTGCAAACAATTGCCATTTACACTGACGGATCTCAGATCCCAAGAATAAAGCACGCTCTCTCATTACAGAAAGCATTGTATTTCTTACAGCAGATGAACCTTTGTCCACCTCATTGATAAGAACATATTTAGCTTCAGCAATAGGTGCATCGATCTTGTATTGTTTATCAACCAATAAAGATTCCATGTTTACACGTCCTTTGATCTCTGAAGATTTAGTCCCTTCATCAAGCTCCAGTACAAAAGTTTCTTCTCTGGCTTTCTTTTTATCATATCCAGACATTGCTGCTGCATAATCGATAAGTGTTTGAGTCTTGGCTACTCCAGGAGGTCCTACAAACAAAATTGGAAATCTAGTCGCTTCACCTAAAGCGATCACTTTGAATAGCTCATCTTTACCTGTGAGCTTTGTCTTGATTGTTCTTGTATTCATATTTTTTAATGTAAAATGTTTCTAATTAAGGCATAAAAAAACACCCAACTTTCTTCCGGTAGTAGGAAGTCTAGCTCGTCCATGCGGCTCGTTGGGTGTTATATCGAGTGGTCCTTGTTACAGGGTATCTGTTCTCTGAGTCACTTATAACAGAATTTTAGGCATGCCGTTAGCTCAGCCTGTAATTGGACTTCTGAGTATTATTTAGAAAGGAAAATCGTCGTCCTCTCCTTTTTCTTCTGTTGGTGCTTCAGCAGCAGGAGCCTCCTGTTGTGGAGCTTTCTCTTGCTCTGTTTGTGCCGGTGCCGCTTCAGTAGGAGCTGGTGCAACTGGAGCTTCCTTTGCAGGAACTTCTTCAATTTTCACTGGCTCTTTCGCTTCTGTACCTACTGCTGGAGCAGGTGCTGCTGCTGGTGCTGACGAATCAGTTCCAGTAGCCTCAGCTTTTGCAGGCTTTGCTTTAGGAACATATGGTCCACCATTGATCTCAGCAAACGCAACAAGGCGTGCTTTATCTTCAGAAGACAACTCCTTAATTGACTTACTCATATCAATATAGAAATCTTCAAACTCTGAAGTGGATCCACAATACCAGAACTCCGGGTATGTTTGCTCCATCACAATGTCCTTTTTATCCTTATCCTGGAATGCATAAGCTTTCTTATGTCCCTTCACGGCAACAGTCAAAGTTTTACCTTTGAATTTCACCAATTGGTTAATAAGATCAGCCTCAGTTTTACTAGGCTGGATAGCATATCCAAATCCTCTATGGAATAGTTTAACCAACTTCTCTCTCGGGATGTCAGTATTAGGACCAGCGATTTTCATGAACTCCTTTATAGTTCGATGATCATCATCTAGTTTGAATTCAGCGACAATCATAGGATTGTTGTCACTCTTCGCGTGCTCCAATTTGATTTCTTCAAGAGTCATGATGTATTTACCAGGAGCAATCATCTCTTTGTTCTCAAAGTTTCCAGCTTTCGCTTCTTCTGATTCTTTGATTATTTTACTTAATTCATTAGATCCAAATAACATACTTTGGGGTTTTTGATTGTTAGTATTAAAAACAGTTAATTTTGCCAGGTCTTTTATAGGAACTATATGGACTCTAATATTTCCTCTAACTACTTCGACGGGATATTTTCTAATCTCATCTACCAGGATCACATGTTCACCCGGAAATGACAGTCTCCCATCTTTTTTACTTCTGTAAGAGATTGTCACTTTGACGTTTTGGCCCATAGGAACATCGTCAACTGCCAATCCGACAGATCTGTTCTTCCATATAGGTTCAGCTATATCAATATGTTTAATCTCCTCCATTAGCTTTTTCTTTTAATTTGTAAAAGTCTCGTTTTCTGACATTAAGCTTCTTTCCAAATTTCACTTTCCAGAACTTACCGTCCTCAATGAAGTATTTGACTCCATTATATGTGAATTCATCAGTTCTACTTGTCATACTCTGAGATTATTTTAAGAATAACGGCCATGTCATTATCGATCAAGGCAGCATCGAACATTTCATGTGGAGCTTTTGCTGGGACCGTACCATCAGTAATAGTTCTAAATTGGAACTGAGGTTGTTGGTTTTCATCCATATGCATTTCCGCATGGAATACGATATCGAACTCCTTCTCGATAACACCCTTCCATTCTTTACCTTTAACTTTAGCCGAAATCGTAGTTTCACCGGTAAGCTCATTAGTGTCATGCTCATCATGAGAAATGACTATCACATATTTACCAGCGTCGTTTAATTTTCTGACTCTCTCGAAATAGTGATATAGCTTTTCGTTGTAATATGTGAAAACGTCCCAACCTGTCTTCATCACCCTCGCTTCTGCGAGAAGCATATCGAGAAAGGCACTTAATGACTCTGTTACAATTATTTGAGTCTGTGGATCTGTGATTGCCTCGTCGAGGTGTTTGAACGTATCCGCTACATTTGTTGGTCTCAACTGTCGAAAGGCTTTGTTTCCTTTGAACGGTAAAGTTTTTCGCTCGTGATTCATGATCAGAGTGTATTTTGGTGGTAGATTCCTCAATGAGAAACTCTTTCCACGCCCAGATGGGCCTTCTACTAAGATGGTTCTTGCCATATTTATTTATTGTTAGTTGTCCGAAAACTATTTCCGGATGATTTATTAATTCCACTTTTCTTTAGTTTAGATATGTACATGGAGTAGGCCTTTTTATTAAAGTATATGCTTCCAAAATGTTGCAACTGGATGTCTTCTCCTTTTTTAATCATTCGGCAAATATTCTTCATGCCGAACATCAGGATCTGACGTGCTGCTTTTTTGGTAATGCCAAATTCCTTGGCCACCTCATTTACATAATCATTTGTAGTCTTCTTACTAAGCATTCATTTGAATAGATTTCAATACATGTCCTTCAATAATCGATATGACTTCACGGAGAAGATTCTTATTATTCTCAAGTGATTTAGTCATCATCGTAATAAGCTCGTCTTTTCTTTCAGCGTACTTATATATAGTTCTGGACACTATCATGATTAGTCCGTTATTATCTTCCTCATCAAAGAACTTGGTTCTAATGATGATTACTAGATCCTTGCAATGACTTCTATCGTTGAAGAATATTGCAACACCTGTGTTTTCTGGGCGTTCATCGAATGATTTCAGCATTTCAGCTCCATGATTGTCAACTATATAGCTAACAATTTCATTATCATCTCTGATAATCATGGATCCTTGCTTAGTCATCTTTGAGATACTTTCTAATTTTTCAATATCAACCATTGATCAAGCCTCCTTCATATTTCGCCACACGTTGACGGATATCAAATGCTAGATTAGGATTTTCTTCCTTAATCGAATCAGCATATGCTATGGCCGCTCTTCGTGCGTGTACGTCTTTGTCAATTCTGAGGACAAAGTAATCCGCTTCCGGATCCGTTGTACCGTCAGTCTTCTCAACGACATATTTATTATAAATTCCCTTCATTACACATCTTTTTTTGGTAGATAGGACCAGCATTGGCTCTTCTGAACCTCAACGTGATCTCCAAGTCTCAATACATGCTTATCAATGAAATGAGGAGTGTTATTTAGCGTACCAATATATGAGGTAGGCTTTTCTTGCTCAATTTCAATCCACATGCTTTCGCTTGCCGGGCCATCAAAAGAACTTAGCCCTGTACTAAACATTGCTTTAACAAAGTCTCCTGGATTTACATCCGGTAAGTTATCGTTAAACTGTTTGATTTGGTCGTCGATGCAATCCTTGCAAACTCCAACTATGTTTTCTGCTTCTTCTTGTTCTGTCATGGGTTCCAATCTTCAAAATTACAATACGCGAGATGATGTTTGAGATCTATAATCCCTGTCTCGCCATTTCTATTTAATGCAATGTTCACTTCCATTCTACCATGTACCAGGTGGCCTTTGCCTTCTTTCTCGAAATGTTTTACAACATCTCTGTACATCTCCGGTCTATGGAGCAGCATTACTTTATTCGCAAAATCAACAATCCTTGAGGATCCTCTAATGTGAGTAACCTTTGGAGCGTACATTTCAGTTACATTGAACTTTCCTTCACTCTCCTTACTCAGGTGATGGAGAACAATAATTAAGGCTCCAGTCTTATCACGGAGATCCTTTAACATTCTTGCAACTTCATCATCCTGGGTGTTAGGATTCTTGTCATGCGGCCTAATTAATCCAAGATTATCGATGACCAATACAGGGATCTTACCCTTCTTTGAATCAGCAAACCGCTCAAACCTTGAGCAGATCTTGAATATGTCAGTAGTCTCATCTACAAAATCCACTGGATACTTATCGAAGAGAGAAGCTGTTGCTTCAATCTTTGTCAGCTCTTCCGGTGTAAGCTTATAGTTGATACTCATCAATTGCTTGTCAGTAAGTCCAATCTTCTTTGAGATATATAACCTGATCATCTCATCAGATTGCATCTCAAATGAATACCACTGGACAGCAATATCGTTTTGGTTATGAACAACCAGTCTATCAATTAAATGAACAAGGAACCTGGTCTTACCCTGTTTCTTTTGAGCTGCTATCATTATGATTTGCTTTGCTCCTAAAGAAAGGGTGTCATCAAGTTTAACATGCCCGGTCCTGAGTATCGAAATACCATTACCCTGAGCTATGCTTCGGATCTGTTTCACTGCATCTCTATGAGACTGTTTGAAACTAACCGCAGCAACCTCGCTACTATTCAAATCAATTAAAGCACTGTTGGTTTCATTGAGGAGCTCTTCTGATGACTTGGATCCAATGTTCTTGCGAATATCTTCACTAATCTCCAGTAGGATCTCCTTCTTGTATTGTTCGTTCAAATAACCTAAATGATATTCCCATTGGTCCTCATCGCTGTATATCCCCTGGACATAATTCTCGAATAAAGGAATGAGTTCATCATTCTTTGTGTGTTTGAGCACATCATGTACAACAGACATGTGCAGCTCTTCTCCTTCACGGAAAATCATTGTAAAGATCTGCCAAAATAACCGGCACATATTATCTTTAAATATCTTCTCACTAGGAACTTTCTCAACGCATTGTAGAAACACGTCTTTGCTTTGGAAACACTGTTTTACCAGGTTCTTTTCGTACTCTTCTCTATTTGCTATCATCCTTTACCGCTCAATCGTTTTTCTAAATCACTCATTGTCTCGTCCATACCAGTCTGGAAAGAATTCTTCTTTTCCATACTTGGCTCATTATCGAAGTCAATGTTGTAATCTCCAGCTTTAAGAAAACTGTCCAAGGATTTGATAAACTTATCCTGAACTTCTTCTTTCTTTCGCTTAGTGATATACTGAGTAAACCGGTCCTTGATCAGGTCCCAGGTTACAGGATCTCCAGCAAATGTCTTTCTTGACATGATTGTGTACTTAACCTCAGTGTAAACCGTTTCTGGATTACCTTTAGGGAAAAGATTGAACACGTCAAGAAACTCCTGTTTTGTAGGGAATTTCATATGACATTATTTTAATTAGGAATAATTCCTTTGTTTACATCTAAATATTTGGCTGGAACCCAAGTGCCGAGTTCATTGATGTAGTAGATCTGAGAACCATTATTCTTCATATCCCAACCAATTTTTGAATTTACATAGAAAATACCAGGTGTCAACCCATAATCGAGGTAGCAATCTGTGCTAACACCTGGTTTCAACGATACAAATCGAGTAGTCTCTGTCTTTATATTGTTAGCTATATCCTGTAAATTAAGCATGAGCAAATATACGGAAATTATGTCAATTTAATGTAGATATTCATTCCGTATTTCGCTCTCACTGAAGGTGTTTTAATGGTATCAAATCCTGCTACAAGTACACTTTTACTCGGTACCTGGTAGCCTCCAGTGATCTGCCATCTAATAATCTGTGTGACATTCTTCATTATAAGCTCTTCGTATTTAGCTTTGATGTCACCAAGGTAGAATTCTCTACCATTATCGAGTAATACCCAAACTTCTCTTTTTCTCAAATACATGAGATTAACTATGCTTGGATCCTCGGCCATTTCAGTCAAGATAACCTGACGCACTTTCATGTCGTCTTTGTCATCTATTTTGGAGTTCACTCCAATTACTTTGGTCTTGATTGTATTTTCTGTCTCAACATAAGGCATGTGTGAAAGTATTTAATTAGTAATCATCTAAATATTTAGTAAGGAAGCTTGACACTTCTCTTATTTTCTTCCGGAATTTGGAAGCTGTAACAAGTTGGATCTTAGTGCTCTTATCCTGGTCCCCTTTCAGGTAACTATCAAGATATGCTTTAGCGGCACCAAGAGCTGCACCTTTGGTTTTGAATATCTTGGACATTGACTCAGTAGTTATGTTTGATTCATCCAGATATCCAGCCCAGTATTTGAGACTGTGAACATTCACTAGCGTACTGCCCTTAATGTATTCTTCTGACTCCATGCCGGTAACTTCACATACTTCTGTTTTATAATAACCCAAGTGATGCCTGGTCTTAATGAAGACTTTGAATTCATTATTATATTCAACTATCTCATACCATAGTACAGTTCGCTCTTCGCTTTTCAAGTCTATAAATAGAGGAGATGTAAACACTATTTGTCCCATTTCTCCAAGAATTTAGATACTTGTTGCTGCTCAATTGCCCCGAAAACAGGATCATTAGGAGCCCATCCATTTTTAATTTGCTGATCGAAGCGATCTTTGCAGAATCTGAGTGCACTCGACATTGAGTGACCTTTATAAATCCTGGTCTTATCACCACGCTTACCTCCAGGTAGCTCAACAAATTCAGTAGCATAATACATTGAATCATCATACTCGATGACTACAATCTTTGCTTTTGCATTATCCTTATACAGGATTGATTCTTTATGAACCACTGTTCCTTTACCCATATTTCTTCAAGAATTCGTTAATAATATCCTGGTGAAGGTTTGTCTCAAACTCTTCACGCTGCTTGAATTCAACATAGCCCTTGTAATTGCTCTTCTTTTTAGCATACCTCAAGCTTGCTGCATGTTCTGCACGATCTAATGAATCAACATTCTCCAGCTCATAGGTCCGGATTTCTTCTCCTTCTATGAGTTTATCTCTCAAGTTTACACTGAAAATCTGTGCTCTTGATAATACCTGGAAGCGTCCATCAGTATGCTGAACAATATCTATCCACCATAATTTGTGGTCATGTCCAGCATCAGTCTCAACTTTATGTGATCTAAGAACAGGAAGTCTTTTAACCGTTTTTGACATGTCTAAACAATCCTAATTGTTCTGCGAGCTCATGCTCAATATATGTCATACGTTTCTCAAGTGTTCTTTCTAGTAACACTTTGGTATCTTCCATTAATCTTTTAATGTAATCTTCAGTAACAACAAAGAATCCACCGGTCCTCCACGGATTCTTTGGATCATCAGTTTTAGATTCATCAATAGTAACCAGGATTATACCCTGATCTGCATACCCTTGACATTCATCACAAAACTTATCAGACCATCCAGTAACCTGACCATTCATTTCTTCTACTTTTTTGGCAGCACCTTTTGTAAGGCGTGTGTTTATTACTACATCTCCAGGGATCTCAGTTGTACATCCCGGACAACAATGCATTGTTAATGCAACTCCTAATTTATCATCCATAATCAAATCTCAATTTAACTCGTATCCCGGAAGCAAAGAAGTGCCTCCTCATTAAAGTTCTTTTTTTATTACATATGTTATACTTACTACAAAAATCAACCATAGTTTTATCAGACACTCCTGTTTCAAGAGCGGCCTGCCTTAGGTTCATTGTTGCACATATAGCATTGACAAATGTTCTATGCTTATTCTCCTTAATGGTGACAACATCACTGAAGTCACCATTATAGAGCAGATCCTTGGTAATTTCTACCTTTGGTTTCGTTTGTAATTTCATTACATCCCCTGGTGTTGATCATGAGCATTCTCCAATGCAACGCGAAGGTCTCGCGGAGCTGTCGGATCATCAACCTGATACACCTGAACTCCTGTTGTTGGACTAATGTTCACAACCCATCCTTTAGCGGATCCAGAGTTCTGTAAGAAATTAATTAAATCAGTATCACTAACTCTTCTACCCATGTCTCCAATTGGATTTGGATCAATAGGCTCTACTGCTTGGTCTTTAATTGTACCACCAGCATTCTGAATTTCAGTAGCTCTTCCACTTGCCTTCAAAATAAGAGATGTCTTCAATGATTCAACATCACCAACACGGTCGTCATATTCATTTTGAGTCGCAGTAATATGGTTGATCTCAACCTGTACTGCTTGGATCTCTTCAGTGCTTTTAGCATCCAGGATCTTATTGGTGAATGTATTCGACAATGATGTGATAGAAGTATCAACTTCAGCTTTTCTTAATGCTGCACCATCCTCAATATCCTTGATCTGTTTGTCAAGAGTATTGAACAATGTAGACAGTCCTGATGTTAATAGCTCAAACTTGGCTAGGTCATACGCCTCCATGTTACGCTTAAACTCAAGAATATCTTTCTTGTTACTAGCATTTACACGCTTGATCTCAGCTATTTTCTTCTTGATAAGTGTACGTGATTTCTTTGCAGCCTTCATGTCCGTCTTAGGATCTACTTTGGCGTGCTCTTCAATGAGCTTATTCAGATCCTTTGGATCAAACTCATATGGTTTCAACTTTATCTCTTTCGGTTTAGAAAGGGATTTCTTCGCTGTTGATGTCTTGTTGCTTGTCTCTCCCGATGATTTCATATTTCTCTAGGGTTTTATGTAATTCGTTAATTAAACTCAATTCATTTTGGTTCTCCCGGATAGCCTTTACAATATCATTTGCCATATCTGTCCTGGCTTTCTTGACAACCTGGTTCAGGTCTCTAACCTTGAAGTTATTCACTGAAAATGCTTGCTGTAATTGTGATAATGGATTAGCAATACTATCCATCATGTCAGCAATTTCATCCATTGGCTGTCCACTTTTAGGATCACTCCTCTTTGTCTTTTCAGCGAGGACATATCCATGTAATAAGTTGATAGCTTCAGCTATTTTCTCCCGGTTAGTGGCATCCACTGCCATATAATATTCTTTATCCATAATGCTCAATTTAAAAGGGCCACCGGATCGGTGATGGTTTGGTAGACACACGAACGTCACCAGCAGCCCTAATATTAATCATCAACTAAACAAGTATAACCTTTGGGAATGTTCAGTCTTTTTGCATTGTGATAAATGCATTTCTTTAATCCGAACCTGATGATATCCAGTCCAGAGAATATTGTTGTGATCGTTGTAGATCCAGTTGGTTCCCCATCAACTCCAGTAGTGCTGAATGTATAATTCGCACGATAGTTTCTATTCTTATTGTATTTGCTTGGCATAACTGTAAGATTAAGTGAAAAAAAAAGGACGCACACCTCTCGATGTACGCCCCTATCGCTATGAACAACTTCTTAGTTTGCTGTGAATGCAGTCTCAGGTGTATGTAATATACCAGCCATTATTCCTTGTGCAGGAGATGTTGTTTTACCTAAACTCTTTTCACTATGCATCATCTTGTCATTATTATCCGGACTAAAGAGTATATCAAATTGAATCATCTCAGTAGTTTGTGATGTTTCAAATATTAATATAACTTTCTCTTCAGCATTAGGCATTTCACTTACCTTTTTGTAGCCTTTCATTGCACCATCAATAACGTCGGTGTCTCCTAAATGAAGTGCTATATTATCTTTTGCTGTTCCTTCGGCCTTAGCCATGAAGCATTCAGAAACAAAACATGAGAACATTACTGCACTCATATCATTCTTGTTTACTTCTCTTATAGCATGCTTAACCAAACGCATAGCAGCTCCTTTTGCTACTTGATTAAACTCTTCACTTCCATGATCTTCAAAGAATGGTCCAAGTGGAATCAATGGAGTCTGAATAGAATAATCCTTGTATCCTTCTGGTTTAATTTTGTCATGCATTTCCATTTGTTCTTTAACAAACTTATCACGCTTAGCAATTTCTTCCATTCCTGAATTCTTTACACCAAGAAATACTGCTGGTTCCAATAGATCTTCTTTTCTTCCATTAAAATGACGTTTAACAGTTTCGATCACTCCCTTCTTGAAGTGCTCATACAATTCATTCTTTGATAATTCTGATACTTTCTTTTTCATAGCTTACCTTTTGCGTTTCTTGGTGATCTCTACACCAATAAACAAATTTAACAATGATATTACAAATGTCTTATTACCAGAGCTGTAACCAACTCCGATAATAACCACATCTTTCTTTATTACACCCATTACAGGTCTGAATTTTCTTTTTAACATGACCGTTCGATTAAATCGTTGACTGACTTACCAAATAAATCAATCACTTCTTGATCAAATCCTAATTCAAGGACTGACTTCTGGATGGCCATAGCTCCAGTAACATTAATGCGTACATTATGTTTGCGATTGGTTGCGAATACATACTCGCGATCATTGAGTTCACTCTTGTAATAGTCGAGCTTCATCTTGATGAGGTCTGATTTCCCATTAACAGTGTTGTTGTACACCATGTATGATGAGTCATCACTCAAAAACATACCATTCATATCACACCAGGATCTGATGAATGCTTTGAGTCGGATAGGCATTGGGTGAACAGGTTGCCGATTACCTGTGAAATCTTTGCCTGTACTGGCATTGATTCCTTTTATTACACGTTTTCCCATAAAATTATATTGATGATTAGTGATCAAGAGAGGAGTCGAACCTCTGACTTTCAGTAGCTGCATTAACCTAAACCACTATTTACTGAATGCTACTGATGCTCTAACCAAACTGAGCTACTTGATCTAAATAGAAAAAGCCTGGCTTAGGACCAGGCTTTAGTATTAATGTCAATCATCCGTCTAAGTCGAGCTATACGCAATGATGACAATTGTCGTTGGATATTTAATGTTGTGGCACGTCCTCTAGCGTGCTTAGATTATACCAGGATTAGAGGCAACTTGATTAGACTGAGTTGTGCTGATCTCTTTGTATGAGTCGCACAATAGTCTTTCTTCTTCTTGATCCCAGTCAGTATCCTTCACCAAAAAGTACATGATCACGAATGGTGATATGGCTATGATGAGGAGTAATATGATTGCGATAAATAGGATCATGAGCGTAAATATAGCTAATTAGTTTTAAATGGACGACGCGACTGATCGATGACTCTTGGATCCACGTTGGGATGTACAGTCTCTACATAATAAATGTAATTGTCGGTATGTTTTTCTAACCATGCTAATCCTTCACTCCTATCAATGCCAGTGATCTCAACAACTGAAGCTAACAAATGTTGTGTGCTTTTATTATTTGAGTCACAGTAGAGCCAATATTCATATGCTCGAACAATATGCTCAGGCCAGACGCGACCACGCTTGGCTTCGCCTAGCATGATCTGTCTTTTCCCCGAGAATTTGTGCCAAAGTATAACTATTATGCCAATGATGCAGAATGTAATGATCATGTATAAGAATCTCATCATAGCTAATCTTTTATTTCCTGATTATAAATGAGTGGTATCAAGTCATAATAAGACATTAGATACACATCCATTAGATTATCTCCAGGTGTCATCCGGATACAGCTATTACTGTCAAAGTTGACATGTATATTGTATGTGAGATCTCCAGAGTATCCTGGATCTATGTACATTATTTTGCTGATATCTTCATCAGAGAACCATATTTGATACTCCTGATCACGTTCAAGCAAGAAGTTATATTTACGTGAATTGAATGATTCAATCTCATCCCACTCACATGTCTCCTTGTCTAAAACATATAGTTTGATATCAACACGCTTTGTCTTAGCATTTATTACATCACCTGATATGATCATGTATGGTGATGTACTGATAATAGTTTCCTGGCTTGGTAATAGTCCAGTCACTTCATTTCTTACACTTGTTTGTCCACTACATGAGTGAGCAATTGTTGTAAGGATCAGTGCAATGATCCCGAGTCTTAGATTCTTCATAAGGCAATCTATTTTTTGTTTTGGTTATGTGCTTCTTTTAACGAATTATAAGGATGAGTTGCGAGCACTAATATCAATTCATTTCTATCCTTTTTGGACGTACTATCTAGTCCAAGTTTCTTTGCAATCTTTTTCAGATCACTGGTAAATAGGTTATTCAAAAACTTCTGCTTCATAGCGATAATTAATGTACGACTAAGATCATTTGGAGCTTTACCGCATTACCTTATTCCCTCCATGTATTTTGTCATCAAACTACACTCACGTTCTTCCTTCTAACTTATTTCAGATAGATAGTTTATGTGTAGACGTTCACTCTTTTT
>Ga0055584_100002605_pt1 | contig 17787 bp, 15 predicted proteins | sample OSDHelmetaG_FD_58716 | JGI IMG/M metagenome (GOLD analysis project Ga0055584, IMG submission 58716) | Pelagic marine sediment microbial communities from the LTER site Helgoland, North Sea, for post-phytoplankton bloom and carbon turnover... | ecosystem: Environmental > Aquatic > Marine >... | reverse complement strand
TTCCAGCTCTGCTCGCGAGTGCGGCGATTCCGGGTGTCTTTCCCGAGGTGGAACGTGACGGCCGACGGCTGGTAGACGGAGGGCTGGTCGAGAACGTGCCGATCTCTGAAGCAGTGGCCCAAGGGGCGAAGACCATCGTGGTTTTGGATTGTGGCTTTAGTGTGCTTGCCCCCGAAAAAGACGACAGTTTTGTCTCGCGGATGACTCGTACGATCGCCATCATGACGTCGGCGCAAGTCAGATGGGGACTGGCGGCCGCCGGAGAGCACACTGTCATCTACATGCCGGGTCCGTGGCCAGTGGGCATTCGCCCAGATAGCTTCGCAAAATCCGCAGAACTAATTATGAAGACAGAGCAGATTTGCCGAGAGTGGCTGGCTGATCTCACGATCGATGGCCCGGGACAATACGGGTCCATCCCGCTCGATCTGACGTTGGAGACTGCTAACGCGGTGAAGGCCGAGAAGGAGGCCGAGGCGGCGGTGGCTGAAGCGGCCAAGGAGGCGGAGAAGGCCGCCAAGGAGGCAGAGAAGGCGGAGAAGGAAGCTGCCAAGGAGGTGGAGAAGGCGGAGAAGGAAGCTGCGAAGGAGGCGGAGAAGGCGGAGAAGGAAGCTGCGAAGGAGGCGACGGAAGCAGCCAGCTCCACCGGGAGCGAGGAATCGGGCGGCTACAAGCCCGGCAGCATAGTTGCGGGAGCCGGGAAGACTATTGTTGGCGCCGCCAAGTCGGTTGCCAGCGGAGCCACAGGTACTAGTGCTGCCCAACCTGAATCCGCGGAATCAGCTGAGCAGGGGAAGTCGACGTCGGACGGAGCGGTGGCTACCGAAGCAGCGAGTGCTCTCGCCGCCGATGACGTCGCCGAAGACGAGGTCCCAGAAGCACGCAAGCCCGTTGACACCGTGGTGGATGCGGGGAAGGCAGTTGTGGAAAAGGCCAAGTCGGTCGCCACAACCACGGCTGGCAATGGCGCCGGTAGCTCTGCTGCCGATGAAGCTGACGAAAGCTAGCCGAAGAACGCGGCAGCAGCGGCCAATAGCAAGACACCTAGGGACAGCGCTACCGGTTCCCAGGTGGCCACCCGATTCGACTTACGCAAGACCAACTGCCGTCGGTAGATCGGAATGGCACAGGCCAGACACAAGAGCGCGGCCAGTGTCGCTTCGACAATGTTGCCCTGGGCGATCATGTGGTACGAGCCAATGCCAGCCACGGTGATGAGCAGGATGAGAGTCCGTCGCCAGGACAGTCGGGTCCGATCGGGTTGACTCTCGGGGGCAGCAGAACTCATGGCCGGTCACTCAGGTAGGGACTGCAGGATGACGAGTGACAGACCGGCAGCTAGCGCTACCAACCCGATCGCTACCACGATGGCGGCTCGTTGCACCGGAAGCGGTTCACCCCGACGCATCGCTTGTTGGACTTTTCGCCAGTGCTGGAGCGAGATGATTGGCAGGATGCCGCCGAGAATGGTGGCGAGGATGCCGATCTCGCGAATCAGACGTAGTTCCGGAGGCAGCAGAGTTTGCAGGGCTGCCAGCGCAACACCGCCAGCGATGAGAGCTAGCGAGGTGCGAATCCAAGATAAGTAGGTGCGCTCGTTTGCCAAAGTGAACCGGTAGTCCGGTTCGACCTCTTCCACCTGGTTTGGGCTATCCGGCATGACGCGGCCCAGTCACAAACACTCCTCGGGCATAGGAATGCAGCCGAGACCCTGGTGAGGTCTGGCGTCGGGTGGGTACGAACATGCCTCCAGCATGCCGGGATTCGTCGATCGGTGCGCGGGTAATGCACCGATATGCGCCGGGTAGCCACAGTCCAGCTGGTAGTTGCTAGCTTCCGGGCAGCAGACCGCGACAACGTTGTTCCAAGTAGTCGCACAGTCGCCAGAACTCGGCGAACATTGGATTACTGGTCTGGCCTAGGTGGTAGCGGTAGTAAATCTGTTGCACGATGACAGCAAGTCGAAACAGTCCGTAGATCTCGTAGAAAACCCACCGGTCGGGTGACAAGCCCATGGCGTTGCAGTAGCGGTCAACGAACTCAGATCTGGTCAGCATTCCGGGTAGATTGCTGGGCTGGCGACGAGCTAGTTGCATCCCGGCATCGTCGTCGGCCTGCACCCAGTAGGCCATCGTGTTGCCCAGGTCCATCATCGGATCCCCGACCGTGGCCAACTCCCAATCCAGCAGCGCGACAATGTCGAGCGAAGTGCTGTCGAGGACTAAGTTGTCAAGCCGGTAGTCACCGTGAATTAGACAGGCACCCATATCGGCTGGCTGGTTTCGGTCTAACCAAGTCATGACTGTCTCGAAATCTGGCACGTTGTCGGTACGCGCCGTCCGATACCGACCCGACCAGCCAGCGATTTGCCGGGCAACATAGCCGGGGCCTTTGCCCAGTTCTGCAAGACCAGCCGAATCCACATCGACTTGGTGGAGACGCACCAGGGTGTCCACGGTCTGTTCGCTCAGCCTTCGGGTGGCCGTGGGCGCCAACTCCACGTCAGCCGGCGGGTCGCGCCGCAAGATGATGCCAGGTACGCGTTCCATGACGTAGAAATCACTGCCAACGATCTCGGAGTCAGTGCACAACGCCAACATCTGCGGGACCTGCGGGAAAGCCGGCCGCAACCGCTGCTGAATAGTGAATTCGCGAACCATGTCGTGCGCAGAGCGGGCCTTGGTGCCGACAGGTGGCCGACGCAAGATCAGGTTTCGATTCCCATAATTGAGTAGGTAAGTGAGATTCGACGCGCCACCGGGGAATTGCGTAACAGTCGGTGGTGGCCCGGAAAGGTCTGGCAGTTGATTACGCAGCCAAACGTGGGCTGCGGCGACATCGAACGCATCCTCGGCGCGGACTGCTTTCGTTGGGTCGTTCTTGCTGGCAGGTATCACGTTGCTGCCGGCCGGTATTTGTTGAGCTCCTCACGAGCCACCATGCCTAGGTGAACCTCATCGGGACCATCGGCTAGTCGCAGGGCTCGCGCTGCCGCGTAGCCGGCCGCTAGTGGGAAGTCGTCGCTCAAGCCAGCTCCGCCGTGTAGTTGGATGGCCATGTCGATGACATCAGCAGCCATCCGGGGTACGACTGCCTTGATTGCTGAAACCTCATAGCGAGCACCAGCGATACCGTGCTGGTCCAGCAGCCATGCGGTTCGCAGTACCAGAAGTCGTGCCTGGTCAATCGCCAGCCGCGCCTCCGCGATTCGCTCCCGATTACCGCCCAGGTTTGCCAATGGCTTTCCGAATGCGGTTCGCGACATCGACCGTTCGCAGGCCAGCTGCAGTGCCTGTTCTGCCAAACCAATCAGGCGCATGCAGTGATGCACTCGGCCGGGACCAAGCCGACCCTGTGCGATTTCGAAGCCGCGGCCCGGGCCCGCAATGATGCTGTCGGCGGGCAGTCGGACATCGGTGAATCGGACTTCACCATGGCCGTAGGGCTCGTCGTAAAGACCGAATACTGGTAGCAGCCGGACGACCTCGACCCCGGGAGTATCGCGGGGCACTAGGACCATGGAGTGACGCTGATATTTATGAGCTTGCGGATCAGTCAGCGCCATGACGATCAGGAAGTCGCAGTTTGGGTGGCCAATACCGGTACTCCACCATTTGGTGCCGTTCACTACGACTTCGTCACCAGTCACAATCGCCGTTGCCGCCATGTTGCTGGCGTCCGAGGAAGCTACGTCAGGTTCAGTCATGCAGAAAGCGGAACGAATGGTCCCTGCCAGCAGTGGCGTCAACCAGCGCTCTTGCTGCGCTTCGCTGCCGTACGCAACCAGTACTTCGGCGTTGCCGGTGTCGGGGGCATTGCAGTTGAAAACCTCTGGCGCTAGCGGCATTGCTCGGCCAGTCATCTCCGCTACCGGCGCATAGTCGGCATTGCTCAGTCCGGCGCCGAAACGACCATCAGGCAGAAACAAGTTCCACAGTCCGGCGCCTTTGGCGGATTCCTTCAACTGATCCACCAGCCTGAGGGCTGCGGGTTGGTCGCTCTGCAGCAGTTGGTGGTACTCCGGTTCGACTGGCCGGAGTTCGGCGGAGATAAACGCCGCAACTCTTTGCGTGTAATCGCGCGCTCTCTCAGTAGGTGCAAAGTCCACAGTTCTCCCTTGCCCGTTGCTGTAATGAGCCTACTCGCTGGTTTTCGGGTTGCCGATCTCGCGCGCTGTCAGTCGAGATGGCGGATTCGGCTACCGAATCAGAAGAAAAGTTGTGCACCGGCACCGCAAAGTTGGGCACTTGCGGCGAAAACTTGTGCATGGGCGGCGTTGCCGAGACCGTGAGACTAGAGTTACGGTCGTGGGAAATGTTGATTTAGCCCGGCTTCAGTTCGCGGTCACATCCATTTACCACTTCATTTTTGTGCCACTCACGATCGGCATGGCTTTCTTGGTGGCGATCCTGCAAACCAAATGGCATCGCAGCGGCAATGAAGACTACCGTCGGCTGACTCGATTCTTCGGTCATCTCCTGCTCATCAACATTGCCGTAGGTGTAGTGACCGGCTTGATTCAGGAGTTTCAGTTCGGAATGAACTGGTCGGCATATTCTCGATTCGTCGGTGATGTCTTCGGAGCGCCGTTGGCGATGGAAGGCCTGGCCGCCTTCTTCTTGGAATCCACCTTCCTCGGGCTGTGGCTCTTCGGCTGGGGCAGGCTGCCCAAGAAAGTTCACCTAGCCTGTATTTGGTTGGTAGCTCTGGGGGCGTCGCTCAGTGCAATGTTCATCATGGCCGCCAACTCTTGGATGCAAAATCCGGTGGGCTATGCCACGAATGCTGATACTGGTCGACCCGAACTGAATGACATCGGTGCGGTCTTTTCGAATCCAGTCTTCCTTTGGTCCTATGCCCACGTGTTGTTGGCGGCTGCGGTGACCGCATCAGTCATGATGCTGGGAATCTCGGCCTGGCAGATCCGCAAGCGGGGCGACGGTCAGATCTTCCAGCGCAGTGCCAAGGTCTCGCTGGCCGTGCTATTCCCATCGATCATTTTGGCCATGGGAGTGGGCAGTGAACTGGGTGTGCAAGAAGCGACCTATCAGCCCATGAAGATTGCGGCCGCGGAAGCGCAGTGGGAGACCTGCCAGCCATGCTCGTTCAGCGCTTTCCAAATCGGAGGTGGGAACAACGATCAGAACCCACAGAAGATCATTCAGATTCCTTACCTGCTGTCATTCCTCGCGACGAACTCCTTAGACGGTCAAGTCATCGGACTCAACGAGTTACAGGCGCAATATGAGCAGGAGTACGGGCCGGGTTACTACATTCCCAACGTCTTTGTGCAGTACTGGTCTATGCGTCTGATGGCCTACACCGCGACCTTGGTCATGCTGATGGGGCTGTGGGGGTTGTGGTTGTGGCGTCGTGGCAAGTTGCTGGAATCGAAGTGGTTCTTGCGCATCGCGCCGATCGCGATTGTCGCTCCCTACATCATGAATATCGCCGGCTGGTTGTTGACCGAGAACGGTCGACAACCATGGGTGGTGCAGGGCTTGATGCTGACGGAAGACGGCGTCTCTACTTCTGTGAGTTCCACTGAGATCATCATCTCGTTGGTCGTCTTCATCACAGTCTTCATCATCGTCGGTACGGTGTGGGCAGTTCTCATGAGTCGCGCCGCCCGATCAGAACTGCCGGAGGAAGTGCCGGAAGATCAAGAAGAAGCAGAAGAGCCCATCCCGACCCTGACCTACTGAGGGAGCAGTTGTGGACCTACCAGTCATCTGGTTCGCGATTATCGCGGTGCTGTGGACTGGTTTCTTCGTGCTCGAAGGTTTCGATTTTGGTGTTGGGGTGCTCCATCAATTTGTTGGGCGGAATGACACCGAACGCCGAGTAGCGATCAACACGATTGGACCGTTCTGGGACGGCAACGAGGTTTGGCTGGTCGTTGGTGGTGCTGGCATGTTTGCGGCCTTCCCGGGCTGGTACGCGACCATGTTTTCTTCGTTATATTTGGCGCTAGTGGTCATTCTGGTTGCGCTAATCGTGCGCGGCACCGCATTCGAGTTTCGAAGTAAGGGCAAGACGCAGCGCTGGCGTAGTTCCTGGAGCTGGGGCCTGGTGATTAGCAGTGCGTTCATTCCGCTGCTGCTCGGCCTTGGGCTCGGTGATCTGCTGGCTGGGTTGCCGATCGGGTCGGATGAGGAGTACGCGGGAACCTTCTGGGACTTGTTCACGCCCTACGGCTTGCTGACCGGCATTCTGTTCCTCTCCCTCTGTCTGCTGCACGGGTCCACCTTCTTGGCGCTGAAGACCACCGATCACATCAGACTGCGGTCACATCGGTTGGCCCGAATCTTTGGTGGCCTGTCACTGGTGCTGGGACTCGGTTGGGTTGTGGCTACCTACCTGGTCACGACTAGTTTGTCGGCTCTCGCTACCGGGTTCCTGGCGCTGGTGGTGCTGGGAGTGGTAGCGGCCGCAATGATGACCGCTCGGGAGCGGGACGGATGGGCCTTCGCTGCAAGCGCGGTCGCGATCGGCTCGGTTTCGGCGGCTATCTTTTCCTCGCTCTATCCAAACCTGATGGTGTCGAGTTTGGACCCGTCCTATTCGTTGACGATCGTTGACACTGCCTCCGGCGATTACGCGCTGGGCATCATGACTGTTGTCGCCGTGATCATGTTCCCGCTGGTACTGCTCTATCAAGGTTGGAACTACTACGTGTTTCGCCGCCGGGTATCCGCTCCACCCACCGAAGCCGGCGCGACGGCAGTGGGCGCAGACAACTAGTTCCCAACGACCAGCGCCAGCGGCATTGAGTTGCCGGCGAAAGGTCGGAAGTTAGATAAATCTGCCGTTTCGTCGTCGAGCAACTGCGACCATCATGAGCATGTTGCCCTCGGTCGTCTACAACGATCTGTATCTCGTTATGGACTTGATCGGGGTCTTCATCTTCGCTGTCTCGGGTGGATTGGCTGGGCGCCGGGCTGGGATGGATTTTTTTGGCGTCTTGGTAGTCGGGTCCCTCACCGGGATTGGTGGCGGGATCATGCGGGATCTCTTGATCGGTGACATCCCACCAGCATCGTTGACTGATTGGCGCTACATCCTGATTGCCATTCTGGGCGCCATGGTGCCATTGCTGTTTTCGCCATCTTCGCAGCGGGCGTTGACTTGGCTGCTGGTTTTGGATTCGTTCGGGCTGGCGTTATTCGCAGTGGCCAGTACCAGCAAGGCCTACCACTATGGCGTCACTCCGATTGCGGCCCCACTCATCGGGGTACTTGCGGCGACCGGCGGAGGGGCGCTGCGGGACGTCCTCTCCAACGAGATCCCCATCATTTTGCGCCGAGAGATCTACGCTCTCGCCGCGTTGGCTGGCGGAGCTATCGTCGCTTTAGCGCTCTACCTTGATTGGCCCATCATTCCCATCGGGATTGCTGCTTTTGTGCTGGTGGTGGCGATTCGCCTCGTCTCGCTTCGTTACAACTGGCGCTCGCCTATGCAACAGGAGGATCCAGAGTTGATCTGACTCAGAGGTTGTCGATGACCTCGTCGATGCGCCGGGCCAACTCGAGATCCAACGCGGTGACACCACCCGCTGAGTGGGTGCTCACGGTGAAGCTCAATGTACGCCAGCGAATATCAATATCCGGGTGGTGATCGATCTCCTCGGCAATGACCGCGATCCGGTCCACTGCGGTGATGGCGGCCGGAAAACTGGGGCATTCCGCGCTGCGGCGCAACGCCATCGAGTCGCCGCTCCAGTTCTGCAATTCAAAAAGCCCCACGGCCAACTCTTCTTCGGTCAGGGTGTCCATCTGCGTTCTACCGGCCTTCCTTAGATTTCTCGAGTAGTTATGGTCATTCCGGCTGCCTTCAGCTCTTCGATAAGCCGGAGGCCCATTCCGGTCGCTGGGGTGAGCACACCAGCGCGGCGCGGCAGTCGACGCTGATCCCCGGCCAAGACTAGGCCAGCGCGACCGAGCATCATGCTGGTTGCAACGTAACCGGGATCACCATCGGCTGCAACCGTTGCTCGATAGCGAACCCCAGCAGGGGTTCGAGTGTGGATCGTGATGCTGAACATGCCGTTCTGTCTCGTGCGTTCATCGGGGCCTTCACCCGGAGCTGGCAGAAAGCGGGATGCGAGCTTTCGGCCGGCATCGCTTTGCAGTGCGCCACCGATTGCCGCAATCCCGCCAGCCATCGCGGTTGCCCCCAGTCGCCCGGTCAAGCCGGGTCCGAAAGCGCTGCCTTCGTCATAGCGAAACCCATGACCGTAGGCATAGTGCAGCAGGGCGTTGCTGCGGCGCACTACCCGAGTGTTGATGGACGCCATTAGGAATGGCCCCACCCAGGATCCCGCCACCTCGTCGTAACGGACCTTCAAACTGTCTTTCGGGTCACCAGGTGTCGGCTCGGCAGATCGATCGGGGCTGAGCGAATACGGATCGGCCAACAGTTTGCGCGCGCCTTTCGTTCCGCGAGCGAGTTCGATCTCGTTGATCCCTGACGCCACGGTGCCGCCGCTGAAGCCACCGCGTACTTTGCGCACTAGGAAGTGGGTGTGGGTTAAATGCCCCTTGCCGTCGCTATCCTTTGCGCGCAGGTGAAGGGCCAGTACTCCCAGATCGCTGGGGATACTGTCGAAGCCGCAGGAGTGCACGATGCGAGCGCCGGTGGACTGGGCGAGGTCGTCAAACTGATCGATCGAGCGACGCATGAACAGCACCTCACCAGTGAGGTCGGCGTAGTGGGTGCCAGCTTGTGCGCAGGCCGCAACGAGTTCTGCCCCATATTTGTTGTAGGGGCCCACGGTGGAGATGATCGCCTTGCTCGAAGCTGCCAATGGCGTCAGTGAATCCGGATCTTGTGCGTCAGCTATCAGCAGTGGCCAGTCGTGACTGGGCCCGGACAATCTACTTCGGCTGGCAGCCAACTTCTCTTCGTTGCGACCGGCGAGTGCGATCCGGGTCCGCGGGGGTGCATTGCGAGCGAGGTAGTCGGCGACGAGATTCCCGGTGAATCCAGTTGCACCGAAGAGCACCAAGTCATGTTTGGGTCGCGGCTTGGTTCGGGCGCCATTCCGGCTTTTGCCCGATGCCTCGATGACAGATGTCGTTGCCGATCCCGATGATGATTGGTTTCCCACAGGCTTCACGTTAGCCCGCTGGCAAGATCGTGGCTCGAAGACGTACGAATCACGTACGGATCGCGAACTCCACTCCCAACTCCAAAAACAGGCACCACCGGAAAGCCCCTGTTTCCAGCATCCTCCTGAACATCCCCTGTCAGAAGTGACCGCCCCCTCCCCAAGACGACCCCTACCTCTCAAGCAGATAGCAACGTGGTTGCCAGTCAAAGGACGCTCGATCACCGATGCGAGGGAATCGCCTGAACCGCATCGGCCTAGTTGAAAGGGGAGGGGTGGGGCCACTCACCGTGCGCATCTGCGATGGGATGGGGCCAGCCCACCCTGACAAACTCAGTTGCCGTTCAGTGGTGAGATTAGGGCGCCAGACACTGCGCCCTCTAGAATCGGTTGGTGACTCTCAGACAGCGCGACGACCTGCGCAACATCGCGATCATCGCCCACGTCGACCATGGTAAGACCACTCTGGTCGATGCCATGTTGTGGCAATCAGGCGCCTTCCGCGAAAACGCGGACGTGGCTGATCGGGTGATGGATTCCATGGACTTGGAGCGAGAAAAGGGCATCACAATTCTCGCCAAGCACACCGCGGTGCGTTATTCGGGGTCCGCTGCCGCAACCGATGTCACCATCAACATCATTGATACTCCTGGTCACGCTGATTTCGGTGGCGAGGTTGAGCGGGGTCTAGAGATGGTTGATGGGGTACTGCTCTTGGTGGACGCCGCTGAAGGGCCGCTGCCCCAGACTCGCTTTGTCCTCGGCAAGGCGCTGGCAAAGCAGCTGCCGGTCGTGCTCGTCATCAACAAGGTCGATCGGTCCGACTCTCGCATCAGTGAGGTGCTCGACGAGGTCTACGAACTCTTTTTCGATCTGGATGCCGAGGACGACCAAATCGAATTCCCGATTGTCTACGCCAGCGCAAAGGCAGGTCGGGCAGCCATGGAACGTCCTGAGGACGGTGGGATGCCGGAAGGGGAAGATCTTGCGGCGCTCTTTTCCGCGATCCTCGACACCGTCCCGCCCCCCAGCTACGACGATGCCGATCCGCTGCAGGCGCAGGTCACCAACTTGGATGCCTCGCCCTATCTCGGCCGGCTAGCACTGTGCCGGGTCCGCTCCGGTCAAATCAGCAAGGGCGCAGCCGTGACTTGGTGCCGCGCTGATGGCATCCAGCAGCCCGCCAAGATCGGTGAACTGCTGATGACCGAAGCGCTCGACCGTACTCCAGTGGAGTCAGCCACAGCAGGAGATATCGTTGCGGTTGCTGGCCTGGCGGAGATCACGATCGGCGAGACGTTGGCTGACCCGGAGGATCCTCGGCCGCTGCCGGTGATAACTGTGGATGAACCCAGCATCTCGGTCACGATCGGCATCAATGATTCGCCGCTGGCTGGTCGCAGTGGCAGCAAAATGACCGCACGGCTGCTCAAGAACCGGCTAGATGCCGAGTTGATCGGTAACGTATCGCTGCGCGTCGCTGACACCGACCGCCCCGATGTCTGGGAAGTCCAAGGACGCGGCGAGCTGCAACTGGCCGTGCTGGTGGAAATGATGCGGCGCGAGGGTTACGAAATCACAGTGGGTAAACCGCAGGTGGTCACGCGGGAGATCGATGGTTCGCTGCACGAACCTATGGAAGATTTGGCTATCGACGTCCCCGAGGATTTCGTTGGCGTGGTGACCCAACTTCTAGGATTACGTCGGGGTCAGGTGCGATCCATGAAGAATCACGGAACTGGCTGGGTGCGAATGGATTACCGGGTTCCGGCTCGCGGGTTGATCGGGTTCCGCACCGAGTTCCTCACCGAAACTCGTGGTACTGGCTTGATGCATCATGTTTTCGGCGGCTACGAGAAATGGCATGGCGAATTGCGAACGCGTGCCAGTGGATCGTTGGTGGCTGATCGAACTGGCACGGTGACCTCTTATGCCTGCTTCGGATTGCAGGAACGGGGCGCTTTGTTTGTGGCGCCAGGGACGGACGTCTACGAGGGGATGATTGTGGGTGAGAATGCTCGCGCAGACGACATGGATGTCAACCCAACTAAGGAAAAGAAACTCACCAACATCCGTTCATCGACTGCGCAGGAGTTAGAACGACTAGTGCCGCCACGGCTGTTGTCGCTAGAGCAGTCGATGGAATTCTGTCGGGAAGACGAGTGCGTCGAAGTCACTCCCGATGCAGTGCGAATCCGCAAAGTAGAACTTAACGCCGTGACCCGAGCTCGTAGCCGCTCACGTCGCCGGGCAACGGAGTGAGCAAAAAGATAACTACGTATTCAGATTTCTGAGTGTGAATGCCACTGCCGACCCGTCGAGGGTGTGGTGTCGGGTGTGTTTACGACCATCGCTTCGGCAGCGAGATTTTCTCGGCTCTCGGTGATCTCTAGAAAATCTCTGGGCGTGGCTATTTCCGCAGCAAACTCAGTCGACCGAGACTGGCTCGCCATCGCGGATACTGGCGAACTCCGGTTCATCGGTCAGATCGCGCCAAATCGGCACTACCCCGATGAGCGATGCGGCGTTTAGGGCGAGTGAGAGCGGGATGCTTAGCAACAGCGTCGCTGAGAAGACCGCGCTTGCGGCGCCGGGGTCATTCTGGCCGGCGATTACTGATCCGATCAAAGCGGCCGGCAGTAGCGCAATGCCCATGAGGAACTGAATGATCACATAGGCAACTAAGCTCCACAGCGCGTAGCGGCCTAAGACTCCCCAGAACTTGCCACGAGTGGCCCGCCACGACCACCTAAGGGCGCCACGCTTGATCACAACCTGCACGGAGAGGGGAGTGAGCCGAGTGAATACCCACACCATCAGCACCATGAGCAGCAGCCCGGCGAATATGCCGATCAGGACGCTCAGCCAAACCGAGACAGCCGCAGCCAGGATGCAGATGACGGTGACAACGGTGACAACGACGGTCACGGCGAGGATGAAGATCAGCAGGTAGCCACATAACCGAAGACCACCTGGTAGACCACGGCGCAGCGAGTCGCTGATGCTCGCTGAGTCACCAGCGGCAGCCATCATTGCTGCGCGATTGACCGCAGCAATCTGCCAAGCCGAAGCGAAGGTCAGCACGACGGCGAGCAGGACTCCTCCGACAACCCACCCGACCCAGGAAGTCACTCGAGGCACCTGGGTAAAGGCATCTTCCAAGAGCTTGCCTTGGGCCTCGGGAGTTGTGGCACCGACTGGCTCGGAGGCCAACTCGCTGGTCAAGCGGATCGCGTCGCCCAGCGCGCCAAGATCTACCAGCGCTGCGGTAGTAGCTGCCAATGCTAGGGCGGAGACCACAGCAAAGATCAGGCTGACCGCAGTGAGCGGCCACCATGCGCGTTTACCGATCCGCACGATGTCGGAGAACAGAAAGCTGATGGGGCGCATCCCGCTGGGTGCCAGTGGGCTCTGCTGAGCTGCATAGCGGCCGTAGTCGGGAGCCGGTGCTGCCGCAGTTGGTTGCTCGGCCCCTGAGCCGGCGGTACCCCATTGCTGCGGCTCAGCGGCAGTCTGGGTGGTGGCGTCAGGCGCGGGGCTTGACGAGGTCGCGCTTTGGTCCGCAGTGTCTGGACTAAGGTCGGTCAAGGCCTTTGTGTGGTCTGTCCAAGTAGTGCCATCCCAAAAGCGCAATCTGCCGGAATCCGCTGGGTCTGGATACCAGCCAGCGGGTTGACTATCGCCGCTTGTAGATGATGTTGCCACGAGATCAGCCTAGGTGGCGGCTACCTGACCCGTTAGTGCGGGCTTGGACAGATTGTATTCACTCACACTATTTCGCTGGGCTGCCTCGTGGTGACAGCCTGTGGTTGATACGTATGACGGATGTCACGGGCTCTCTGCTTGGGATGGGTACCTGAACCAGCACTCCAGAGTTGACCGACGCATTGTCCCGCGCTGTATCTGTTTGAAATCGATACGGTAACCAGATGTCGGTAGATAGCGCGAAATCCGGGAAGCTGGGAAGCGACGTCGTCCTTGCTCTGGTAGCGATGTGTCTCTGCGTTTTTCTGATCGCCAATGACTTTGTAGCGATGAGCGTTGCGCTGCCAGCAATGGAGGCAGAGCTCAACACCGATGTCTCCGAACTGCAGTGGGTTATTAATGCTTACGCGGTGATCTTCGGTGTGATGATCGTTCCGGGGGGCCGACTGGCGGACATGTTTGGTCGGTTGCGGATCCTGTTCATCGGAACGGGAATCTTTGCTGTGTTTTCGTTGCTCGGCGGACTCGCCCCCGACATCTACACATTGATCGCTGCTCGCGGGCTGCAAGGGGTTGGCGGCGCGTTGATGTGGCCGGCCATCTTAGGTCTGATCTACCAGATCCTTCCAGCTGCCAAGGCGGGTCTGGCCGGTGGGCTAGTCATCGGCGTCGCTGGTATCGGCAACGCGACCGGACCGCTGCTGGGCGGTGCGCTGACCGAGTTAGCAAGCTGGCGCTGGATTTTACTTATCAACGTGCCCATCGCCCTCGTTGCGGTAGCGGTTACCTGGCGAACGGTTCACGTCAAATCGCCCGATGAGCATGGCAAGGTCGACTACTGGGGCTCCTTATTGCTGGGCGTCAGTCTGATTTCGCTGTTGGTCTCACTTACCGAGGCTCCGGATGTGGGCTGGAGTGACCCGTTCGTGTGGGGGCTACTGATTGTGGCTGCACTGGCCATGGTGGCGTTTGTTCTCCGCCAGCGAATGGCCGGCGACGACGCGTTGATCCCGGGGGCAGTGATAGGTCATCGCCCCTTGCTCTACGCGTGTCTCTCGGTGCTGATGACCTCCAGTATCTTCTTTAGTGCCCTGTTGTACCTGCCGCAGTACTTCGAGAAGGTCTTTGACCAGAATCCGCTACAAGCAGGTGCGTCACTGCTGCCCTTTATGGCGGTTTTCGCAGTAGCGTCCTTCAGCGAATCCTGGCTCATCAATCGAGTCGGGCTCAAGGCTGTCATCTCGGTTGGTGCCTTGTGCATGTTCGTCGGGCCTGCGTTGTTGGTTTTGCTGATTGAGCCAGAGTCAGGGTTCACCGCTTTCTTGCCTGGCATGATCGTGCTGGGAATTGGTGTCGGACTCTTCGCTTCTGCAGTAACTACTGCCGCGCTCACCGCTTTGGATCCGTCCATGTCCAGTCTTGCTGGCGGACTGGTCTATATGTTCCAGGTTGCTGGTGGTGCGGTTGGCCTTGGTATCACCACGACTATCTTCCTGGTCGCTGCTAATGCTGGGATCACCGACGGTTCACAGGCGATCGGGATAACGCTCAACTCTGCCGAGATTGAAGCCATCCGAGGCGTCATTGTCGGCACCGATAACTCGGCTACGGTGTTGCAGCAATATCCGGGGAAGACCGGTGAGCAGTTGGTCGAAGTGGTCCGAATCGCTTTTGCCGACGGCGTTAAGTGGGCATTTAGCTTCAATGCTGCGCTGTCCTTTATCGGGATGTTGATAGCCGTCTTTGCAGTGGGTGGACCCATCACTCGGTTTGGCAGAGATGTTGGCGAGTTTGAGGCAGCCGCGGCAGAACAGTCAGCGGGGGACTAGAACCAACTAGCCGGCTCGCCTACCGGTCTTGGCCGACTCTCGACCGCGCAGTGCTTCCCGCAGACGCTGCTCAAAATCGGTAACGGAGCCAGAGAGTTCAAGCTCTTGCGGCTCCAGCAGTACCTCCAGTGACCCGGAATCTGTCCGAGCCAGAACTAGTGGAGTTTCGTGATCGTCGAGAAGTTTTTGCACGTCCGAATCAACCTCGTTGCGGTGAAGGAGCCGGAACTCAACACCTAGCCGCTGCACCATGGCGTCCCAGGCCGGTTTCCGACGGAAGGGTGAGTGGGTGATGTCACAGAGCGCACAATGAGCCCGGCCCAGTAGATGACCGATCACGTAGGTTGCCTCGCCGACCAAGCCACCATCAGCGTGGTAGATGCCTATGAGTTCCGCGACCTCAGTCGTCGGTGCTGGCGTGGGTGACGATGTCATGTTTCTCCTCTCAGCCGGTTATCGCCCGACAAGTCCGCGGTGCCGGATCAGTGGACTCCGTGAGATTGGCCCGCGCAGCATCCTCTGCCTAACCCTAGGGTGGTTCCTTTTCCCGGTAACTGCATCTTCGATGTCGTGCCGAAGCCGACCACGCCGAGCGATCGAGGTCTGGGTGCGACTACCGCCAGATCGGTACGGCTAGTAGCGAAAACCCAGCCAACGCATCATCCCGTGCCACACGCCCGCGGGACGCGGTGGATGCCGCAGGCGGTTGCGTTCCAACTGAATGACTTGATCGTCGGCGGAAGTTAGTCGAACTCGGGGTGCTCGGGCGACTCGATTCATCTGGTCTCCAAGAGGTTGCAGTACACAGACGTTTCCCGATGTGGCCAAAGTTATTCATCAACAGACAATTTTCGCCCGGATGGCGCAACTGAACAGGGGGGTGGTCGCTGCGTTGCTAGTCGAGAAAGCGGACTCCGGTGAGGTCTTCGGAGAGCTTCCACAGACCCGCAGCGGTCTCATCGTTTTTGGCCGCATTGCTTGGTTCGACCAATACCGGTTTGCCGCGCATTTCCATGAAGCCGTCGGGGCCGTAGTACTGCCCGCTCTCAACTCCGGGGTCGGTGGCTGCTCGGACCTGCGGCCAAGAGCCGATCTCTGCGGACTGCCCAACAACGGCATTTACGGTGCGGGTGATAGTTCGCCCCACAACGTTTTGTGCCATGGCCGGTCCAGCGAATTGCAGGTTGGTGGCGGACCACCCCGGATGTGCGGCGACTGCCTTCAGTTTCAGGCCGGCCGACGTGGCCCGGCGGCTCAGTTCCCGGGTGAATAACAAGTTGGCGAGTTTGGTTTGTCCATAGGCTTGCCATGACTCGTAGCGCCGATTGCGGTAGTTGAGGTCATCGAGATCAACCTTGCCCATCCGATGTGCGCCGCTGGCCACTGTCACCACGCGAGCGTCGGCGGTTGCGTCGTCGGTGGGCATAGCAGGTAGCAGTAGTCCTGTAAGCGCGAAATGCCCGAGGTGGTTGGTTCCGATCTGTGATTCGAAGTCATCGACGGTGCGGCTGAGCGGCGGCGCCATAATGCCGGCATTGTTGATCAGAACGTGAATAGTGTCATGCAGCGCCATGATTTCCGCTGCTGCCGTTCGTACTGAGGACAGATCGGCAAGATCGAGTAGCACCTGATCGGGCTGCGGTCCTTGGCTAGCGGCCGAGACTTCTTCCCAAGCGCTCCGCAGTCGGTCGGGATCCCTGCCGGTAACCACGACCTGACCACCATGTCGCGCGAGTTGAGCGGCATTGGCTAAGCCGAGGCCACTGGTTGCGCCGGTCACGACAAAGACGCGGCCGGAAAGATTAGGAATATCAGCAGGAGTCCAGGATTGCGCCATATCGGAATTGTCTCACGCTGCGCCGGGCAGGGCATTGTCGTCTTGCGGGGCGACCTATTCGCCGATGTAGGGGCAGTGGCGGCAGCCGTTCCCGCAGCAGCGGCCTCGGTCGGCATGAGTGCGGGCGGTGAGGACGAACAGACCGGTAGCGGGATCGAGATAGCCGGGTTGCCCCTCACTCATGGCGATGGCATGTCGACTTAGTGCTTCCGCTCGGTGGGGATCGTCCACAGATAGTCGTTGTGGATGCGGTTCGGTCAGGGCGCGATCGGCCAGCGGCTCGCGTTGTGACGTGGCTATCCGCTCCATTCCGCCATTGTGCAGTCAATCGGGCTGAAGCACGAATGCGCCGGCAACATTCCCTTGTCGGACCCGGTTCAAAGCGGTTGCGGCGGCCGACAGCGGCATTACCTCGTAGTCGGTACGGATTCCAGCAGCGGCTACCGTTTGCAAGAAGTCAGCGACGTCTTGTCGAGTGACGTTCGCGACGGATCTGATACTGCGCTCCCACCACAGATCGTCGTAGTCCAATGCGGGAATCTGATCCAAATGAATCGCGTTAATCGCGACGGTGCCGCCGCGGTCTAGTGCTCGCAGCGCGTCGTTGACGACCCAGCCGACTGGCGCGAACGTGATCGCAGCATCGAATCGTTCCGGCGGCACGTCATCGTAGGTCCCCGCCCACTCCGCCCCGAGTTCGCGCGCCCGGGCTGCTTCAGCGATCGACCGGGTAACCACGAAACATCGAACTCCCCAATGCCGGGCAACTTGAATTGCGAGCAGGGCGCTGGCACCAAAGCCGAACAACCCCAATCGTGCCCCAGTTGACTCTGGTCCGATCCCGGCAGCCCGCAATGATCTGAAACCGATGACACCCCCGCAGAGCAGCGGTGCGATTGCTGCGTCACTTTCCTCGCTCGCGGCGAATTGGGCTCCGAGATCAGGTAGCGGGTGGGTGAAGTCTGCCCGCGCGTTGACGGCGGTTGCGTAACCACCGTCAACATCCCAACCAGTAAAGCGCGCCTCGGCGCACAAGTTTTCTCGACCACTGCCGCAGAAGCGACACTGGCCGCAGGCGCTAGCTAGCCACACCAAGCCGACGCGTTCGCCCAGTCGCGCTGCCGGTACCCCGGCTCCGAGTGCAATCACCCGACCAACTACCTGGTGTCCCGGAATGACCGGCAATCGGTGCGCGGGCAAATCGCCTGACACCAGCTGTAGATCGGTGCGACAGACCGCGCTGGCGGTGACTTGGATTTGTAGTTGGCCCGGCCCAGGCTCCGGAATTGGGTGCTGCTGCCACGACA
>Ga0055584_100002604_pt1 | contig 17789 bp, 16 predicted proteins | sample OSDHelmetaG_FD_58716 | JGI IMG/M metagenome (GOLD analysis project Ga0055584, IMG submission 58716) | Pelagic marine sediment microbial communities from the LTER site Helgoland, North Sea, for post-phytoplankton bloom and carbon turnover... | ecosystem: Environmental > Aquatic > Marine >... | reverse complement strand
CCTCTTTGAGTCCAACCATATTGTTAGCAGAAACAAATAATTTGTCAGATGCTAATTTTGTTGCACCATACAAATTAATTGGATTAGCAGCTTTATCTGTCGAGAGTGCAATAACTTTCTTTACATTATTTTTTATTGCAGCCTTAATAACATTTTCTGCGCCATAGATATTTGTTTTGATGCACTCCATGGGATTGTATTCAGCAGCAGGAACCTGTTTCATTGCTGCAGCATGAATAACATAATCAACCCCCTCCATGGCCTCTTCAATCCTAGCTAAATCTCTTACATCGCCAACAAAATAACGCATACATGGATCATTAAATATTTGCTGCATTTCGAACTGTTTTAATTCATCTCTAGAAAAAATAATTATTTTTTTAGGTTTGAATTTTTCAAGAAGAATTTGTACGTATTTTTTTCCGAAAGAGCCAGTTCCTCCAGTTATTAGAATAGAAGAGTTATTGAACATATTCCTTTAAACCGTTAATTAAAATTGTTGTACTGTTTACTTGCGGAGAGTTTTTTGTTTTTATAAGATTTTCCATATAGAGCTGATACTGAGCAACTGTGTCTCCAGAAATTTTAATATAATCTTTATCTTTATATGGCTTATTTATATTAATTCGTTTAGTTTTAAATACATCCTCTATAGATTTCATTGTAGAGTAATTAAATCTATCAATTAATGTTGTTGTAATGATTAGTATTGGAATATTCCAAAGAACCGCAAAATTCATTGATGTACTATTATGAACAATAACAATCTTAGAATTTTTAACCAGCCTAGATGTATCATTAGCTATTACTTCTCTCTCTCCATACTGACTTTTAAGCTCCTTAGAAATAATTATTCTTGGGTGTAACGCTATAACTACAGGCATTCCAGTTTTTTTTTCAAAATCTTCAAAAAAAGAATTTATTGCTGGATAGTAAGTATTGTCTGTCTCTCCTTTTTTGGAGATACCCTCCGTCCTTAACCTCTGAGAATCAGGGTGTGATACAACTCCAGAATCGAGGAATACAGCATAATTATCTTGTTTATTAATGCTATTTTTATCCTTTTGCTGCAGATAAATATCGTAATCAAATGCATGAGATCTGATCTCATACTCCCCTACAGAACACTTTGAAACCCCACCAGAACAAACTTTTATATTGCGGCACTGCGGATTAACTTCACTTAAATTTTTACTTTGGAAACGATTAATAAGATAATTAGTAACTTGGGATAAAAGGCTAAATAGACCATGATCTATAAATGTATTTTTAGACATTATTATTAAGTCGACAACAGAAGGATTCCATATAGATGTTGGTACAAGACCTTGGTCTAATTCAACAACATAAGCTCCAGCACTCTTAAACCAAGAAATTGTAAATTTATCATAAGTTCCAGACCTATTATCAATTACAAAGGCCCCAATAAGTTCATGAGAAATCTTAACTATTTGATCAGGACTTATTACGTTGACACGTTTCACCCTCTCATCATATCCATCTCTCTCAAAACCTTCTTCTGAATTCCACCCACCAAGCTTTAGCTTTCGAAAATCAAATATCTGTAATTCAACGTTTTCATTGAGCATTTCAAAAAATCCAAATCGCTCGTATTCTCTATTTGAAAAATTTGCGTCAATTAGAAAAATAATTTTCACAATAAACCTAATTTATGATTTTCTGGAATTTAATAAATATAATATTTGAACACATTTATCTAAAGATAAATTCTTTTTACTTTTTATTATTTTCAAATTAAATATTATTGATAGCTTTATATCAAATTTATAAGCAATTTTTGAGATCCGTAGCTAAATTCACATCCCATACAGGCAAGTTAAATTCTGCATTTAATAATTCTTGACGACTTTTTTTCAAACCATCTCCAACAAAGTTTAACAGATTTGCAGTAGCTACTGCATCAACACGTTCATCTTGTAAAACTTCCAAAAAATGAGAGTATTTTCCAGCCCCCCCAGCTAATATTACTGGGATAGAAAATAAGTCAGGAATTTGTTCAATCAATTCAATCAAATATCCATGTCCTGTTCCATCACGGTCAATAGAATTTAAATACACCTCTCCGATTGGAAGTGTAGCAATATTCTCTAACCATTTATTAAGACTAATATTCTGCATTACTTTTCCATTATGAGTCCATACAGTAAAATCACCATTTATTATTTTGACATCCACTGAAGCTACTAGGCACTGTTGTCCAAATTCCTCAGCTATTTCTAAAATTGCTCCTACATCTTCAATTAATAAAGTATTTATTACTGCTTTATCAGCACCAGAATGTAATAATTTACGAGCCTGATCAACTTCTCGTATACCTCCACCTACAGCAATAGGTACAAAACTTTCATCATTTAATAAGCGCAAATGTTCAAGAAAAATTTCTTCATTACGATCTTCTCTTGTTACATCTAGAATAATTAATTCATCAATTGAGAAAGAAATATGTGAAAAATTATAGTTTTTCTTTAGCCATTGCATATTTCCTACTTTTTGCAAACTAAAATTTCTACTCAGCATAAAATGCCCCTTATCATACAATAATGTAAAAATTACCCTTTTTTTCAACATATCTTATAACTGTAAAAAATTCTTTAGCATTACCAATCCATTTGTCTGACTTTTTTCTGGATGGAACTGTGTACCACAAATATTTTCTATTTCATAAGCAGCTAAAAATTCAACTCCATAATTACATGTCGCATATCTTCCTTGAATATCTCCAACCAACATACGATAGGAATGGACAAAATAGAAGTCTGCTAAATGAGGCAGATCTTTAAACAAACCTTGTTTTTCATTAATGTGTAATGAATTAAAACCTACATGTGGTATTTTTCTTTCATAAACTTCTTTTGATGTAAATCTCTCTACCTGATTAGGTATTAACCCTATGCCAGCTGTTTTGCCATTCTCTGAACTATGAGATCCCAGTAACTGCATGCCTAAACAAATTCCTAATATCTTAACTCCCTTTTTAGTAACTGCATCAATAATTGCCTCGTCAAGCTTGCGCTCTTTAATAAACTCCATTGCATTTCTAAAAGAGCCCACACCAGGCAGAACTAAAATAGAAGAATTTAATATCTCCTCTGGATCTGAAACAATTTCTACTTCTGCGCCAAGATATTTAAATGCGCTACTAACTGAGAAAATATTTCCCATTCCATAATCAATAATTGTAACTTTTGGAATACTCATTATTCAACAATGAAAGTAGGTGTCCATCGTCCATCAACTTTTTCAAATAAATCTTTATTAACCCACTTATCTAATACTGCATCAAATTCATCAATAGTCATCTGATAGTAATGAAGGTAAGTCTCAATAAATTCTTCAGGGTAATGCCCATCATAAAGTCGAACTAAATTAACGCCTTGATCCCTACTCATAGCCCCTCTTCTTATCTCAATTCCTACATCTTGATTTGCCCTACCAAATCCAAATTTTAAATACATCATATATGCATGAAGAGAATATAAAGCTTGATCATTTTGAGAAAAATTTGTAAATGTTCCTGAATTTGTTATGTCAGATTCTTTAAGACCACAATGCTCTTTAGCAATTAAATAATTTTTATATGAATCCCATGGTTCAAAATAACTCATATGAGTCATAAATAATTTACTATTATCAATATCTTTAGCATTTGGAAGTGAGAACCAAAAAAGTTCTTTTTTACTTAATCTAGACTTTTTAATTATTTTTTTATAACCGCCTTCAAAATATGCTCTTACCATGTACTCTAAATCAAAAATAGCGGTGTTTTTATTTTCAGTAGAACCTCCATACTCTACCTCACCATCTTCACCATAGAATATAAGAGGGATGTCATATTTAAGAGCTACATTTGTTACTACACTAAAAATAGAAATAAGCCAGCCATAATAAGGAAACCCCATATCAATAAAACCAATTTTATTTAAAGTATTCATTGACTTCCTATTAGCAGTAATATGAATATGATCAAAGCCACTTTCAACAAAATTAGAAATATTTTCTTTTCCTAGGTCTAATTCTAAAGGAGGACGAGAAGTAACAGTAAGCGGATTCATTCCATATTTTTGTTTTAAAGTATGTGCAACATATGATCCATCTTTGCCTCCACTAACTGGAACAATACAATCAAAACCACCGTCATTTTTTCGATACTTGTCAAGAAGAGTTATTAACTCTTGTTCTCTTAATGACCAATCCAATTCCTTTTTTTCTTCCATCCATTGGCATGCATTGCACCAGCCTTTATTATTGAAACTTATTCTTGGGCGGGTAGACATGTTTAAACAGTTTTGACACCAAAATATATCTTTATTATTTTTCATATGGAATATAAGTTTTTAATTTAAAGTTAGGAGAAAAGGCACAAATAAGAAAAATAAGGGTGAACAAAAAAAGATGAGAATATCTTTATAAAGTCCATCCATCATCAACAATAATATTTTGCCCATTAACGAACCTTGACATGCTTGATAATAGGTAAATTAGAGTTCCATTTAAATCTTGAGGATCCAACATTCCTTTACTAATGCATGAAGAATTATACTTTTCTAAGAAAACATCTGATTGATTATCTAAAATACCGCCAGGACTAATACTATTGATCCTTATATTCTCTCCTTTGCAATATTTTGCAAGATATTTTGTTATAGAAATTACCCCAGATTTAATAGCACTATATTCGATAGGTGATACCATATTTGTTTTCACATAATGATCAAATTTTGGAGCCGCTAAACCTTGGATAGATGAAATATGAATCAAATTACCATGTCCTTGAGCCCTATAGAAAGAAATTAATCGCTGAGAAAATATAATAGCACCGCCTAATTGATTAAATAAATCATCCCTCAATCCTTCAGCTTTTAATTTTTCAAACTCAGTGCCCCACTGCTTGGATTTAGGATACGCACAATGGACAGCTGAGTCAATTTTTCCAAAATGATTCTTGCCATTTTCTAAAAAATTATCAATAGAATCAGATTCTGATGAGTTAAGCTCTATAAAAAGAGCATTTTCTTCACCTAGCTCATTTTGAAAACTAATACCTTGTTTTTTATACAAATCTCCAATTATTACTTTACCCTTATTTTTGATAATTTCTTTACAGAAGGCTTTACCAATTAAACCCAAACCCCCAGTTACTGCAACCACATTATCATTAAGCATCTGCATTCTCCTGATCTATTTTCATCAATAATTCTGCCATTCTGAAGTCTATCTCATCATCGATATCAACTGCTCGCTCCTTTGGAACTATGGATGCCTTAACACGGCCATCAAAAATTTTATTATTATTCTTAATGAAATTGGTTCTAGCAACATATGCAACTGTAGTCATATCATATATTTGAGGGACATCTTGTCTCCTGGAATATAACTTTTCACTTTCGATTAATAATTTTATATAATTTTTATCTTTTTTCACCATATTGAAATAAGGACTTCTCGATGATTCAGAAATTGTTACAACTATATCAGTTTGCTTATCCAATAGATCTATACAATTTATAACATCAATTTTATTTCTCAATGGGGCTGTAGTTGGCAAAGAAACAAAACAATCAAAAGACTCCCCTCTATCTTCTAAGAAATTTATAGCATGCAACCATGACTTCCATTCTGCAGAGTCATCCTGAGCAAGTTCACTTGGACGATCTATTACTTCAGCACCATACTTAATTCCGACTTCAGCAATTTCTTGGTTATCAGTAGAAACAAATATTCTAGATATTTTATGAATATCTTTAGCAACCATTATGGAGTGAGCTAGAAGTGGCTTACCACCAAGATTTAAAAGGTTTTTTCCAGGAAGGCCTTTAGAGCCCCCTCTTGCAAATATAAATGCAAATGTTTTCATAAATAAACCTTAGCGCCATTATTTGAAGCCTCTCTAGCAGCATCAATTAACTGTAAAGTTTTAATGCTATCATCAATTGAAACAGAAGATTTGGCACCACTTTCTATACATTGGAAAAAATAATTTAATTGCTTTTTATATAAATCATCTCTCTCGCTATTGTACTCAAAGTTGATTTCTTTAGCATTATGTGGTCTCCATATTACTTTCTTCTTAATGGCGTTCCATTTTAATTCTCCATTGGAAGTTAATACGGTGCACTCTCGTTTCGCATGAAGACGGTTAAAATCAATTTGTACTGAAATCGGAAAATTCTTTTTACTTCTAACTAGCATATCAACCTGATCTTCAACATCAATATCTAATATTCCACTATTATTGAGCTGAGCTTGAACCTCCAAAGAATCTCCAAAAAACCAGTGAAGATAATCTATTTCATGGCTCAATTCTAATAAAGCACCTCCGCCAAGTTCATTTAAAGCAGAAACAGTTTTTCGATAATCTTGGCCCTCTCTCCAATTTGGAAGATATGAACCACATTCAATTCTAGCATGAAGAATTTTTCCAATTCTCTTATCAATCAACCATTCCTTAAATTTATTTGCTCCTATGTCATATCGCAGAACATATCCAACCATAGCAACTATATTATTTTTTTTTTCAGCCCTTAATAATTCTTGAACCCCCTCTAAAGAATGAGACAATGGCTTCTCAATAAGTAAATGCACGCCTTCATTTGCAAACTCTAATGATTGTTGAAGATGAAAAGTTGCTGGTGATGATATTATTGCAGCTTGAACTCCAAACTCTATAGCTTCGCTTACAGAAGAAAGTTTATTAACAGTGATTTTCTCTTCATTAGAGTATTTACCATTGCCAGATCGAACAGCGACAATTTCAATATCAGGTCTCATTTCTGAAATCAGCCTGAGATGCCTTCTACCAATACTGCCTAATCCTATAATCGCTAGCCGATTAACTTTCATTACTTTAAAAACTCTATATCATGATTTGCTTTTTTAAATTCATCCATTCTTCCAACGTCTAACCAATACTCTCTAACTGGAAATGACACAACCTTTCGCTTAGTCGCAATAATTTTTTCAATCAATGATGGCATATCATAAAACTCATTATTTGGAATTAAATCAATACATTCTGGCTCAAATAAATAAATTCCCGCATTTACAAAGAAACTATGAACTGGCTTCTCTTCAATAGAGACAATATCTTCATTATTTAAATTAACTACTCCATAAGGCACTTGAAAGTCATACTCTCGAACACACATGGTAGCTTTAGAGTTGTGAAAATTATGAAAATCTAGCATTTGCTCATAATTAAAATTAGTAAGCAAATCTCCATTCATTACAAAAAAGGTCTCATTAGGCTTTTGCTTCAATAAAGTCAATGCACCAACAGTACCCATCTTTTTATCTTCAACGATATATTCAATTTCAACTCCAAAATCACTTCCATTCTGAAAAAAATCTTGAATTACATTAGACTTATATCCCAAACACATTATAAGATTTGTAAAACCATTTTTAGCTAGTCCTTCAACAATGTTTAATAAAATTGGCTTCCCACCAACCTCTAACATTGGTTTTGGTATATTTTCCGTTAATGGTCTCAAGCGAGTGCCCAGGCCTCCAACCATTATCACAACAGTATTTTTATATTGCTTTATTGATAAATTATCATCTAGAACAAATAAGTCAACTATCTTTTTATTTTTATCGATTATTGGGATTTGACTAATCTTATGTTGTGCAATTAAGTTTAGCAATGTATCTCTAGAATCATTTTTATATGCACAAACAGGATTTTTAAAATAAATATCCTCAATAGAATCCTCTAATATCTTTTTTCTCAAAAGACCTCGACGAATATCACCATCACTCAAAGTTCCCAATAAATGATTATCTTTATCGACAATTAATGCAATTTTAACTGCGCCATGATCTATCAACCTTAGAGCATCTTTAATAGTCGCAGTAGGACTCAATGAAATTTCTACTATATTAATCATAAAACCTATTTGTAATATAAAATCAGGTACTTGTAAGGTCGTGAAAAGGTTTTTTTAAAATATTATAGAGATTTACACGTGCTATTTTATTAACAATTTCTTTACTTGCGCCACCTTTTCCATAAGCATTCTCAACTTTATCAAGTTTATTTTGAAACTCTTTTGAGTAAATCTTATTGAATGCAATATCTATTTCCGTTTTTTTTGGCAAGCAATTAATCACACTATCTGTTTTAATGCGCCCTTTTTGTCTATCACCAATATTAATCGTTCCAATTTTAAAGCTTGGTGCCTCAATCAAACCACTTGAACTATTCCCTACAACAGCATCTATAAATTGTAAGGCACTAAGATAATTCAACTGACCCATTGATGAAAATGCAATAGTATTTTCATGTCTAGAAACATAATCATCTATCATGTTATTAATAACTCTCCCACCGTTATCTGCATTAGCTTTTGTGAATATTATTTTTGTGTTATGTAGCTCACTAATTGAGTCTAACAATGCCTGAAATTGTTTACCTGACGTAGATTTTTCAAGTGTAACTGGATGAAATGTAACCAATATATTTTTCTCGCCCAGTTCAAAATTGACAGATTTTTCAAAATCAACTTTAGTCAATAACTTTAACTTATTAATATTATCAATTCCTAAGCCACCAACATTAAAAACTTTATCTGGTTGCTCTCCTAATTGAATAATTCTATTTCTATACTCATCAGTAGCAGCGAAATGTAAGTGACTCATTTTAGTTATAGAGTGCCTAATTGACTCATCTATTACTCCTTCTGTAAGCTCTCCACCATGTAAATGCGCAACTGGTATTCTAGCAATTAGTGCTGCGCTTACAGCTGAAAAAATCTCGAAACGGTCACCTAAAACCAGTATCATGTCTGGTTGCAGTTTGTTAAATGCATCTGCAAAACCAATTACTCCCAAACCCATAGAATTACTAATTGCCAGCTCTGTATCTGCTATAAGCGAAATATCTACTTTTTTATCAATAGTAAAACCATCTTTTTCTATTTGTTTATAAGTGTTGCCAAACTCTTCAGATAGGTGCATACCAGTTACAACAATTTGCAACAGTAACATGTCATTAACATTGATTTCTTTCATTAGCCAATAAAGCAAACCATATTCTGCTCTTGAACCAGTTACAACGCAGATTTTTCTTTTTTTCATATTAATTCATCTGCATTATAATTTCTATTTGCAATAGAACCAATAACCTCATCCCACTTCATTGGATTAATGCCATTTCCTGGCCTCTTTACTGTTATATTTTTTTCAGTCAATAAATCTCCTTTTTTTATTTTTTTCTTGGCAACTATAGATTTTCTGACTGCATTAATGTTAATACTCTCACTTGGTGATGGCTTCTTTTCATCTCCTCCCATAGCTATTTCAATATTTCTAATCGCTCGAACCATGGCTTTTAGTTCTTTAGGTTCTAATGAAGTTTTATGATCAGGGCCATTCATATCTTTATTCAAAGTAAAGTGTTTTTCAATTATGCATGCGCCCATAGCAACAGCAGCTATATCTACCTCTATACCTGAAGTATGGTCACTATAACCTACGGCTATATCAAGTTCTTTTTGAATTGTTATCATTGCTTTGAGATTTACATCCTCCATTGGAGTTGGATACATCGTATTAGCATGAAGGATTGTTATATCTTCTTTTTTTGTTCCAGATTCGATCAAAATAGTTAAAGCATTCTCAACCTCTTTTAATGTTGACATTCCTGATGATAGAAATATCTCCTTGCCTAGGGAGCCAATATGCCTTAAGTAAGGTAAATTCGTTATTTCTCCACTAGGTATTTTAAAAAATTTTAATCCTAGATCATTTAATAGATTAATACTAACATGATCAAATGGAGTAGATAGAAACATAATGCCTTTTTTTTTGCAGTAAAGAAGCAACTCTTTATGGGTATTGACATCAAGCTCGAGCTTTTTGATCATATCAAATTGTGACTCTAATTCGTCAGTGTTTTGTTTTTGATAATCAGCTTTTTTTGCAGTTTTAGATACCAAGTTTTCTGTTTTAAATGTTTGGAACTTTACTGCATCAGCACCAGAATCAACTGCTATATCAATCAATTTTTTTGCTAATTTTACTGAGCCATTATGATTAACTCCCGCTTCGGCAATAATAAAAACGCTCATTTAATAATGCTCCCTGCTTTTGCAAAGAAATTACTATCAATCCTGATTCCTTCTTTAGTAATAACCCCACTTCCAATAAAACTTCCATCATCTAAAGTAACATCTCCATTAATTACTGCATTGGTAGAAATATGACAATGATTTCCAATCTTACTTCCATGTTCAACTAATGACTTTGTATTAATAATACAATTATCACCAATTATTGCACCAGCATTTACTAGTGCATCATGCATAATTACTGAGCCAACCCCAATTCTAGCATGGCGTGAGATATAAGCCCTTGGAGAAACAATAGTTGGCAATATAAATCCTAATTTTAAAACTTTATCAAATAATTTAATTCTTAACACTGGGCTTTTTATTTGTCCAATTGTTATTAGTGCATTATTACATTTCTTGATTAGATTATTTAATTCTGAATCATTACCAATAATTTGATAATCTAGGACATTTTTTCCGAGTAATTCTGCTTTATCTATTATGCCAATAATATTAAATCGACCCTCCTGCTCTATAACATCTATAACTGCTTTACAATGGCCTCCACCTCCTATTAGAATAATATCCTTCATAATATTACACTGCTAGGTAAATTAACAACACGCTCTTCTAACCACTCTGCATTGGTTAGATTGCCGCATTGAGCATCTTTAAACATTGGTAATTTATTCATTAGTGTCCAAATTGGGCGTGTAGTTACTCCTCTTGAATTAGTTTCATGTAAAAATAAGTCACGCTCATCTTTATCTTTCATGATAATTGCATTTAACCAGTAATTTGATTGGCAATTTGTTGGCTCTTCAACAAATTTATATGGTTTATCTTTAAAAAATTCTTTGTAAGACATAGCTGTACTTCTTTTAATTGCCAAGAATATTTCTAAGGTTTCCAATTGAGAAGCCAATAAGGCTGCATTTAAATTTGGCATACGATAGTTAAAACCTACCATATTGTGAGTATATTCCCATTTATGAGAAACTTTTGCTGTAGTAGTTAAATGCTTAGCTTTTTTTGCCAATACCTCATCATCAGTAATAATACATCCACCTCCACCTCCAGTAATAATTTTATTACCATTAAAGCTAATCAGACCTATTTGACCAAAAGTTCCAGTATGTTTATCTTTGTAAAAACTTCCAATACTCTCAGCTGCATCCTCAATCAAATTTATATAGAACTTTTCGCAAATGTCTTTAATTGCATCAATTCTGCAAGGATGGCCAAATGTATGCATTGGAATACACGCCTTAATAATATTTCCAGTGGATTTGTTTACACATTGTTGATTTTTCAATGTAGTATTTTCCTTTAGAAAACTCTCCAGAGCCAATGGAGACATACCCATAGTGTCTTTATCAACATCAACAAAAATAGGTTTTGCATTGCAATAACTTATTGCATTTGAAGTAGCTACAAAGGTGAGGGGTTGAGTTATAACCTCATCACCACTTTCAACCCCCAAAACCAATAATGAGATATGTATTGCAGAAGTTCCATTATTTGTTGCAACTGTATATTTTGCTCTAGTAAATTTAGAAAGCTCCAATTCGAATCTGTCTACAAATTCACCAATAGAGGATACAAATGAAGAATCTACACATTCATTTAGATATTTTTTTTCGTTTCCAATAAATCGAGGTTCATGCAATGGAATAGTATCTTTAGTCTGATATAAATCCTGAATAAAATCAATCTCCTTTTCAAACATTACATTTTCCCATCTAAATACTTACCTGTATCTTTATAATAAAAGTCCGGAATTAGATATAAGAACTGCTCCACAATTTGATGCTTTGTCCATGATAGAGTTGATTTTAAATCATTCATTGAGTTTTCAAAATTTTTGAGCTTATCATCGTCAAACTCAGGAGGGTTTTTAATAATTCCTAGATTCATAAATCTATCCATATCAAGAGTTTCTTTATTTGTATAAAATTCTTCAAAATCCTTTTCACCTGTTGTATCACTCTTTCTAAACAAGCAAGGCCATTTACCCTGCTCTGGAAGAATCTTTATTAATCTTCTAGCCTCGTCCTCCGTTTTACATAAGTAAGCCTCAAATCCTTTGTTTTTTAAAAATTTAACAGCAATATCTGAAAATGAAATCAAGTGCAACGCCATTGTTAACTTTGGAAAGAATATATCTCTATTTTCACCAAAAATACAGCTCATTAAACAAAGCTCACCACTTTCTTGAGGAGTAACAAAATAACGTTTAATATCATTAGGAGCGGCAATAGGCTGTAACTTTTCAATTCTTTGATTAAATCCATGCAATAAGGATCCATCACTAAAAGCAACATTTGCAAATCGTGCAGTGGAAATATTTATATCTAAAGATCTTCGCATTAAAAACATTTCCATAATGTGTTTACTAGCGCCCATCATATTAACTGGATTTGCAGCCTTGTCTGTACTTACACAAAAGTATTTCTTTGTACCATTATCGATAGATTGCTTAATAGTTTTATCCGTATTAAAAATATTAACATCTATCATCCTCATCAAAGTAAAGGGGTCTTCTTCACTGCGAACATGCTTTAGTGCTGTTAAGTTGAGTACATAATTATATTTTCCATCATATTTTATAAAGGCATCATATTCAATTGATCCAATATCTAAGGCAAATGTCTTAAAATCAACGCTAATATAGCCAAGCGAACTTCTTATATCCCTCACCAGTTCAGTAAGATTATTTTCATTCATATCAACTGCATGAAGCTTTTTTGGCTTTCTCTTAAAAATCTCCTTTGTAACAGCCTGACCTATCGATCCAGCAGCGCCAAGTACAAGAAAAGTTGAATTTGATACAATTTCATTCAAAAGTCTTGAATGGTTAGCAATATCTTCAGAAAATAATAACTCACTTCTGTCAATTAACTTAAGTATTTTGTTCATTGCCAAAAAAAAATTAAAAATTTATTATAAGAACCAAAAAAATAATCCAAAATTTACCTTCCACCTTATACTATAGAAACTCAGAATCATTTACAATTTCTTGATAAGATCCTACATTCAATACATGATCTTTATCGAATTTTACTATCCTATCACATCCCTTTAGTGTTGATAATCTGTGCGCAATAATTAAGATAGTTAAATGCTCTCCCAATCCTTCAATTGCCTTCATTACCTCCTGTTCAGTTGAACTATCAAGGGCACTGGTAGCTTCATCAAATATTAATACATCTGCTTTTTTATATAATGCTCGAGCAATATTAATTCTTTGACGCTGCCCACCAGAAAGACGAACTCCTCTCTCACCAACCAAGGTTTGGTAGCCATCTTTCAAATCTTCAATCGTATCTGCAAGTTGTGCTTGTTTAGCTACTTTTTTAACTCTTTGGTGGTCAATCTCTTCAATCGGGACTCCAAAGGCAATATTCTCTTCAATAGTACTATCTGTAAGAAAAATATTTTGTGGAACATGCGCAATGTGTTCTTGCCATGCTCTTCTATTCTTAATATTGATTGATTTTTGATCAATCGTCAATTCGCCACTAGAAGGCTGAAGAAGACCCATTATGATATCTAGCAATGTACTTTTACCACTTCCAGTAGCGCCCATAAATCCTATACGCTCTCCTTTAACAATAGAAAGGTTAATATTTTCAAAAACCCAAGGACTATCATTTAAATATCGAAAACTAAGATTAATTAATTTAATTTCTCTTTCAAATTTAATTCGAGAAGGTGATGGTTGATTTAAATATTCTGGTAGTGGCTGTTCTAAGAGGTCCAAAACATCATTAAGAGAAAATTCTACACCTCTTATAGAACTATATGATGCATAAGCCTGTTGAAGCGCGGGGAGAAGTCTCTGAGCACCGAGAGCTAGTGCGCCTAATATAGGAATCGCTGTTACCATACCACCTTCTTTTTGGCTCATTGCATAAGCAAGAATTGCAATTAAGGTCATGCCAACTGTCTCTAATACATATCTAGGGCCTCCTCCAATAAACGCATTATTCCCTTGTGCACGACGCATTCGAAGATCTGCACTACGAAAAAGCATAGAGTAGAACTCCTGAGTGCCATCAATGAGCACATCTCGAATACCACCTAAACCTTCTTGTAATGACTTCACCATCTCTGTAGATTTATTAGCAATAACTTTACTATTCTCTTTGAGGTGAATTCCAGTAAAGCGAATAACACCCATGTATAAGATACCAAATCCAATAAATGCTGAAAGGGCTACAATAGTGTCAATTACAAATAAAGCTGCCATAATACTTATGATCAGAATAGTTGAATTGACAAGAGTTATCACTGGCAGGATAACTGAACCAACTACTGAGCCAGTTTTTGAGATAATTCCGTTAATTATCTCACTGCTATTTCGTGAAACGTGAATTGAATACTCTTGATAAAGAGTAAGATTATAAATTTTTATGCTAAAGTCTGCGCCTGTTGCATAAGATACTCTAGTCATTACATAAAGCAAAATTAGACGCACTAAGCCTGCCAGAAATGCTGCTATTATAAACAAAATAGTTAGTGGCAATACAAGTTGGTTAGACGAGCTTAACTCCAGAGCTTGAATCAATGGTTGCATTAGTGGATGCTGGTACATCTGATCTGGTGCAGTTAAAACTCCCAGAAATGGCAATACTGCACTTACACTAACAACTTCTAGTAATGATGCAATAAACATCAAAATTAATAGCAATAAATATTGCTTTTTTCGAAGATTATCAAGTTGATTCCAGAGTTTTAATAATGAGTAGTTCTTCACAATAAGATCTATTATTTTGATTTTTTTAACTGATTAACGTCTCTCTTAAGTACATGAATCTCTTTTTTAAGAATTTCATATTCTTTGATTTTAATTTTTAGGAATTCAATAGTAAGTCTAGTCTTTTGCTCAATACCTATAGGGGTGAGTAGATACATATAACTAACTTTATCTGAATTATGATTAAAATTTGACAATTTAACCAAGCCTTTTTCAATCAATTTTTTCATGCAATAATTTACCTTTCCCAGGCTAACCCCCATTTCTTTTGAAAGCTCTCTTTGTGTGTAGTTAGGATTTTCTTCCAACTTACGCAGCAAATCAAGACGTATATCTTTATTATTCACTTTTGATTCTATATAAGAATTATATTAGGCATGCTACCGCCGTGTCATGCAATAAAAAATGCATAACTATGGCAATAAACGTATCATTCTAGCATACATAATCTTATTGTTCAACTAATGAACAGTTAAAGAAATAACAGTATTTGCTTGATGATTGAATTAAAGACTTATTCATTATATGTAAGACTAACCAATACTCCGTACTTGCAAAAATGCAAATTAAGCTAGATCATTCTCTAAGCTATTTTGGCATCTTCTTTTTTATTTTACTTTCTTAATAATATTAATATGTGATGCTTTATAATTAAATAAAAATCTTATAAAATATGATCCACAACAATATAGATTTCAACAATAAAACTATTCTAATTACTGGTGGAGCTGGTTTTATTGGAAGCAATCTTGCTTTTTACTTTCAAAAAAACTTTCCAAAATCAAAAGTAATTATATTTGACTGCTTCAGAAGTGATGAAATTTTTCAAAATGGAAATCAAAAAAGCTTTGGACATTTCAAAAACCTTATTGGCTTTAAGGGTGATATTATCTGTGGCAATATTAATAATCTAAATGACTTAAAAAGGTTGAATAGTTTCAAGATTGACTACATTTTTCATCAAGCCGCAATATCTGATACTCGTGTATATAACCAAGAAATAATCTTCAAAACAAATGTAAACTCATTTTATGATTTATTGGAAATTGCAAAAAATAATCAAGCAGTGATTGTTTATGCAAGTTCAGCTGCAACCTATGGAAACCAACCGTCTCCTCAAACTGTGGGTAATGAGAGCCCAGAAAACCCTTATGGTTTTAGCAAGTACATGATGGATCAAATTGCAAATAAATATTCACATGAAAATCCTGAAATGACAATTGTAGGCTTAAGATTCTTCAATGTTTATGGGCCAGGTGAATATTTCAAAGAGAAAACTGCTTCTGTTGTTATTCAGTTAGGACATCAAATTTTAAACTGCAAAGCACCCAGATTATTTGAAGGGTCGGATAAGATTTTTCGTGACTTCATCAATATTAAAGATGTTGTTCAGGCCAACATTAAAGCATGCAGCCCCAAACAAAGTGGTGTATATAATGTTGGGACTGGCAAACCGAGGAGCTTTCAAGATATTGCTGACATACTCCAAAAAGAATTAGGTACTGATTTAGGTAATGATTATATTTCCAATCCATATGATGACTACCAAGTTCATACTCAAGCTGATATTAACTGCTCCATAATCAACCTAGAATTTAAACCTAGTATAAGCCTTGAGCAAGGCATTAAGGAGTATATCCCTGAAATTAAAAATCTACATAAAACTGATACATCATGATTGATTTAAGTGGTAAATCACCAAATTTGCTTGTTATCGGAGACTTAATGGTTGATCATTATTTATGGGGATCATGTAGACGTATTTCTCCCGAAGCACCAGTACAAGTTGTAAATGTTGACAATGAAAGTATATTACTTGGAGGAGCTGGCAATGTGATTAATAATCTAAAAGCCTTAGGAGCACATGTTGATATTTTAAGCGTAATTGGTGACTGCAATGTCTCTAATGAATTGAAAGGTTTAGTTAATAATATCGAAGTTGAAACAAAATATTTGTTTACTCAGCGCGGAAGAATATCATCCAAAAAAAGTAGAGTTATTGCTGCTCAACAACAAGTGATTAGATTCGACAGAGAGGAAACTGATGAGATTAGCATTGACTCACAAGAAAAAATTCTAGAGACATTTACTCATATTATAAAGAACTACGATAGTGTTTTATTGTCAGATTATGGAAAAGGGGTTTTGACCAATAAATTAACTAAATCTCTAATTAAAATTGCAAATAAAAATGACAAAAAAATCTTGGTAGATCCAAAAGGCTCCGATTATTCTAAATATAAAGGTTCTTATCTTCTTACGCCAAATATAAAGGAGGCAAGTCTAGCAACAAGTATAGACATTAAGGATGATAAAACCCTTGTTAAAGCCATTGCAAAGTTAAAATTTGATTGCGATTTAGATTTTTCAATTATCACACTAAGTGATAAAGGTATTGCAGTCTATGATGAAGAATTTCGGATTCATCCAACTCCTACCAGGGAAGTGTTTGATGTTACAGGGGCAGGTGATACTGTTCTAGCATCAATTGGTTTTGCATTAGCTTGCGATTTATCCATTGATAAAGCAATTGAATTTTCTAATTTTGCAGCAGGTGTTGTTGTTGGGAAGATTGGAAGCTCAACTGCGACAATTAATGAAATAATCGAGTATGAATCAAGTTTAAAAAAATCTACAAGTGATAATCATATAAAAAATATTGATGAAATAAGCATATTAAGTAAAGAATTAAAGGCAAGAGGCAAAAAAATTGTATTTACTAATGGCTGCTTTGACATAATTCATGCTGGACACATCAAATATTTAGAAATCTCAAAAAGCTATGGAGATATTTTAATCGTAGGGCTCAATTCAAATAGATCAGTCTCCTCTTTAAAAGGCTCAAAAAGACCATTTAATAATGAAACAGATCGAGCTTATATATTAGCTTCATTAGAATCAGTTGATTATGTTGTGATTTTTGATGAAGATAATCCCTACAATTTAATTAATTCAATAAA
>Ga0055584_100002603_pt1 | contig 17795 bp, 18 predicted proteins | sample OSDHelmetaG_FD_58716 | JGI IMG/M metagenome (GOLD analysis project Ga0055584, IMG submission 58716) | Pelagic marine sediment microbial communities from the LTER site Helgoland, North Sea, for post-phytoplankton bloom and carbon turnover... | ecosystem: Environmental > Aquatic > Marine >... | reverse complement strand
TCGCCCCTTTGGGGCTGATGATGTTTCGCCCCTTTGGGGCTTTTTATTTGGGGAGTAGTTTTAGTGTTTTTGCTCGGTTTAGTTTCCCGTTTTCGGTTTCGGCGAAGGCGTCCAAGTAAAGGATCTCTTTTGGAAGTTCATGCTTGTGAAGGTCTCTTCTGAGGTCTTCGATGAGATCGGTTTGGTCCGTTTCACTTAAAGGCTGACTCTCAATGATCAGGACCACGCGCTCGCCCAATTTCTCGTCCTTTAGCCCTGCGAAAAAGAAGTTAGTGTTCAGGTACGGCTTCGCGAGCTTCTCTATTACTTCGGGGATGACCTTAACGCCTCCGCTGTTGATCATGTTATCCGCCCTTCCTACCCAGTGGAAGGAGCGGTCATTTTCAAGTCGAATGATGTCATTGGTTATCAGAGGGTTTTCGGGTAATAGGTCTGATTTGATAATCAAACAATCGCGTTCGTCTTTGTCAATCTCTATGCCTTCCAATACCATAAAAGGCGTATTTCGTTCTGCACCATTGATACGGCGAAGCGCTACGTGCGAAATGGTTTCGGTCATGCCAAAAGATTCATAAATCTCATTTGGCCAGTTGCTCACTCTTTCGTCTAAGCGAGGATCTACTTGGCCTCCGCCCACGATGATCTTCTTCACTTTCTTCCATTGTTCGGAGGCAGCTGGATCTTCGGTGATGTTGTAAAGCTGCATAGGAACAACAGCAGCAAAATCTATGCTTTTACCGTTAGGGAGTTCTGGAGTAGCCGTGGTATCTGCTATGTGGAGGTCTAGGTCTCCGATGATAGATCGGGCAATCATCATTTTACCGCCGATGAATCGATTGGGCATGCAAAGCAGGGCGCTGTCGCCTGGCTTCAAAGCCAAAAAGTCTAGGGTGCGCTTTGCACTTGCCAAAATGTGTTCCTTCTTTATCTTGATATTCTTCGGCCGGCCAGTACTTCCAGATGTCCTCGCTTGAATCCAATCTTTCGTGTTGCTCCAGTCGACAACGAATTCCAATATATCTTCCAATTCGCCGATGCCATAGCCTTCTTGTAACTGCTGTTGTGCGTGTGCTCTCCATTCGTGCAAAGACCGCTTTCGGCCGTCAATTGAGAGGCTCTTGAACTTTTTCCACTCGGGTGTTTCGCTTATCATATGATTGCAGTTAGGTCCCATTTTTTACTGGGATCAAAACGAATGATCTGGCCTTGAAGATACAGAGGAGAATCGAAATTGTTGGTGTACAATCCTCCTGTCCCAAGTCCTTGGGGAAGCTGGACGTCTTTCTCAAAGGTGTATTGGGCGATGGCGTTGAGGCCTACATTGCTTTCTAGGGCCGATGTGATCCACCATCGAGTGCTTTGTGCCTCGGCCAAACGGATCCATTCATCCGAACCTTTTATGCCGCCATGTAAGGAGGGTTTAAGAATGATGTATTGGGGTTTGATGTTCTCAATCAGGCTTTTCTTTTCTTCGAATCCGCATATACCGATCAGCTCTTCATCCAGTGCAATGGGTAAGGGTGTTATTTCGCAAAGCCGGGCCATGGCTTCCCACTGCCCCTGTGCTATGGGTTGCTCTATGGAGTGCAGGTCATACGCAGCTAGCTTATTCAATTTTTCTAGGGCTTCATCGGGTTTGAAGGCTCCATTTGCATCCACCCTGAGTTCAATGTCTCCTCCAAATTCGTTACGGATGAAGTGAAGCAAATGGAGCTCTGTTTCAAAGTCGATGGCTCCTATCTTCAACTTTACACAGGCAAATCCTTGTTGGATCTTTTCTACGATCTGCTCTCGCATGAAGGTGCGTTCGCCCATCCATATTAGACCGTTGATCTGCATTCCCTGCGAACCGTTGGTGAAATGGTTGGCGTAGAGATGCTTTGATCCTTTAGCTTCCACATCTAACAGCAGGGTTTCCAGACCAAATTGGATAGAAGGATAGGCATCCAGGTCGGGAAAGGAAGTACTGCCTTCTCTGAGGCTTTGACATACTATGTCCAGCGTATGTTCATAGTCCTTCATCGGATCGGGGCTGAGCCCTTCGATCATGCTGCACTCGCCCAAGGCTGGATACGGAAAAGTATCATCTTCCCAGATCAGGAAATAAGAATCCTTGGTAGTCAACACGCCTCGTGAGGTGCCGCTCGGACGTTTGAACTGGAGGGTATATTTCTTCCAACGGACTTGTGCCATGAAGCGCAAGGTAGGGGAATTGGGAAATTAGAGGATGGGAGAATTAGATGATTAGAGAATGGGAAAGCGAGGAGGCGATAGACGGTGGCACTCCCATAAAAACAAGTGGGGTCCTTTGATCATTCGGCGCAGGGTGTTTTGAATTCAACGAGGAACCATGCTGCATGAATCCAGCGCAAGCACAGGAGGGAATAGAATGGAGTCGGAGCCCCTAATGGGGGCTTCTCAGCCTTCTACGTACACTCCCATGCCGCTGTATTTTTCAATACGAGCGTTGGTACGGCTTTCTGGCTTGAGGCGCTTCAAGGCATCGTACTGCTTCAAGATCTCATTCTTTACATTTTCGAAAGCTTCCGTAGGGTTGCAATGCGCGCCTCCTAGGGGTTCTTTGATGATGCCATCGATGAGGCCGTTGTCCAGCATATTATCTGCGGTCAACTTGAGTGCGTCCGCCGCAATTTCTTTGTAATCCCAGCTTCTCCACAGAATGGACGAACAAGACTCTGGAGAGATGACCGAATACCACGTGTACTCCATCATCAGCACCTTGTCTGCTACTCCAATGCCCAATGCGCCTCCTGAAGCACCTTCACCAATGATGATGGCGATGACCGGTACGCGCAGGTTAAACATCTCGTAAATATTTCGTGCGATGGCTTCTCCTTGGCCGCGCTCTTCAGCTTCTAGACCAGGGAAAGCTCCTGGAGTATCGATGAAACAAACAATGGGCTTGTTGAATTTTTCTGCCAGTCTAAAGAGACGCAAAGCCTTGCGGTATCCCTCAGGGTTTGCCATTCCGAAGTTTCGGTACTGGCGCATTTTGGTGTTGATGCCTTTTTGCTGACCTACAAACATGAAGGTCTTTCCATCAATGCTTCCAAAACCGCCTACCATGGCCTTGTCATCACGCACGCCTCGGTCTCCGTGCAGCTCGATGAAGTCGCCGCCGGTTACGGCTTGGATGTAGGCTAGGGTGTACGGGCGCTCGGGATGACGACTAACCTGCACCTTTTGCCACGGTGAAAGGTTTTTATAGATCTCTTTACGCGTGCTAACAAGCTTTGTCTCGAGCTCCTTGATGGATGCTACGCTCTTGAGCTTGCTCTTCTCCTTTACTTGACGAAGATTTTCGAGCTGTTCTTCCAGTTCTTGGATCGGCTTTTCGAAATCGAGGTATACTGCCATAGAGATTCGTTTGAGGGGTCAAATGTAAGAGATTGATGGACTATCAAGCCGCTCTTCTCGCAGAATGCATTCGTTAGATACACATGAAGAATCAGGCAGGCAATGCAGCAGTTAGCTTCACAGCTTCTGAGGCTTCCTTTACATCATGTACCCTTAAGATGTTGACGCCCCGCAATAATGCCAAGGTGTTTAAGACCGTCGTTCCATTCAGGGCTTCCTCTGGTGAGGTGCCCAATACCTTGTTGATCATGCTCTTCCTAGAAAATCCACAAAGTATTGGAACGCCAAGAACTTGGAATTGGTCCAGGTCACTGAGTAGTTGATAGTTGTGTTCCAAGCTCTTCCCAAAGCCGAATCCCGGATCAACGATCACGTCATGCACGCCGATTCGGCGCAATGTGTCAAGGCGCTGGATGAAAAAGGAAAGTACTTCTTCGGTCACATCAACATACTCAGGTGCATCCTGCATGGTTTCTGGAGTGCCCTGCATGTGCATCAAAACGTAGGGGACTTGCAGCTCGGCAATGGTGGCGAACATTTGCTCGTCTAGCTGGCCTCCGCTGACGTCGTTGATCATGTCGGCGCCCGCATCCACAGCCGCCCTAGCAACGGAAGATCGATAAGTGTCAACAGAGAGAACGGCAGTGGGGAATTGTGCGCGTAATAAGGTCACGGCTGGGATGAGTCGCTCCATCTCCTCAGCTTCGGTCACTCCGGGTGCCTTTGGTCGGGTGGATACCGCACCTATGTCGAGGATGGCGGCGCCAGCTTGCAAATGAAGCTTGGCCTTTTCTATGAGTTTAGAGGCCTCGTTGTACTTTCCGCCGTCAAAGAATGAATCAGGTGTTACGTTGAGAATCCCCATCACTGCGGGTGTGGAAAGATCGATCAAAATGCCTCGGCAGTTGACCGTTCGTTTTTTCGGAATTGCTGTACTTTGCTCGCTCATAGATGTGACGAAAATAGATGGAACAAACGCTCAAACAATACGACGCCGCTTTTTTGAAATGCCGTGAGATCTTTTTCAAGAAGACCACGGACTATGGCACTGCTTGGCGCATACTGCGACCTAAGTCGCTGACGGATCAGATCTTCATCAAAGCACAGCGTATCCGAACCATTGAAGAGACAGGAGAAAACAAGGTGGGTGAAGACGTGGGCGATGAATTTGTTGGCATCGTGAATTATTGCATCATGGCCTTGGTGCAATTGGAGCTCCCCGAATCTGAAGGAATGGAATTAGGCGCAGAACGAGCCACTGAGGTGTACGATCAGAAAGCCACTTTGGCGCGTGATCTCATGATCAAGAAGAATACCGACTACGGTGAGGCTTGGCGAGACATGCGGGTGAGCTCATTGACTGACCTGATCTTGATGAAGATCTTACGCATCCGCCAGATCGAAGACAACAAGGGAAAAACCCTGATCTCTGAAGGCATCGATGCCAATTACCTCGACATGATGAATTACGCCCTGTTCGCGCTCATCCGCTTGGCTGAATGATCCGAGCATGGCTAGACTGCTCATCCTTAGCAACGTCCATGTAGAACCGAAATCTTCGGCGGCTGGACGGCGTATGCTGCAGCTCATGCGTGCATTCCTGGCTAAGGGTTATCAAATCACCTACGCGACGACGGCAGGGGAAAGCGTGTACGCGCATGATCTTTCTTCGGAAGGAATAGCCAACGCGAAGGTGGAAGTAAATGACACGGGCTTCGATGCTTGGGTGCAGCAGATCGACCCGACCCTTGTGCTTTTTGATCGTTTCATGGTGGAAGAGCAATTCGGTTGGCGTGTGAGGATCCATTGTCCGTCTGCCATTCGCATCTTGGATACGGAAGACTTGCATTGCTTGCGTTATGCCCGGGAAGCAGCTGTCAAAGAGAGGCGTTCCTTTGTGGAGGAGGATTTGTACCGGGATATTGCCTTCAGAGAAATCGCAAGTATCCTCCGCTGTGACCTTAGCTTGATGATTTCTTCATATGAAATGGCTTTGTTACAGCGCGTATTTAGTGTAGATGCTTCTTTGTTGCATTACATGCCTTTTTTGGAGGATCCCAATAGTGATGCGTCTAAACAAAGCTGGCTTTCGTTTGAGCAGCGGGCTCACTTCATTTCAATTGGGAATTTCATGCACGCTCCAAACTTGGATGCGGTGAAGCAGTTGAAGGAGGTCGTTTGGCCCAAGATCCGCGCCAGATTGCCGAAGGTTGAATTGCATGTTTACGGTGCCTATCCAACACAGCAAGTGTTGGAGTGGAACGATCCAATGCATGGCTTCTTGGTGAAGGGGAGGGCAGAAGAGGCAGAAGCAGTGATCGGTCAGGCACGCGTGATGCTTGCGCCCTTGCGCTTTGGTGCAGGGTTGAAAGGAAAACTGGTCGACGCGATGCGTTGCGGCACGCCAAGCGTCACCTCGACTATCGGTGCGGAAGGGATGTTGCTCGGAAAGGATTGGCCAGGAAGGGTAGAGGATGAGGAGGATGCGTTTGTCCATGCGGCGGTTGACTTGTACTCAGAAGAAGCGCGCTGGAACGATGTACAAATGCATTGTACAGACTTGATCAACGGTGCGTTTAACGGCAAAGGGCATGTGCTTTTGTTTTGGAATCGCATGGATCATTTAATGGCTGAACTCGAGCAACATCGCAGAGCGAATTTTATGGGTGGGATGCTTTGGCACCATTCTACGCGGAGCACGGAGTACATGTCTAAGTGGATCGAGGCAAAGAATAAAGGGCAGCGCTAAGGGGTATGCTACTCAATGACATGTAAGGTCACAGTTCTGTCGTTGAGGTCTTGCTTCAGTCTGTAATTATTGGTTGGCATCAACACCTTCAATGCAGCCACCTGCTCATGAGATACGGTGATTGGATGTTTAAAAACGATCCACTCCACGGATTCGGTGCACGGTGGTGTCGTCAAAGATCCAGCATACAAGAAGTAATCTAAAATATCTGGTAAATTTTGGTTGAGGTCATATCCAGCATGCACTACTTTCTTTTCCTGTGGTTGGAGTGGAAGATAACTCTCAAGAAACTGAAAGGGCTCACTGCTCAATCCTTCCTGGGCCATGATGCTTAAAACGAGGAAATTGTCATGTTTACCCTGGTGCACCATATGGAGTTCGAGGGGATATCGGATTCCGTTCACAGTATGCTCCGCAGGCTCATGAAAGTGCATCTGGAGCAGATCAAACCGCTCGTTATTGTAAATGACAAAGTCGCCACGTTCAAAGCTGTATTGGATGGTATGTCCATTGTTCAGCACATCATGAATCTTGGTATACGGCGCATAATTGATTTCAAAATTGAGTACTGTCTCTTTGACATTCTCCGTAAAACATTCGATGATGTTGATGGGTGATTGGTGCTCTCCCCCACATGCAGAACCAAGGTGTTCAATCTCATCCCAATATTCTGGCCCGGTTTCTCCGTCGTAGCTCCATTCGGGCGTTGGGCTACTTGGTTGCCCTTGATCATCGGAGGGTAAGCTGATGGAAATCATGACGAAAATGGCAATGAGCGAAACGCCAATGCCCAGTTTCAATCTGGATCTTCGAATCATATCGACCAGTTTAGATACCAAATGAACAAAAGCCCTCCGTGTGGAAAATTGTTCGATATCAGCAAAGGGACTGATAATAGAATGCTTATGATGCTATAAATCAATCAAGAGGGGCTCCAAAAAATGGGTCGGACGATAGGTTAATTAGGGTTAGCCTTTTGTCAATGTGATGTACGATTGACGGCCAAATAAAGTTTCGAAAGGACAGAATTTATTGAAAGAAGACTGCTCCCGTGCGTTTGGTGTATGTCTCGCCATTGGAGAGGGTAACCTGTACTTCAACTTCAAAACCCAAGGTATCATTGTCTGGTTCGGCATTCAAATAGAGTTCATACCACTGTGTTCGAATATTCTCCTCTTGACCATCGATGAATGCATCGATGGTTGTGGTGTCCAGATCCGCTCGGATGCTGAACAAACCGGTGATGGTATCCCCTGCTTGGATGTCCTGATTGAAATCGTTGACGGTAGTGACAACGATGCTTTCAAAACGTTCATTCTTTGCTCCTAGGTCACCGGGTTCGGGGCATGAACAGGCCATGGCACTTTGGATGAATGGATTCGTGAACGACATCGATGCAAGGTATTCTACCTCCAACGAGAGGGCGATTCCGGCATACTCATGCTTGGCAATCGGTTTATCCAGGTTGACAAATCCGCTCATCATTGAGATGTGCCCGGTTTGTACATTGGATATGTCGAAGTATGGGTCTTCTATTTCTGGGCAGCGGCAACGGGTGCAGTTTGGAAGAAAGATGACTCCGCTGAAGAGGAGAAGAAGGAAGGTGCGTTTCATAGGCGTGGTGTCGGGTGCTTAACGGAGCTAGATGCACTTTTCTTGTCTGACGCTAAAATAATAACAGCGCCGCAGGGCTCACTGCTCCGATCGATTTTTCGGCAATGAAAGGCTTTGGGCTCGTTGTATAGCGCAAGAGAAATCAGCGGCTAAACTTTTGGGCGAAAAGCGAAAATGCCTTGAAATCTTTTGCGCTGGTGGGCATTGGCCTCGGCCTCACTTCTCCAAACCAATCATCTGCTTATTCGCATGGCAGAAATGCATGCTCAAAATGCCCTATGCGTTGTCTTTCTCCTAATAGATCTCCACGACGGTATGCGCCATGCCGTTGACCGAACAAGTTTCTCCTTTTCCAAGGTCCAGCAATTCTTTTCCCAGAGGGCTTTGCACAGAGATTCCCGTGACGGGCCAGTTTTCAACGACTACATTGCCAAAGGCGAGTCCTATGAACAAGTTATGACGTTGGGTTCGCACAATGCATCCAGGTCCGACGATTTCTTGTGAAGGCTGACGCTCAAGAGCGTCGAGTTCATGCAGAAGGCGTTTTTCAGCATCTACTTGTTGCGAAAGGGTGGCCATTTCCATATGGGTCATTGCCCGCTCCGTATCGTGTTTGTCTCCGGCTGTGCTCTTCGCGTTGGACGCATTTGCGGATTGAAGTTCGAGCAGGCTTTCACGCATCGTTGACAATCTAGCCAATAGATGCTGACGTACGCCTGCAATGACCGTCAATCTGTCTGGTGGATTCATCTGCTACGGCCTTTGTTATTCCTGCCCTTAGGCTTAGGACGGGCGGTTCTTCCCTTTGCAGAGGCGAACTTCTTTTTGGGCCGATTCTCTTGACGGGGAGGTGTGGTTTTTTTCGGTTTAGACGAGGGTGATTTTTTCTTTGGCTTTGGATCTGCTGTCTTGCTTGAATCTTTCAGCACCTCTTCCATCTTCAATATTTCGTCTTCGGTGAAAGGGCGCCACTGTCCGCTACCCACGTCCAATGTCATGTGCATGATCCGTGTACGCTTCAGTTTCATCACTTCGTACCCAAAGTATTCGCACATTCTTCGGATCTGTCGATTCATTCCTTGTGTCAAGGTGATGCGAAAGGTGAATGCAGCAATCTGTTCCACTTTACACTTTCGGGTGACCTTTCCGAGGATAGGCACGCCTGTACTCATCTTTTGGATAAAGTCGTCGGTGACGCGCTGGTCAACGGTCACCTCATATTCCTTCTCGTGATCGTTTCCGGCGCGTAGGATCTTGTTCACAATGTCTCCGTCGCTCGTCATGAAGATCAAGCCCTCGCTGTCCTTGTCTAGGCGACCGATTGGGAAAACACGCGTTGGGTAATTGACGTAGTCTACGATGTTATCCCGTTCTCCTTTGGTATCAGTGGTGGTCACGATGCCGGGAGGCTTGTTAAAGACTAGGTAGACCCTGTCCTCATGGTTGTTTTCTACTTCACGCCCGTCTACGCGCACTTTGTCGTTGCGCTTCACGCGTTGGCCGGTAGACGGATTTTTGCCGTTGATGCTGACACGGCCAAGTTCCACTAAGCGGTCGGCTTCCCTGCGTGAACAGATGCCAGCTTCGCTTAGGAATTTATTGATCCGTATGCCCTCGTTTCCACTCATGAATTGCGGCCATGAAAGTAGCACTAATTGGCACGCACATTATTGGTACCCTGCCGCCTGCAGGTTAAAGAGCTCAGCGTAGAGGAGGTCATTCTTGATCAAATCTTCATGTGTGCCAATTTCAAGCACTTTTCCATCCTGCAGTACCATGATCCGATCGGCGATACGCACTGTGCTGAATCGGTGTGAGATAATGACTGCCGTTTTACCGATGGTCAGTTTAATGAATCGATCGAAAGCCTCCGTCTCGGCGCGTGCATCCAGGGCAGAAGTCGGCTCATCCAAGATCATCACTTGAGCATCCTTCATGTAAGCCCTCGCAATTGCGATCTTCTGCCATTGTCCTCCAGAAAGGTCTTTACCTCGTTTGAATCGCTTGCCCAATTGTTGGTCAATGCCCTCTGGTAGCTCTGAGATTACCTGATCTGCCAGACTGCGTTGCGCTGCATCGGTGATGCGCAATTCATTTTCAATTTCTTCAATGGCACCCACCGCGATGTTTTCGCGAAGCGTCAATTCAAATTTCACGAAGTCTTGGAAGATCACCCCGAAGTAGGCTTGATACTGATCAGCGTCGTATTGCTGAATCGGTATACCATCTAAAAGAATTTCTCCTTCCGTTGGAACATAAAAGCCCAGAAGTAACTTGATCAACGTTGTTTTTCCAGCGCCATTCTCTCCTACAAAGGCCATTTTCTCTCCTGATTTCAAGGTAAAACTGACATTGCGAACGACCCATTTATCTGTGTTCGGATACTTAAATCCAACATCCTTGAAAGCAAATCCTTCTGAGATTTTTTCGGGCATGGGAAGCTTTGGCTCGTCGTTTTCATCGATAAAGCGCAGGTCGAGGAATTCGAAATAGTCTTGGAGGTAGAGGGCCCGTTCTGTGATGGAGGTGAACCGCGTGAAAAACCCTTGCAATTTGCTCCGGAGTCGGTTGAAGGAGCCGGATAAAAAGGTGAGGTCTCCAAGGCTGAAAACACCTATCACGGTGCGGTAAACAATCAGAACGTAGGCTCCATAATACGTGCCTGTGCCTACGATATTGAAGAATGAGCCCCACCGAGCGCGTTGGCCTGCGAGCTTTTTACTAGCGATGTAGTAGATATTGGATAGTTCTTTGAACCGATCTGCGATGTAGCCAGAGAGAGCGAAAAGCTTCACTTCTTTTGCCGTGATGTCGCTCGCCCCAGCGTATCGCAGGTAATCCAATTCGCGGCGTTCCTGTGTCCAGCTGCGTGCTAGGGAGTAGCTCGTACCGCTGAACTTTATCTCGTTCATGATGGTCGGAACTACGGAGATGACTAAGAGTAGTATCAGCCATGGCTCAAAGACGATTACACCGCCGAGTAATGACACGATGACGATGATGTCTTCTCCTTGGGTAAGGACATTGGACATCAAGCCTACGCGTCCTGTAGTTTGCTGACGCGCTCGCTCGAGCTTGTCATAGAATTCAGAGTCTTCTAATTGAGAAAGCTTGATTTCCGCCGTTTTTCGAATGATGGTGACCGATGACTTGATCGAATACTGGTCTCCGAGTAGGGCGTCAGTGTAGGATATGCCCCGACGCAACAGATCTGACCCAATTGCCAAAGCGAACTCGGTTGCAATCAAGATCCACATGTGGTCAAGATCTTTGGTTTCTAGAGCGATCTGAAGCACTACTTCGTCGACGATCAGCTTGCCTACGTACAACATACCCAAAGGAAGAAAGGCGCTGATAACGCGGCCGATCAGGTTGGTGTAGAAGAGGGATGGGTTGACCGCGCTGATCTCTCTAAAGAATCGAGGAATAAACTTCAGAGAAGCGAAGCTTTCACGAAAATTGATCTTCTGAGGTTCGAGGGTGCGTCGTTTTGCCATTGATTAGTGTTAGGCAAAAAGTTGGCCATCGCTTCACTTCTGCCATTACGGCACGGACTTTTTTCAAAAGGGGCGAATTATCTGAATCTATCCATCCAGGTGATGGCCTTAGCGGCGACACCTTCGTGGTAGGCTTCTCGAAGGTATTTTCCGGATTGCCCAGAGTTCAACGCTTCCATTTGTTCGTCCATGGTTTCGAAGTTGACAAAACCGTGATCTGCGTTTGGAATGATGGCATACTCGGCGTGGTTTGGATGAACAGAATTTACGGTTCGCGCAATGGCTTTTACGTGATCCGAATTCAAGGCCTGGATGTCGAACTCTCCGTAGATCGCCAGTACGTTGCCTTTATAATTCAACCAAGCTTCGGTGATGTTTTGCTCGTTCAGCGTTTGCCAGAATACCATGTGCCTTCCGATGTATTGATCTTCTTTGATTCCTTCGGTTGTCTCTTCGTACGCTATAAACGCTGCATGTCGTTCGAGCAGTGTTTCTGAGGACACTTTATTAAAGAGGAAATCATAGTGAAACGGAATGGCCAGTCTAGATACCTCTTCGACCCGTTCAAATGAATTGCCGAACAGTTCTGCTTGAACGGGCGTCATTTCAATCATGTATTCGTACCAAGACTTGATGGCTGTGCCGTAGGTCATGACGCCCTTGGGCTGCATTTCAGCGGCGAGAATGGGTGCTACAATTCCGCCCATGGAATGCCCGAACAAGAAGATGTTGCTCGCGTCAATGTCATCGCGCTTTGCGAGTGCCTTGCATCCTTCTGTAAATGCTTTCAACTCAACATCAAAGCCAGTGGTTTGACAAGGCGTGTCGGATTTGCTGTCCCCAACTCCGGGTTTGTCCACACGAAAGACGGCATAACCCGCCTTTACAAAGTCGTCCATGATTCTGCGAAGCGTGATGTTTTGGCTGAAAGGAAACTCGGTAGTGGAGCAGGTGTAGCCTTGTATGAAGAAAACAACCGGAGGCTTGGTTTTCCCTTCGGGGAGCATCATGATCGAACGGAGAGAGGTTCCATCGTAGTCTACTTGTCCGTAAGTCACACTGCCGTATTCGCTGGTTTCCAATGGTCGTCCCAAAATCTTTCCACTTTGTTGCATGCTTTTCCCTGCGCGTAACCATTTCAATACCACTTCATCTCCAGCTTCGTAAGATGCGATGATCTCTGTAACGAGCCTTGGCTCTACGGCATCCTTATCGTCGATGGATAAGAGGATGTCTCCGCTTTCCATTCCCAACTCACTAGCTGTTGAGTTGGGGAATACACGTCCGGCTAGCACTCCGTTTCTATATCCGAGCTCTGACAAACGAAGGGAGTCAGGAACGGGCTGCATCTGGATGCCCAAGAAGGCACTGCGCTTTAAGGTTTGTGCTCCCCCTAGGTTGGGAAGAAAGAAGAACAGAGCAAGGAATACAGAGATGTAAATTTTCATGGCGCAACCATTTGATAAACAAGAATAGCATTTTGAATCGCTGACGATAACCACTCCTTGACGACTCGTGAGAATTGATGTGAAAGCTCGTCAAGAGGCTAGGACGTTAACCACCTGTTAATCGAACATCCTGTCGACGCAGAGGTTTTATTTTTGTCATCCAACAAAGACACGAACATGCTAAACCGTATTTCAAGACTTCTTGTAGGTTCCCTCTTCATTGTATCGGGATTGATCAAGGCCAATGACCCCATAGGTTTTTCTTATAAAATGAACGACTATTTCGCTCCTGGCGTGTTGAATATGCCTTGGGCAGATGCCTGGGCACTTGAATTGAGCGTATTGGTTTGTGTAGCGGAGATCGTGCTGGGTGTAGCTGTTCTCTTTGGGGCTCGGATGCGACTTGCTGGCTGGTCTTTGCTGATTTTGATGGTGTTTTTCACCTTTCTTACCGGGTATACGGCCATTGCCAATTGGTTATTTGATAACCCAGAAGCTGGCATCACAGGAGCTATGGAAGGACTGTTCGGCTTCGTGATACGAGAGGACTATAGCTACATGAAAGATTGCGGCTGCTTTGGGGATGCCATCAAGCTCAATCCATGGGAGTCCTTTGTGAAAGATTTGGTGCTTTTGGTTTTCACCCTTGTGATATTCAAGCACCGCAATACCACCAAACCATCGGAGTTAAGGACGGACCTCGTCAACCTAGGTATTTCTCTTCTGTTGATTTCAGGTTTTGCATTGGGTATGCTAGGGTGGTCCTTTCCCATTTGGTTCTCATTGGTCACATTTGGGGTACTCCTAGGTATCAAACAATTCATGACCCACGCCAACCGTGATTGGATCATGGCTGCGGGTGCGACGTTGATCAGTTTTGGTTTTTCTTATTACTGCATTGAACACCTTCCGGTCAAGGATTTTAGACCCTATAAGATTGGGAACAACATTGCAGAACTCAAAGAATGTCCACCAGACGCGCCTAAAGATGTTTACGAGGATACATGGTATTACAAAGTGAATGGTGAAGTCAAATCTTACACTACCGAGGAAGAACCCTGGAATATCGAGGGCGCTGAATTCGTTGATCGAGAGACGGAATTGATCTTCAAAGGCTGCGAACCTCCCATTCATGATTTCGTGCTGGAAGACTTCGATGGAAATGGCTTGACGGATGACATTCTCGCCGAACGTTTCATTTTCCTCGCCGTCAGCTATGACATCAAAAAGGCCAATCAGGATGCGCAGGCGGCGTTCAATGCAGTGAATGACGGAGCGATGAACGATCCAGACGGAGGTCCTTATATGTATGGCTTGGCAGCCAATTCCTACGAAGAAGTGGAGCCTTTTCGCCACGATAATCAAGTTACCTATGATGTCTTGACGGGTGATGCAACCATGTTAAAGACCATCATTCGCTCAAATCCCGGTCTTATTCTGCTGAAGGAAGGGACGGTGATCGGCAAGTGGCATTACAATGATGTTCCAAGCTACGACGAGATCAAGTCGACCCTTCTGAAATAGTATTGCCCATCTTTTGTCTGCCAACTCGCATGCGCGTTTTAATATTGCACTATGCGAAGACGACTGATAGCAGGCAATTGGAAGATGAACACACACTGGAACGAAGCTTTGACGCTCGTAGCCGAGTTGGTGCATACAGAAGCACAAGAGAATTGGGCGGATACGGACGTTGCCATCTTTCCCCCATCCCTTTATTCAAGGCATGCGATTGAATTCATCCAGAATGCCAAAAGTGGCATTGCTGTGGGTGTCCAAAATTGTGCATCTACCGAGAATGGCGCTTATACGGGTGAACTCTCAGCGAGCATGATCCGTGAAATAGGGGCAAAGGCTGTGCTCATTGGTCATTCTGAACGACGGGAGTATTTCCAAGAGACCAACGAGACACTTCTCGCTAAGACAAAACTTGCTTTAAGTGCCCAGCTGACGCCTTACTTCTGTTGCGGAGAACTCCTTCAGGATAGAAAATCAGACCAGCACAAGGAGGTAGTGACGCGACAGCTTTCTAGCACTGTATTGACCTTGTCTAAAGAAGACATGCTGACGACCGTGATTGCCTACGAACCTGTATGGGCCATAGGAACCGGGGAAACGGCTAGTCCTGAACAAGCGCAAGAGATGCATGCTTTGATCCGTCAACTTATTGCTGATGCTTTCGGTCGAGAAGTTGCCGATGTCGTGCGTATTCTCTACGGAGGAAGCATGAAGCCTGACAACGCGGACGCATTGCTCTCTCAGCCAGATGTAGATGGAGGTCTCATCGGTGGAGCTTCTTTAAAAGCTGCTGATTTCAGCGCAATCATTCGCGCTTAATTTTAGCTATCTCCTTTTCCTTTATTTCCAAGGGTGCTACCGCCTAATGGACCCTTGTCCTTTGGCTTTGCGATGTTCTCGCGCATTTCAGTATCTGCCATGATATTGCGATAGCGCTGATAATCCATAATGCCGAGGTTTCCACTTCTGAATGCTTCGGCGATGGCCTTTGGAATTTCGGCTTCGGCTTCGATTACGCGAGCTTTAGCCTCCTGGGCTTTAGCTTTCATTTCTTGCTCAAGGGCTACCGCCATTGCGCGGCGTTCTTCGGCGCGTGCTTGGGCAATGTTCTTGTCGGCTTCTGCTTGGTCTATCTGAAGTTCTGCCCCGATGTTTTTCCCGATGTCAACGTCTGCGATGTCGATCGAAAGGATTTCAAATGCCGTTCCTGAATCCAATCCACGTGCGAGCACAACCTTAGAAATGCTATCAGGGTTTTCAAGGACTTTCTTGTGGCTCTCGGCCGAACCAATAGAAGTAACGATACCTTCGCCCACACGGGCTAGAATTGTGTCTTCTCCGGCACCACCCACCAATTGGTTGATGTTGGCGCGCACGGTAACCCTTGCTTTAGCAATGAGCTGAATACCATCTTTGGCAACCGCTGTTACCGGAGGCGTATCGATCACTTTTGGATTCACGCTCATGGTCACCGCTTCAAACACATCACGTCCCGCGAGGTCGATCGCCGTTGCCATGTTGAAGTCGAGTGGGATGTTTGCCTTGTCAGCTGAAATAAGGGCGTTGACGACGTTCTGGACGTGTCCACCCGCCAGGAAGTGGGCTTCCATCTTGTCTGAACTGATTTCAATTCCTGCTTTTTTCGCATTGATCATCGCGTTTACGATGATGCTAGGTGGCACCTTTCTCCAACGCATGAAGATCAAGTCGATCAGCGAAACTTTGGTAGTGGTTAAAACTGCTTGAAACCACAATCCAACAGGTACAAAATAGAGGAGTACCCAAAGTCCAACGATGGAGAGGATGACAACGAGAATCAATAGGCCTATTCCTTCTAACATGTGTTATTTCTTTATTACTGTGATCTTGGTTCCTTCAATGTTAGTGATTTCAACCGAGGAATGTGCGTCGATGTACTCACCCTTTGAGCTCACCTCGTAGAAGTGTTCGTTGAACATCGCTTTTCCCATAGGATTCAATCGACTAATAGCCTCACCAACGTCACCCACAGCTAATCCTTCCGTGGGGCGATCCACTTTGGAGTCGATGCCTGATTTCAAACTAAGCTTTTGCCAAGTCTTTGCTCGAAAGGCCAGAAGGACTAGGCCAATCGATATGAGCCCGGTGGCGGCTAGGGTATAATTTCCGAAGGCAGGACTCATGTTATAGGCTAAAAAGAGGCAAGCCAACATCAATACGGCTCCTGCAATGCCAGGTATTCCTACCCCTGGAACCAGAAAGACTTCGATGAGCACCAGACCAATCGCAATGACCAATAAAAGGATGATGATGGTTGGGCTCATGAGGCTTGTTATTTCTTGTAGTATTTCATCGCCTCTGGCATGAATTCTTCGAGGTCGGCAATCCGGGTCTCGTCGCTAGGATGCGTACTCAAAAATTCTGGTGGTTTCTGTCCGCCAAGTGCTGCCATGCGTTTCCAAAACTCCACGGCCTCCTGAGGGTTGTATCCTGCCATTGCCATGAAGATCAATCCCATTTTATCTGCCTCTGATTCGTGGGTTCGCGAGAATTTGAGCATACCCAATTGGCTGCCGACGCCGAAAGATTGTAGCAGCAGTCCTTGTGCCAGTTCTGGTTGTTCTGACAAGGCAACCGAAAGTCCAATACCACCTGCCTGAACGATGAGTCCTTGGCTCATGCGCTCGTTTCCGTGGCGTGCCACAGCATGGGCTATTTCGTGTCCCATAACAACAGCGATGCCGCTTGCTGTTTTGGTAATGGGTAAGATGCCTGTGTAGAAGACTACTTTCCCACCAGGCATGCACCAAGCATTGACTGTTGGGTCATCTACGACATTAAATTCCCACTCAAAGCCTTTTATGCGCTTCGATTGTCCTTTGTCGTGGAGGAATTTTTCCACTGACTTGGAAATCTTATCTCCAACTTCCCGAACATTTCTAGTGTCTTGGTTTCCGTTGGCCAATGCTTTGTTTTCGGAAAGGAAAGTTTGGTATGCCGTAAGACTCATTGACATGAGTTGGCTTTCGGGAAGCATGTTCATTTGCCTTCTTCCAGTGATCGGAACCTTAGAGCAGGAGATCAAGAAGAGGGTTAAGCCTAGGATGGAAAAGAATCTTTTCATGGTTCGATCACGGCAGCTAGTCCGCGTTGTTGAAGTTGCTTGCAAAGGGGGTGAAGTTTCTCTAGTTCGCCGTGTTTCACATCGCACTTACCCTTGGTATGCACGATCCAGGCTACTTGTTCGGCTTGTTCGGAGGAATGGCGGCAAATTTCAATGAGGGAATCGATCACGTGATCGAACGTATTCTCGTCGTCGTTGTAGAGCATCAAGGCTAACGGCTCGGCCGTTTCAATTTGTAGATCCGTGATCTCCTGAGTTTCGGTACTAAAGCGCATCGCACTGGTTTTTGAGGACATCAAAAATAAGCGCTTATCGCCACCGTTAAAACTTCTCGGCCTGTGCTTGTGTTAATCCTTTGCTGCGAAGTTCTTGGGCTCGCTGATCTGCTTCGGCCTGTGAACTAAAAGAGCCGTAGTAATAAGAACTGCTTCCATCAGGATTGGAAACTTTGTCTACTCCTTCGCTGCTGAGCATCAAGATTTGTGAAG
>Ga0055584_100002602_pt1 | contig 17796 bp, 9 predicted proteins | sample OSDHelmetaG_FD_58716 | JGI IMG/M metagenome (GOLD analysis project Ga0055584, IMG submission 58716) | Pelagic marine sediment microbial communities from the LTER site Helgoland, North Sea, for post-phytoplankton bloom and carbon turnover... | ecosystem: Environmental > Aquatic > Marine >... | reverse complement strand
CACGCTCGACATCTACGAACTCGTCGACCCTGGAATCGACGTTCAGGCCGACGTTTCGGCATCCTCCCAGCGCCTGCGCTTCTCCCCCACCGGTGGATCCGCGACGGTGCGCCTGACGAGCGAGGGGTCGGGCGAGTTGGTGGTGAGCGCGATCGAGTCGACCGAAACGTCGTTTACCGTTCAACCCGCCAACGCGGTGCTCCAACCCGGCGAATCGCTGGAACTGCAGATCGATTACGCCGGCGGCTTGCCGGGCGAGGGGCTGATCCTCGTGCACTCGAACGACCCCGACGAGAGCCCGCTGCCGATCCAGGTCTTCGGCGACACGCCGTTCCTCGACCCGGGAGAGCCGGCAACGCCGTTCGCGCTCCAAGCCTGGACCCTCGATCACGCCACGCAACGGTTCATGTACTCCACGTTCGACCTGCAGTCCCACGTGGGCAAGGTCATCTACCTCCATGTCTTCAGTACATGGTGACCGTCCTGCTTGCCCGCGGTCGCGGACATCCAGAACAGCATCGTCAAGGAGTTCGCCGGGGACCCCAGAGTCGTGACCGCCGTGTTGAGTCAGGACGAGGCCAAGGACACACTCGAGACGTTCTGGCTCAACGTTTACTTACGCGGGGTGATGATCTACGACGCCGATGGCGCGATCGCCCTCGACACGTACGGGCAGCCCGCCGTGGACCTGCCGGCGAGTCGCTGGTTCGTCATCGGCCCGGACCAGACCGTCGTGCTTCCCCAGTACGGCTACAACCCGGACCTGGTGGTGGACACGATCCGCGGCCTGCTCGTCGAGATGAATGGTACGGGCGACTTCGACGATGACATGGACGTGGATGCCGGCGACTTCGACGAGTTCGACCTCTGCTTTAGCGGGGCCGGCGGCGGCATCCTCACGGGGTGCGAGGCGGGCGACCTCGACGGCGATGCGGATGTCGACTGCGAGGACTGGTACGACTTCGTGCTGGCGTGGACGGCGTCCTCCCCCCTGCCCTCGTTCACGCGTTGTCCGGCGGCACTGGAAACGACATTGGATGCCGTCGACATCGTCTGGCCGGCAGCGCCCAGGAATCTGACCTACGACGTGAGCTACGGCGACCTGCACGCATTGCGGACGACGCTGGGCGATTTCTCCTCGTCGGCTGGCGGATGCCTGCAGGGTGGCATGACCGGAACGAGCGTGGCGCACGGGTCTCCTCCGTCGTCCGGGAAGGCGACGTGGTACCTGGTGCGGGCGGTGACATCCTCCGGCGCCGCGACGTACGACAGTCTGGCGTCGTCCCAGTTGGACCGCCGCGACGCGGGGATCGCCGCTTCGGGGCTCGACTGCCCCTGAGCGGAGTCTCACACCTTGAAGTGAACGTGCAGGACATCCCGGTCCTGGACCTCGTAGTCTCGCCCGTGGACGTGGATCAAACCGTGTTCGTGGAGCGCGTGCCGTGTCTTCCACTTGAACAGGTCGTCGAGCGCCATCACCTCGGCGCGGATGAACCCGCGTTCCATGTCGCTGTGGATCTTGCCCGCCGCCGGCGCGATCTGCGTTCCGCGCGGGACCTGCCAGGCACTCAGCTTGTCGTTGGCGATCGTGTAGAAAGTGATCAGGTCCAGCAAACGTGACGAGGCGCTGACGACGATGTCGAGCGCGGTCTCGTCGAGCCCGAGGCTCTCGATGAACTCCCGCTGCTCCTCGCGCGGCAGCTCGCTGATCTCCTCCTCGATCTCGATCGAGATCGGGACGACATGGCCGGCCCCCTTGGCTTCTTTCAACGCGACCGCCAGCGGTCCGTCGCCATGCGGGTCGTCCTCTCCGGTGTTGGCCAGATACAGCACGGGTTTGCGGGTCAGGAAACGCGCCTCGGCCAGGAAGCGTTCCTCACCGTCGTGGCATTCGAGGTCGCTCACCGGCGTACCGGCGGAGAGGCATTCCACCGCACGCGTGAATAGCGCGAGCTCGTCCTTGCCCTCACCCTTGCCGGTGCGCACGGTGCTGGCCCAGCGCGCCTGGGCCTTCTCCGCCGTCTCCAGATCGGCGAGCAGCAACTCCGTCTCGACGATCCCGACGTCACGCACCGGATCGGGATCGCCGGTGCTATGGATCACGTTTCCATCGTCAAAGCAGCGCACGACGTGCAGGATCGCGTCGACCTCACGCAGGTGCCCGAGGAACTTGTTCCCGAGCCCCTCGCCCTTGCTCGCCCCGGCGACCAGCCCGGCGATATCGACAAAGCGAATCGACGTGGGCACGACCTCCTTCGGCTGCAGCAGCTCGGCGAGTCTGTCCAGCTTCGGGTCGGAGACCGGCGCGACGCCGACGTTCTGCTCGATCGTGCAGAAGGGGTAGTTCGACGCCTCGGCGCGAGCCTGCGTCAACGCGTTGAGCAGCGTGGACTTTCCGACGTTCGGGAGACCTGCGATGCCGACCGAAAGGCCCATCGATTTTTCCTCCCTGGATGCCCGTATTGTACGCCAAACCGCAGGCTCCCGAACCGCCGTTTCGCTACACTGCTTGGCGCTGACCGGTACGGTCGAGGGTGAAGCCATGACGCGACCCGAGCCCCGAGACTTCGCGACCACTCAATGGAGTTTGGTGGCCGCGGCCAGACCCGGCGAGACGAGCGATCCGCGCGCTCGCGCCGCGCTCGAAGAACTCTGCCGGATCTACTGGTTCCCGCTTTACGCTTTCGTACGCCGCCACGGGCACGGCTCGGACGACGCGCAGGACCTGACGCAGGCGTTTTTTTCCGGGATTGCCGCATCGGGCGGGTTCGTGTCCGCCGACCGGGAACGAGGTCGATTCCGGTCCTACCTCCTGGGTGCGATGAAACACGTGCTGGCAAACGAAAGGCAGCGGACGAAGACGCTGAAACGTGGCGGCGCGGTGCGGTTTGTCGAGTTGGATGCACTCGACCTGGAGGCGCGCTATGCCAGGACGGCGATTGAGCCGAACGACCCTGAATGGCTCTTCGATCGTCAGTGGGCGGAACAGACCGTCTCGACGGCCCTGCGATCCCTGCGTCACGAGATGAGTGCGGCCGGCAAGGGCGGCCAGTTCGAGGCGCTCAAGGGGTGCCTGACCGGAGAGGGCGAGCTCCCGAGGGTGGAGATCGCCGCGCGATTGAAGATCAACGAGGGGGCCGTCAAGGTCGCCGTGCATCGCTTGCGCCGACGCTACCGGGACCTGCTGCGAGCCACGATCGCCGAAACGGTCAGCAGCTCCGCCGATCTCGACGACGAGATGCGCTACCTGCTCGAGGTCCTGAGAAGACGATAGCGACTTTTTTTGTAACCGGCGGTTCGGTTTCTTTCAGGAAGAGGTGAACGAACTCTCAGGAGATTGGCCGCATGAACGCCTCCCAGAAGAACCGATGCCCACGCTGCCAGGCTGCGATCCCGGCGGACTCCAGCGAGAGCCTCTGCCCCGCCTGCCTGCTCTCGGGTGTCTTGAACGCCTCCGGTCCCCAGACCGCCACGCTGACCGCCGCGCCGGAGGGATCGCTACCAGCGCGCGAGACGCCGGACTTCCCTTGTAGCTTCGGCGGCTACCGATTGCTGGGGTTGCTGGGACGCGGCGGCATGGGGACGGTCTACGAGGCCGTGCACCTGGCCACCGGACGCCGGTTGGCTCTCAAGACGCTCGGCCGACAACTGGACTCTCCCGAGATGCGGCAACGCTTCCTGCGCGAGGGCCGTCTGGCGGCGCGTGTCAGCCACCCCAACAGTCTCTATGTGTTCGGCAGCGAGGAGGTCGAAGGGCTGCCCGTGATCACGATGGAGATCGCGGCGGGCGGCACGCTCAAGGATTCCCTCAAGCAACGGGGCCCTTTGCCGGTAGGCGATGCGGTCGACGCGATCCTCGACGTTATCGCCGGGCTCGAGTCCGCGCTCGCCGCCGGGGTGCTGCACCGTGACATCAAGCCGTCCAACTGCTTCGTCGACCCCGACGGTTCGGTCAAGGTCGGCGACTTCGGCCTTTCGGTCTCCACCCTGGCCAAGACCGACACGTTCGTCACGGCCCACGGCAAGATCATGGGCACGCCGGCATACGCGTCGCCCGAACAACTTCGTGGCGATGTGCTCGACGTTCGCGCCGACATCTATTCGGTCGGGGCCACGCTATTCACGTTGCTGACCAACCGCGCTCCCTTCGAGGGGGACAACGCGGTGCAGGTCGTCGCCAACGCCGTCAACCAGAAGCCCGCGTCACTCGCCTCGTTGCGCGACGATGTCCCGTCCGGTCTCGAGCGGGCGGTGGCCCGCTGCCTGGCCAAGCAACCCGAGGGACGATTCGCCGGCTACGCCGCGCTGCGCGACACCCTGTTACCGTTCAGCAGCCGGGAGCCAGAGGCCGCGTCGCTCCTGACCAGGGCGGCCGCGGGTTGGATCGACTACCTACTGGCGTTGCTGCCTCCGTATGTCGCGATGATGTTCCTGGTCGGAGGGAACGAGTTGCTCGTCGCACCGCTCGTCGAACGGAGCCTGTACTCGGCTCGGTACTACTTGCTGCTCTTCGGCGTCGGGATCACCTATTTCGCGATTTTCGAAGGCATCTGGGGCGCCGGTCTCGGCAAATGGCTCAGGGGCCTGCGCGTGATCCGCCCTGATGGCCGCAGACCCGGAATCGCGCGATCACTGATCCGGGCCGCAATCCCGATCGCTTGCGTCGAGGGAGTGCGGATGCCCCTGAGCATGGCGTTCATCTCCACCGCCGAATGGACCGGACTGCAAACCGCGCTGTATGTGATCACGGCCGTCGCTTGCGGCTGGATCCCGGCGTTACTGACCCTGCGGGCACGACCGGGCAACCGTTTCGCCACGGTCTGGGATCTCATGAGCGGCACGCGCGTCGTGCTTCGACCCAAGGACACGCTCCGCCCCGCCCTCGGCCCGGTAACATCACCGGCGACCCCTCACGACACCGCGCCGTTGCTCGGCCCTTACCATGTCGTCCACGAACTCGTGCCCGGGGAGTGGGGCGTCGGTCTCGATCCGGTGCTACAGCGCGCGGTCTGGTTGCAGCGAGCGACTTCGACAAGTTCCTCGCCGGATCGCCAGGCGATTTCTCGCCCGGGACGCCCTCGGTGGTTGCAGCGTGTCGAGTGCGACGGCGAGACGTGGGACGCCTTCGAGGCCCCCGCGGGCACGTCCTTCTCCGATCTCGTCAACGATGGAAAACGTTTGCCGTGGTCGACCCTGCGTCACTGGCTTCATGACCTCGCGTCGGAGCTGTGGGCGGGGTCCGGGGATCGAACCCTACCCGTGGAGTCAAGTTTCGATCACGTCTGGATCACCGCGGAGGGACGCGCGCTCCTGCTGGATCGGCCCTGGCCCGGCGTAGCGTCGCCGGCCGTCCGGACTCCCGTGACGGACCTCGCCGGACAACAACGATTCCTCGGCTCCATCGCCGGCTGCGTGGAATCCACCGAGGTCCCGCTTCACGCCCGGCCCGTATTGCGCAACGTCGCCGAAGGCAGGTTCGAGAAACTCAGCTTCCTGACCGGGACGCTACGCGGGCTCGTCGAACGCCCCGCGACCGTCGGCCGCGGCCTGAGGGCGGCCTCGCTATTCATGCTTCCCGGTTACGTTTGGGTCGCCTTTTTCGTCGGTCGCTTCCACGACAAGCCATGGACCGACGACCCGTGGTCGGCCGTGATCGGGTCCGCTCTCGTCGTCCTCGCCGCGATCGCGCTGATGGATCTCGCGGGGGTCTGTTTCCGGGGCAGCGTCAGCCAGGCCATCTTCAGGCTGGCGGTCGTCGACGATGCCGGGGGCCTCGCGACGCGGGGTCGTTTGCTGCTCCGGTGGGCGATCGCCTGGCTCCCGCTGCTCGTCCCGGCGTCAATCGGAGCGCTGCTCGCCGGGCGTTTCGACGGGGGCGTCGTCATGGGCGCCGCCGCCTGGCTCGCCGTCTGGCTGGCTGCGGTGGTCGTCGCCGCCCTCGGCGCGCACCGTGGCCCGCACGACCGCATGGCGGGCACCTGGGTCGTTCGATGTTGAGGAGCGCCGGGCCTTCTCGTATCGAGTCAGCGGCTGAACTCGTTCCGGAAGGCCTCCCAGCCCGACTTCAACTCCGCGAGTAGCGTCCGGAAGTCCTGGCGGCCCCGAAGCGATTCGAAATGGCGGTCACCGAGGAACAACGGGTAATTCGGCAAACCCGTCTCGGCGGCCAGACGCATTTGTTCGACGGCGCGTTCCGGTTGTCCCATCGTCGCCAGCGCGGCGGCAACGTAATGCCGCGTGTGATGCGCGTGGGACAGGGACTGGAGGTTCCCCATGGCCAGGTCGACACACTCGTCGGCACGGTCGGTTTCGCCGCGTTTGGCCCATAGCAGAGCATCGGCGCTGCGCAACAACGAATCCTCGCCGACGATCTCACGGGCCTTCGTCAACCCCCGTTCGGCCTTGTCCAACTCGTCGAGGTAGAGCAGCCCGGCCTGGACGAACATGTTGCCGTAGACGTGCGACGGATCGCGCTCCAACGTCTGTTGGTAGAGTTCCTGCGCCAATTCGTGGTTTCCTTCGAAGTGTTCCGTTTCGCCAAGCGAGAGCAGCGCGATCAGGTCGTCGGGTTGTTCCTCCAGTGCCTCCTGCAAGCAGGCCCGTGCCTCGGCATGAAGCCCGATGTGCAGCAACACCACGCCTTCCCACAACGGCCCGTCGTGCGGGCGGGACGCGAGCCCGTGGGTCTTACCGAAGCAGCGCAAGGCATCGGCGTGCCTGAATCCCCGTTCGGGCGACCACAGGACCCGGCCACGGGCGGACCAGGCCTCCGCGTTGCCGGGGTCGAGCTTCAACGTCCGGTCCACGGCGGCCTCGGCCTCCCGGTTCCACCGTGGGTCGGGGTCGAACAGGACCGCCATGGTGACCGCGGCCGATGCGAGGCGGCCCCAGGCCGCCGCGAAGCCCGCGTCCAGCTGTACCGCGCTGCGGAACATCTCGATGGCGTCGCGCGTGCCCCGCTTGGTGTAGCGCAGCAACCGTTCGCTGGCGCGCATGTAGAGTTCGTACGCTTGTGGGTTCGAGGGGGGGCGGCCGGAGGTCGAGCCGGCATCCTTGTCGAGCCCCATGCCTTCCTCCAACATGTCGGCAAGCCGGTCCTGAAGATCGAAGAGCTCGGCCATCCGCCCGTCCAGTTTTCTCGATAGGAACGTCGCCGCCCTGGCGGCCTCCCAGGCCTGGACCTGCACGCGCACCTGCGGACCCAGCCGCTGGATGCTTCCCTCGACAACGATTTGGACGTTCAGTTCGCGGGCCACCGCCAGCGGATCGGCCTTCCCGGCCGCGTAGCGCATCACCGCGCTGGTCGGCCGCACGGCGAGCTCGGGGTTCCGGCTCAACCCATGGGCAACGGCCTCGGCAAGCGCCACGCTGAGGAACTCGTCCTCGGCGTCGCCGGCGAGCAGAGGGAACGGTAAGACCGCGACCGTGCGGCGCGAGTCGACCTCGACGTGCAGCGCGGGCGCGGCAACCGGGAACAGGCTGCCGATCGACGCGAGCAACCCCGCCAGCCCCATCGACTCCGCGAGTGCACGAGCGTCGGCCAACAGGGTCTCGGCGCGCGCGACGTCCGAAGCCTCGGCCCGCAGGAGCAGCATGCGTGCGTGCCAGTAACGCACGCGAGCTTGATCCACACGATGCGGCAGCCGTTCGGCGAGCTCGAGCGCTTTCGCGTAGTGCGCCTCGGCGGCATCCCAGTCGCGGCCCGCCGCCGCCGCCATCCCGGCAAACCTCTCATGCAGGCCGTAGGTGAAGGCGGCGACGCCCAGGCCCCGGTCCAGGAAATCCTTCATGGCGGGATAGAGCGCCGCGGCTTCCTCGTCGTGACCGGAAACGACCAACGCCTCGATACACCCCTCGAGCAACTGCACGGCGCCGGACGGCACAGCCTCCCCTGCCGGGCGCAGGCTGCCTCTCAATGTCTCGTAGGCTTCGAGGACATTCGTATCGCCCAGGTGCGCCTTGCCGCTCAACCAGTAACAGGTCTCGCAACCGGACCAGGAGACGCCCGGGATGCGGTTGGCCCCGGCAATCTCGAACGCCGTGCGAGCCCTCTCGTCATCGCCGACGAGCAGCGCGTTGACCGAGTAGTGGCCTTCGCTGAACACACCCCACGGGAACCCGCCTTCCTCGAACATCTCGATCGATCGCCGCATGTGGGAGGAGGACTCGTCCAGGTTCCCACGAGCCTGCTGGATCGTGCAGTTCATGAGTTCACTACACCCGAGCGAGCCGACGTCCTCGTTGCGCCGTGCCAACGGCCACAGTTCGTCATTGATCTTCTCGGCCTCGTCGAAACGCCCCTGGAAGACCAGCCCCGCCTGCAACATCCACAAGCAGTGAGCCAGCTTCCACTCCTGGTTCAGCTCTCGATGGATCGACGCCGCTTCACGCGCCGCCGGCTCCATCGTCGTGCCGTCGAGCCGTTGCCATCGATCGAGAGCGTAGTTGAGCAAGGCCTCGCCGAGCAGCGCCGGTGTGTCGAGCGTCCGCGCCAACCGGACGGCCTCCGTGTGCGCGGTTTCGGCGTCGGCGGCCTGCCCGGCCATCGTGTGGGCCAGCCCCTGTGCCGTCAGCACGCGGCAACCGCTTGTGGAGTCCCCCTCCGACACCAGCGCGAGAGCACGCTCGGCAAGCTCGCTGGCCTCCTGGGAACGACCGTTCCAGATCAGCATGTGACTGAGTTCGGACGCCACCGCAGCCGCCTTGTCTCCGACGCCGGCGGATTCAAAACCGTCGAACGCCACCTGCAGGTCGGCCACGAACTCCTTGCGATGACCGAGACTGAGACGCGCTGAACCACGCCGGTGGAGCAGGTCGGCACGCGTCTCGGCACGGTCGTCCCCGGCCAGGACGAGCGCGGTATCGAAATACCGGACGGCCTCCTCCGGCGCCGAGGCCTTGACCGCGCTCTCTCCCGCCGCCCTCAACCAGCGCAGCGTACGATCGGGGTCCGCCGAGACTCCGGCCTCGACGAGATGATGGGCAAGGTCCGCGGCGTGGCGGTGTGCCTTACTCGCGTCCAACCGCTCGATCGCATCGGCGATCGCCAGATGCATGCGCTGCTGCCTAGGAGGCGAGAGTTCGCCGAGCAGCGTCTGCCGGGCCAATGCATGGACAAACTCGTACCGGAGTTCACGGCCACTCGCGGCCGGTTTGAGCAAATAGGCCGCTTGCGCCTCCTCGACCGCGTCGATCACGGAGTCGCCGTCGGGGGCCGTGACCTCGAGCAGTTGAAGCGGGAACCGCAGCCCCATCACGGCGGCGACCGAGAGGACCTTCCTCGTCGGTTCGCTCAGCCGCTCGAGCCGGCGGGCGGTTACCAGACGGACGCCTTCCGGCACGTCAAGACGATCGACGTCGATCTCGGTCAACCACTTCCCGTGTTCATCGAACAGACGGCCTTCTTCTTCGAGATGCCGGAACGTCTCCTCGATGAAGAAGACGTTCCCTTCCGTCGCCTCGTGGATGGCGTGAACGAGCGCCGCCGGTGGATCCGCCCCGCCAAGAACCGAGAGGACGCCGGCCACGGATGCCTCGTCAAACGGATCGACCTGGATCCGTTCGACCAGGCGCTGGCGCACGAGTGTCGACATCGAGCGCGCGAAGGGCTTTCCGATATCGGCCTCGACGTCGCGGTAGGTCCCGACCATCAGGATCGGAAGCTCGCCGAGGCGAGCCGCGATGTAATCCAGCAGACGAAGGCTCGATTCGTCCGCCCAGTGAAGGTCGTCGAGCAGCATTACCATCGGCTTCTCGGCGCTGCCGCGCGACAGGAACTCGAGCACGTTTTTGAACAGGTGCCGCTGCTGTTGCTCCGGCGGAACGTCGGCGGGCTCGGGGATGTCGGGGTAGATCGTCCTCAGTTCGGGCAGCAACCGCGAGATCTCGGCGGCATTGCTCCCGAGCATCTTGCGCAACGCGCCCTTGGGTAACTGCCTGACCATCTCCTCGAGGATTTCGCTGGACATCACAAAGGGTGCGGTCTCGTCCTCGTACGCGTGCCCGGCGAGCGCCAGCATCCCTCGTTCCCGACCGTCCTCGAGGATCTCGCTGGCGAGGCGTGTCTTGCCCACGCCGGGCTCGCCGCCGAGCAGCACCAGGCCCCCGCGGCCCTTCCGCGCTGAGTCGAGCATCTCGTCGAGTCGGGCGCGTTCGTCGGCACGACCGACAAGCACGGCCCGTTTGAAAACCGGGCCCGAAGACCCGGGCGGCGTCGTGGACTCTTCGGCCGTAGCCGATCCGCGTACGTCGAGCCCCGTCAACTCCAGACCCGCGACGATGTGCTCGATCAGATCCGGCTGGGGGAACATCCACTTGTCGAGATGACCACTCAGGATGCCCTGTTCGAACTCGGGCCACAGTCGCTTGGCCTCCCGGACGGCCTCCTCGGCGCCGGACAGGTTACCCAGCTGGGCCTGCGCGACCGCCGTGGCGTAGTGCGTCGCGAAGTAGTCCGGCATGTTGATCTTCTGGGCAACGGCGAGCGCCTCGGCGTAGCGCCCCTGGTGATACTCGTTGAAGAACGTCGCGAACCAGTACCAGCCCGGATGATGCGGGTTGAGTTTCATAGCCTCATGGGTCAGCTCGATCCCACGCTCCCAATCCCCGCAATACCCCGTCAGGATCCCCATCAGGGCGAGCGTGTGACTGTCGCGACGATTGAGATTGATCGCGTGTTCGGCGGCCGAACGGAACGCGTTCAGCTCCCGCCGGTAGTAGTGAGCGACCGCGAGGGAATGGTGTGCCAATTGATTCGCCGCGTCCGCGTCGACCGCTCGTTGCGCCGCCTTGAGCGCGGCGTCGAGAGCGCCGGGCCGAGGATTGAAGTGATGGCGGTCCTCATCGAGCAGGACAGTCGACAAGCACGCCCAGGCATCGGCGTAGCCGGGCTCGAGTTCGACGGCACGTTCAAGCGCGGCCCGCGCCGGGAGGTGGTCTTCAGCGCTGACACGCTGCTGATAGAGAAAGAACCTCAGGACGGCTTCGTAGGGCGTCAACTCCTCGGGTGTCTTGGAGTCGGTCGGCGCGGCCATCGACCGCGCCAGAACACCGTGGGGCGATGCGATCGTCGCGACGACACGGTCAGTGATCTCGTCTTGCACATCGAAGATGTCGGCCTCGGCCAGATTCCGGTCGAACGTCTCCACCCAGAGATGCGTCCCCGTGCGGGCGTCGACTGCCTGGATACTAACGCGAATCCTCGCGCCGCCCTTGCGCACCGAACCCTCGACGACGTAACGAGCCCCGAGTTCCTTCCCGACGCGCCGTGTATCGATCCGCTTCCCATCGAGCTTGCGCATCGAATTTTTCGAGATGACCAGCAGGTAAGAGAACCGTGAGAGCCCGGTCGTGATGTCGTCCGCAAGACCGTCGGCAAACCCGTCCAGATCGGGGTCCCCCGCCGGGCGCTCGAGAGGAAGCACCGCGATCCACGGTGCCTCCGGAGAGCCGGTGCGGATACCGGAGTCGGAATCGGCCGGTGTCACGGTCACCTTCGCCGGCCCGCCGCCCCCGGCACGCAACGCGTGCAAGTCGTCGCGGATCTCACCCGCCGTCTGGTAGCGCGCGGCCGGAGCCTTCTCCAGGCAACGCTCGATAATCGTGCCAAGCCCCGGCGGGAGCCCCGGTTTGATCTCGTACACCGAGGGAACGGAGTCCTTGAGCACCGAGGACAACAGCTCGATCGAACTCCGACCCTTGAACGGGCGCTCGCCCGTGGCCATCTCGTAGAGCATCACACCGAACGAGAAGAGATCCGAACGGTGATCGCAGGCCTCGCCGCGCGCCTGCTCGGGCGACATATAGTGCGGGGTACCGAGGATCGAACCGACCTGCGTCACTGCCGTGCGCGTCGCCATCTCCGTGTCGCCGGCCGGATCCTCGGCTTCGGCGAGCTTGGCTAAACCGAAGTCGAGCACCTTCACCCGCATGCCCTCATCGGAGACCATCACGTTCGCGGGCTTGAGGTCGCGGTGAACGATCCCGCCGTCGTGTGCCGTCGTCAGCGCATCCGCGACAGGCAACGCCAGATCGAAGAACGTCTCGAGCGGAAACCCGTCGTCGGGCAACAGTTCGTTGAGCCCCTTGCCTTCGACGAGTTCCATCGTCAGGAAATGCACGTCGCCGGCCTGCTCGACGGAGAACAACGTCACGATGTTGGGGTGGTTGAGCGCGGCCACCGTCCGCGCCTCACGCTGAAACCGGCTCAGCCGTTCGACCGTCGCGGCCGTCTCGGCGGGGAGCATCTTGAGCGCCACGTCGCGGCCCAGCCGGGTGTCCTCGGCACGGTAGACCTCACCCATCCCGCCTTCGCCGATCTTGGCGGTGATCTTGTAGTGATTGAGCCGTCTTTGGGTCACTGTGTGTCCACCGAGAATCGAAGTCTGGATTCTACTCGACAGGGTTGTCGGGCATTATCCCCGGAAACGAAGGACATGGGACGCTTGGCATATACTCGCGACCCATGAAACACCTGCTCGCCCTCGCGACACTGGCCGTCGTCGCACTGAACTGCAGCGGCGGAGAAGCCGATCCCGCCCCGCCGGCCTCCCCGGAACAGGCCCGGCTGGTCGTGTTGGTCGTGTACGACCAATTCCCGAGTTGGGCCCGGGCGAAGTACGGCGAGTTGTTGTCGCCGGACGGCGCCCTGCGCAGGACCGCCACGGGTGGCGCGGAGCACGTGGTCGAGTACGCGCACGCCAGCACCCACACCGCGCCGGGTCATGCGGCGATCGCCACGGGCATGCCGCCGTCCGGAAGCGGCATCGCCTCCAACGAGGCCTGGACGGAAGAGCGCGGTATTCGTTCCTCCGTCGATGACGGCGAGCACGCCGTTCTCGGGCTTCCCGACTTTTTTGCATCACCCACCATGCTCCGGGGCGAGTCGGTTGCCGACGCCTTGCGCGCGGCTCACGGTGATCGGGCGAAGATCGTCGGGTTGTCCGGCAAGGACCGGGGCGCCATCCTGACCACGGGCCGCGACCCGGATCTGGCTCTCTGGTACGAGAAGCGCCTCGGACGCGTGACGAGTTCGACCTATTACACGGAGGCCCTCCCCGACTGGGTCACGGCATGGAACGACGCGAACCCGATCGACGACTACTTTTCGGACTGGACTCCAGGCGACCCGGAACTACTCGAACGGTTGTTCGGGTCGGACGAGGCGCCGGGCGAGGCGGACTACCAGGGCTACGGCACCACCTTCCCGCATAGCCCGCGCGGCACCGACGATCCGTACCGGACGTTCAGGGCCGCACCGCAGAACACCGAGTACTTGCTCGATCTCGCCCGTGTCGCGGTCGCCGAACTCCAGCTGGGCCAGGATGACGTGCCGGACCTTCTGGTGCTCTCGGTCTCCAGCCTGGACTACACCGGTCATCTGTTCGGGCCGGACTCATGGGAGTACGTCGATCACCTCGTCCGGATCGACACCGCGGTCGGCGAATTCCTCACCGAGCTCGAGACGGCGACCGACGTGGCCGTGCTGATCACGAGCGATCACGGCGGAGGCCATCTACCGGAGGTCTTTCGGCGCGATCTTCCGGACGCCGGGAGGCTCTACCCGGATACGTTGCCCGCGCAGATGAACTCGGCGCTCGTCAAGGTGCTCGGTGAGGGCGAGTGGGTCGGGGCGTTCGCGCCGCCGTTCGTCTACCTGACCGCCGCCGCGTCGCAACCGGGGAATCACGATCTCGCGATCGAGGCGTTGATCGCTGCGCTGCAAGCGCTTCCCGAGGTCCACTCCGCCCATGACGTGCGCGTCGCCGCAGGATGGCGTTCCGATGCCGACCCGCTCAGACGGGCCGTCGGCCTATCGATCCACGACGACGATCTCGGTGCTGTTTACCTGGTCCAGCAACGCGGATCGGTCGCGGACGAGGGGTTCGAGCGAAGCAAGGGCACCGGCCACGGATCGCCCTGGTCCTACGACCGCCAGGTCCCGGCCGTGTTCCACGGCCCCGGGGTCAGGCCGGCGCACAGCACGACGCCGCTGGCCCAGAACCGTGTCGCCGCGACGCTTTGCAGGTTGCTGGGCGTCGCGCCACCGGACCGCCTCGGCGCAGTCGAGCCGCTGCCCGGCTTGTAGCCACGGTCAGGGGACGTCGATCTGCCCGCGACAGACCACCACGGCGCTCCCGGCGACACGCACCTCGGCGATCTCGCCGCCACGCCGCTCCGTGGTCAGCCGTAGCCGGCTCGGACGACCCATCTCGATCCCCTGGGCCACGGTCCACTCGAGCGTGGCGTCGCTCTCGTCGTTCAGCGAGCCGAGAAGATTGGCCAGGCCCGCGTTTGCGCTACCGGTGGCCGGGTCCTCGATCACACCGTGGACCGGCGCGTACACCCGCGCGCGAAAGTCGACGCCCTCGCTCGAATCCGCGACGCGCACGTAAGCAAAGACGCCATCGAGCCCCCTCGACGCCGAGATGCGCGTCACCGGGCCGGGCGCGGCCTCGGAGGCGGCGAGCGCTTCCAGGTCCGTCAACTCGACAAACAGGAAACGGATACCCGAGGAGACCACCCGCGGGACGTGATGGTCGCGAACGATCTTGTCCTCGGACAGGCCCAGGGCCTTGGCCGCTTCTTCTCCGGGGATCTCTTCCTCGATGCGATTGATCACCGGCGCGATGAATTCGGCGGAGTCGATCCTGTCGCCGTCGCCATGCAGGGTCACGGTGACCACACCGGCGCCTTCCTCGAAACGGATTCGCTGCCCGCTCGCGGAGCCGCCCAGCAGATCGAGCCGGGCCAGCGCGACGGCCGTCCCGACGTTGGGGTGGCCGGCGAACGGGATCTCCGCCATCGGCGTGAAGATGCGCACCTTGCGTGTGTTGTTCTCGTCTTCGGGAGGAAGCACGAACGTCGTCTCGGAGTAGTTGAACTCACGCGCGATCGACTGCATTTGCTCGGTCGTCAGCCCCTTCGCGTCAGGCAGGACGGCCAGGGGGTTCCCCCCGAACAGCTTGTCGGTGAACACGTCGAGGGTCACGAAATCGTAGGGCACGGATTCTCTCCTAGGTGGTTCGTCCGAAACGGCGGCGGGCATTCTACCGCCAATACCCCTCGGACGGCGACCTCGCCGGAACCGCCCGGTGCCGGGCCCGGCGCGGATCGAATTCCAGCGGACCGGCCGCAAACAAAAAGGCGGCGACCCGGTCTTACCGGATCGCCGCCTCCTCCCGTGCTCAGGATGACGCGTTTCTAGAGTCGCGCGACCAACATTTCCCTTTCGAAGATCAGTTCCTTCGGCAGGTGATCGCTCAGCTTGAGGAACAACTCCTCATGCTGGATCGTCTGCTGCTTCCAGGTCTCGCGGTCCACGTGCATGACCTCGTCCCAGATCTCCCGCGGGAAGTCCAGGCCGTCCCAGCGGATGTCGTCGTAGCGCGGCTCCCAGCCGATCGCGGTCTCTTTCGCCTTGGCCCCGAATCGCGAGCGCTCGACGATCCATTCGAGGATGCGCATGTTCTCGCTGAAGCCGGGCCAGAGGTAGTTGCCTTCCTCGTCCTTGCGGAACCAGTTGACGTGGAAGAAGCGCGGCGTCTCGCTGATGCGCTTGCCCATCTTGATCCAGTGCCGGAAGTAGTCGCCCATGTGGTAGCCGCAGAACGGCAACATCGCCATCGGATCCCGCCGGACCTTGCCGACCTCGCCCGTCGCGGCCGCGGTGGTCTCCGAACCGACCGTTGCACCGACATAGACGCCGTGGTTCCAGTTGAACGCCTGGTAGACCAGCGGCGTCGACGTGGTGCGCCTACCGCCGAACACGAACGCGCTGATCGGCACGCCCGCCGGGTCTTCCCACGCGGGGTCGATCGTCGGGCACTGCGATGCGGGCGCGGTGAATCGGGCGTTCGGGTGCGAGGAGAGGCGCCCGCAGTCCGGCGTCCAATCCTGGCCCTTCCAGTCGATGAGGTGCCGCGGCGGCTCGGCGGTCATGCCTTCCCACCACACGTCACCGTCGTCGGTCAGGGCGACGTTGGTGAAAATCGAGTTCTCGCGCATCGACTCCATCGCGTTCGGGTTGGTGTCGTACGACGTGCCGGGTGCCACACCGAAGAAGCCGGCCTCCGGGTTGATCGCGCGCAGGACGCCGGCCTCGTCGGGCTTGATCCAGGCGATGTCGTCGCCGACGGTCGAGATCTTCCAGCCGTCATAGGCCTTCGGTGGAACGAGCATCGCAAAATTCGTCTTGCCGCAGGCGCTCGGGAAGGCCGCGGCGACATAGGTCGTCTCCTGCCCCGGTGACTGCACGCCCATGATGAGCATGTGCTCGGCCATCCACATCTCGTCACGCGCCATCGTCGAGGCGATCCGCAGCGCGAAGCACTTCTTGCCGAGCAGGGCGTTGCCGCCGTAACCACTACCGTAGGACCAGATCTCCCGATCCTCGGGGAAGTGCACGATGTACTTGTCCTCACTGTTGCAGGGCCACGGAACGTCCTTCTTTCCCGACTCGAGCGGCATGCCCACGGAGTGCATGCAGGGCACGAAGCTCCCGTCGTCACCAAGCACCGCCAGCACCTTGCTCCCCATGCGGGTCATGATCTTCATGTTGACCACGACGTAGGGCGAGTCCGTGATCTGGATTCCGATGTGCGCAATGGGGGACCCGAGAGGACCCATGCTGAACGGGATCACGTAGAGCGTGCGGCCTTCCATGCAACCGCGGAACAGCCCGGTCAATGTGGTCTTCATCTCTCCCGGGGCGACCCAGTGATTCGTCGGGCCCGCGTCGTCCCGGTTCCTGCAACAGATGAAGGTCCGATCCTCGACCCGGGCCACGTCGGCGGGGTCGGACCGGCAGAGGAAGCTGTTCGGACGCAACTCCTCGTTGAGCTTCGTGAACGTACCGGTCTCGACCATGTGGGCGCAGAGTTCGTCATACTCCCGCTGCGAGCCGTCGCACCAGTGGATCTGATCCGGCCCGCAGAGTTCGACCATCTCGTCAACCCACTTCAGCAGGCGCTTGTTCGTGGTCTTTACCCGTGTTTCCACAGCCATGATGACCTCCGTTTGACAAAGGCCGGAAACCGACCTTCTCAGATGTGTTAGCACCAGCGGATAGCGAATAAAATAGGGAAAAATGCCTATTTCCATCGAAGACCACGCCCTGCAAGCGGGAGCGCCTAGAATTGATCGATGCACGTGCTGACCCCGCCCCGTGTGGCGTTGCTCCTCGTTGCCTTCGCGGGGTGCGCGGCGGGCCCGGAACCCGCGCTCGCCCCCACTCCGCCAGGCGAGCCCGTGGTGCGGATCCTGCGGCTGGAAACCCGCGACCTTGCCGGCTATCGAGACGCGCTGGCGGAGGGGCGTGGGATCATGCGCGACCTGGGGGTCGTCCCCGTGATGCGGCTCGAGGTCGAGGACGACTCCCGGATGGACGGGGTCGTCGTGGTCCGGCTGCGGATTGAATACCCCGACCGGGCGACTCGCGAGGGCTGGGCCGAACGACTCGAACGCAGTCAACGATACCTGGCCTGGGCCGCCTCGCTCGACCCGCTGCGGACGGTGCTGTCCGACGACGAACCCTGATCTCGGGCCTGCGATAGAATCGCCGGGCATGGCCGAAGACGCCCCCACGGAAGGACTCCCGGACGACCTGCCGTCAGCTGCGGACCTGGGATCCCCCCCTGTGTTGGCGGACTACCGGCCCGTCCGACGGCTCGGCATGGGCGGCTTCGGCGAAGTCTGGCTGGCCGAGCAGTAGAGACCGGTCACACGCCAGATCGCGCTCAACGTGGTCCTCAAACTGTGGTTTGGAATGCGCCCGCGGTCCGTTCTGATGATCTGATC
>Ga0055584_100002601_pt1 | contig 17797 bp, 20 predicted proteins | sample OSDHelmetaG_FD_58716 | JGI IMG/M metagenome (GOLD analysis project Ga0055584, IMG submission 58716) | Pelagic marine sediment microbial communities from the LTER site Helgoland, North Sea, for post-phytoplankton bloom and carbon turnover... | ecosystem: Environmental > Aquatic > Marine >... | reverse complement strand
TGGATCATTCTGAAACTGGTCAATGTCGTTACCGCATTGCGGGTGAGCGAAGACGATGAAGCCATCGGCCTTGACCTTATATCCCAAGAAGAACGCGGCTACGACCTTTAAAATTCAGCGGCGCAACAACACATTGGTTGCGCCGCTTCCGCCCTGGGACGGAATGGCGGAGCAGAATGCGATGACCTCCGGTTGCTGCTTCAACCAGTGGATTGTCTGCGGTTTTAGCACGCCGCCCTTGTGCTCGGAGCCGTAGCCTTTACCGTGTATTATCTGTACGCATCTCAGCCCGTAACTTAAAGCCTCAGCGACAAACCGCTCAAGGGCGCTGCCTGCTTCAAGACTGCGCATGCCATGGAGATCAAGGGATTCGTCAATATTGAGCGTTCCCTGGCGCAATGATTTGACTAATCGCTTCTCTACACCACTGCGGACAAACAACACTGCAGGCCCGTTTTCTGTTTGATCGATGGCTGCAGCGGCCGGCGGCGATGGCACTTGCATATCTGCTGCGCCAGAGAGCCGCTGTCTGGTTTTGTTTAAACCTGCTGGTAGACGCCGGCGCGGCTCCACAGAATGTTGATCGGACCGATATTTACCTTCCCGAATGCCGTTGGCTTCCATGGTCCTGCGGAACAGGTCGAAGTCGTCATCTCCTTCGGCGGCCATACCGACTGCACCTGGGATTGTTCAGCCGGCGTTCTTGAGGAACCGGTCGGCATCCAGCGCCGCCATACAACCGGTGCCCGCCGATGTCACCGCCTGGCGGTATACATGGTCCATCACATCTCCCGCGGCGAACACCCCCGGAACACTGGTCACTGTTGCATCCCCGGCAGTGCCGCCTCTGGTGATCAGATAATTGCCGGCCATTTCCAGCTGGTCGACAAACAGGCTGGTATTCGGTGTATGACCGATGGCGATAAATACCCCCATCAGGCCGATATCCTGTTGCTCATCCGTCTTTTTGTTTTTAATGCGCATACCGGTCACGCCGCTATCATCACCAAGCACTTCCTGCAGTTCATTGTCCCATTTGATTTCGACATTGCCACCGTTTTCCACTGTTTTCGCCATCAGGTGATCGATCAGTATGGCCTCGGCACGGAGTTCGTCCCGGCGATGCACCACGGTTACTTTTGAAGCAAGATTAGACAGGTACAGTGCTTCCTCCACAGCCGTATTGCCTCCGCCAATCACCGCCACTTCCTGGCCACGATAGAAAAACCCATCACAGGTTGCGCAGGCGGACACCCCTTTACCTTTAAATGCTTCTTCGGACGGCAGCCCCAGATATTTTGCCGAGGCCCCGGTGGCAATAATCAAGGCATCACAGGTATAGACGCCGCTGTCGCCTTCAAGGCGAAATGGTGCCTCGCTTACCTGGGCGGTATGGATATGATCGAAAATTATTTCAGTATTAAAGCGTTCTGCATGTTTCTGCATGCGCACCATCAGTTCCGGACCCTGGACGCCTTCATGGTCCCCGGGCCAGTTGTCAACGTCTGTAGTGGTGGTCAGCTGTCCCCCCTGTTCAATGCCGGTAATCAACACCGGTTCGAGGTTTGCCCTGGCCGCATAAACTGCAGCAGAATAACCAGCGGGGCCTGAGCCAAGAATAAGGAGTTTCGAATGTTTGGGGTCTGACATAGTGGCCTGATTAGCGTAATATTAATTAAAAATCTTCCTTAACAAGACGGCCAATTATAATGCGAGGACAGTCGCGAAAACGAGTACTAGTCACTGGTGGTGCAGGATTTCTTGGTTCTCATTTGTGTGAGAGGCTGCTCGAATCAGGCCATGATGTTTTGTGCGTCGACAATCTGTTTACCGGCACCAGAGACAACATCATCAAGTTGATGGACAATCCATGGTTTGAGTTTATGCGCCATGATGTGACCTTCCCGCTTTTTGTTGAAGTGGATGAGATTTACAATCTCGCCTGTCCGGCCTCACCCATTCACTATCAGCACGACCCGGTGCAGACGACCAAGACAAGCGTCCACGGTGCTATTAATATGCTGGGACTTGCCAAGCGGGTGGGGGCCAGGATCATGCAGGCGTCTACCAGTGAAGTCTATGGCGACCCTGAAGTACATCCCCAGAGTGAGGCTTACTGGGGCCGGGTCAATACCATCGGCCCCCGGGCTTGCTATGATGAAGGCAAGCGCTGTGCCGAAACCCTGTTCTTCGATTACTACCGCCAGTATCAGTTGAAAATAAAAGTTGTGCGGATTTTCAATACGTATGGTCCGCAGATGCACCCCAATGATGGCCGGGTGGTCTCCAACTTTATAATGCAGGCATTAAATGGCGAGCCGATCAGCATTTATGGCGACGGCAGCCAGACCCGCTCATTCTGTTATGTCTCGGATATGGTGGATGCCTTTATCAAGGTGATGGATACGGATGACAGCTATACCGGCCCGGTAAACCTGGGCAATCCAGATGAGTTTACGATCAAGCAGCTGGCAGAGCTTGTCATAGCGATGACCGGCTCGAAGTCAGGAATTAGTTATCAGCCGTTACCACAGGATGATCCAGTCCAGCGTTGCCCCGATATCAGCCTGGCGAAGTCCTCGCTGGACTGGACGCCGTCGGTGCAGCTCGAGCAGGGGTTAAAGAACACCATAGACTGGTTTAGCGGGCAGGATTAAAGTGGCTGAGGATTATCAGCGGGCTACCACCAGAAGTTAAAGTAAATGCTGGCTTTCGCCAGCATTTCAGCGGTGCCAGGACTATAGCGACTGATAATAATCCATCAGGATTTTCGCTACCTCGGGCCTCGAAAACTCTGCCGGAGGGGCGATGCCATTGCCGAGCATTTCCCTTACCGCGGTACCGGAGAGCAGCACAAAATCCTCTTTGGTATGATCAGGCGCTTCCCGCATCATCACCACTTTTTTGAGCTTTTTCGACCAGGCGGTGTGATCAGCCCGGAAAATTTCGATTTCCAGAGCACCTTTTGGTACTTCGTCATCAAAAATGGCCTGGGCGTCAAAGGCACCATAGTAGTCGCCAACCCCGGCATGGTCGCGGCCGATAATAAAGTGGGTGGCCCCCATATTCTGACGAAATACGGCATGTAATACCGCTTCTCTGGGACCCGCGTACAGCATGTCGAATCCGTAGCCGGTGATCATTACTGTATTGGCCGGAAAATAAAGTTCAACCATTTTTCGAATAGCGGCATCACGAACATCTGCCGGAATGTCTCCCGGCTTCAGTTTTCCCAGTAACATGTGAATCACACAGCCGTCTGCCCCCACTCTTTCCATGGCGATGCGGCATAGCTCTTCATGGGCAAGGTGCATAGGGTTTCGGGTTTGAAAGGCAACTACCTTTTTCCAGCCATTGCTTTCGATTTCCCCACGAATTTCTCCAGCGGTCCGAAAGGTTCCGGCAAATTCAGTTTTAAAGTAGCTGAAGTTCAGTACCTTGATCGCCCCTGATAGAAGGGTGCGGCCCTGGGCCATGAATTCTGCAACTCCGGGATGCTCTGGATCAGTGGTTCGGTAGACTTTTTCGCTGATCAGAGTCATATCAGCCTCGCTCAACGACTCGATGGCCTCGAGGGAAAGCACGGCAATAACCGGGTGGCCGTCGACATTGGGGTCTTTAAGGGCTACCGATTGACCGGCCTCAAGACCCTCTGCATTGTCTACCAGACATAGTACCGGTGTCGGCCAGAACAAGCCGGACTCGGTGTGCATGGTATTGGCCACGCTGAGGGCGTCAGCACGATTCATATATCCAGTGAGGGGATTAAAGTATCCGGCCCCGAGCATCACTGCATTGGCGGCCCCCGCTGAACTCATGAGTACAGAAGGCATGTTGCCGGCTGCTTCAGCTAACTGTTTGTTCTCAGCCTGATCGGCAACGTAGAGTGGGTTTAACTTTTCAGAACCGTGTGGTTTTATCATTTTTCCAATCCTCAATGTTAAGTCTTATGCGCTACGTCGATTGCGCACCGCAGCGGCGAGTTGTTGCAGCATTGGTTCGGTGTCGTCAAATCCGATGCATGCATCGGTAATACTCTGGCCATAGTTTTCGGCAACGCCATCGACGACGTCCTGGCGACCTGCCATCAGATGACTTTCAATCATCACGCCCATAATGCGTTTATCGCCGCCGCTGACCTGGCCGCTGACGTCTTCGCATACTGCGGTCTGGTTTTCCGGAATTTTACGGCTGTTAGCATGGCTGAAGTCGATCATCACCTGGGGGCTCAGGCCGGCTTTGGTCAGCTTGCTGCAGGCAAGTTCGACATTTTCAGCATCATAGTTAGGTTCGCGACCGCCCCGTAAAATGACGTGACAGTAGGGGTTGCCTGAGGTGGTGTAAATCGATGACTGGCCGTATTTGGTGAGTGTCAGGAAGCGATGAGGTCTGGCAGCAGATCGAATGCCATCTACCGCGATATCAACATTACCGTTAGTGCCATTTTTAAGCCCCACAGGACAGGATAGCCCTGAAGTCAGTTCTCGATGCAGCTGGCTTTCTGTCGTGCGCGCGCCGATGGCACCCCAGGAAATCAGATCGGCCAGATATTGCGGTGTGATCAGATCGAGATATTCGGTGCCTGCAGGCATGCCCATTTCATTGAGCTCCAGCAGCAGTCGACGCGCAATATGCAAACCCTTGTTGATATCAAAGGATTCGTTCAGATCAGGATCATTGATCAGTCCTTTCCAGCCAACTGTTGTGCGGGGTTTTTCAAAGTAAACCCGCATCACAATAAGTAAATCGTCTTTCAGCGCCTGTTTAACAGCGAGCAGTTTTGTTGCGTAATCCAATGCAGCCTTGCTGTCATGGATTGAGCAGGGGCCGACAATCGCCAGCACCCGGTCATCATTTCCCATCAGGATCTGCTGGATTTGCTCTCGCGTATCAAGGGTGGTTTGAGCGGCTTGCCGGGTTGCAGGTATCTGCTCGAACAGCATATGGGGGTTAATCACCGGGGATACGTCGGTGATCCGCAGGTCATCGGTTTTGATGGTGGTCACAGGTAGAGGGGGATATAGGATGGGAGTCGGATTGTATGGGCAAGCAGCCCAAGTGTTAAGGTCTACGGGCAAAAATCTGTCTATAGATGAATTAAGCGGGGTGTTTGAAAATCCGTGGTTTATTGCCGTTCCGGACCGGAAGTGGAACGAGGAGGCCGGTTGCTGAATATTATCGTGCAAATATTTTTGACGTTCAGAGCCTGAGGCACTATAATCGCGCGGCTTTTCGGGGTCAGCTCTGGGGGATGATCCTCAGTCAACTGCCAACCTGGCAGATGCTAATTAATAGGCCCCATTGTCCGGATTCTGTTACGAGGAAATCATGGCTGTTCAAAAATCACGGAAAACTCCTTCGAAGCGCGGCATGCGTCGTTCTCATGACAGCCTGTCTTCACCTACGCTGTCCATTGACGAAGTGACTGGTGAGCTGCACCGGCGACACCACATTACGCCCGACGGTTACTATCGCGGCAAAAAAGTCGTAGAAAACCAGTCTGAAGACTAGTTTTAATCCGCACGCTCCCGAGAATTCGGGGGTGAGTGCTGATCCTGTCTTGCTGCAATGATTACCCTGTCAGTGGATGCCATGGGTGGCGACCACGGTCTCGAATCTACGGTACCTGCCAGTATCGCCACGGTAGACAAGCATTCTGACGTCCGCATTATTCTCGTCGGCGATGCAGTTCAGATCGCTGCGAAACTGGGCTCGCATAATGATTCAGACCGAATCAGTGTGCGTGCTGCCAGCGAAGTTGTGACCATGGACGATACGCCTGCTTATGCCCTGCGCAAGAAAAAAGATTCTTCAATGCGGGTTGCGATCAACCTGGTGAGTGACGGTGAAGCTGATGCCTGTATCAGTGCCGGCAACACCGGTGCATTGATGGCAACCGCTCGATTTGTATTAAAAACGATTCCGGGTATTGAGCGGCCGGCAATCTGCGCGTCACTGCCAAAACTGCATGGCCATACCCATATGCTTGATCTGGGTGCCAATATTGATAGCCCGTCGGAGATTCTGTTCCAGTTTGGTATTATGGGTAACTTGCTGATCAGTTGTCTTGGCGGCCCGCCTAATCCCAGCGTTGGTCTGCTCAACATTGGTGTGGAGGAAATGAAAGGCAGCGACACCATTAGAGCGGCGGCTGAGCTGTTTCGTGCAAGTAACCTGAATTACAAGGGTTTTGTCGAGCCCGACGAAATCTATATCGGTGATACCGATCTTATTGTCTGTGACGGTTTTGTCGGTAACATCGCGCTCAAAGCCAGTGAAGGTGTGGCGCAAATGATCATGGGCACATTGAAGGAAGAGTTCAATCGCAATATGGCAACCAGAGCGGCCGGCATGGTGGCGCGCCCGGTTCTCAGCGCGATTAAATCCCGTCTGGATCACCGCATTTACAATGGCGCCAGTCTGCTCGGGCTGCGCGGTACAGTGGTGAAATCCCATGGTGGAATGGACAGTCTGGGTTTTCAGCACGCCATTGAAGTTGCGCTGGAAGAAGCCAGAGAAAACCTGGTGACACAAATCGAAAACGCACTGACAGCAATTCAGCTTTAAGTTAGGCCTTGGCAATGATGTACTCAAGAATAATCGGCACCGGTAGTTATTTACCGGAAAAAATCCTGACTAATTATGACCTCGAGTCGATGATTGATACCGACCATGACTGGATCATGGCGCGCACTGGAATTTCCGAGCGGCGGATTGCTGCAGATGACGAATTTACTTGTGACCTTGCTGAAAAAGCGGCGCGTAAGGCAATTGATTCTGCGGGGATTTCCATTTCAGAGATCGATCTTTTAGTGGTGGCGACCACCACTGCAGACCAGATTTTTCCGAGCACTGCCTGTCTTTTACAGGCACGGCTGGGAATCAGCGGCCCCCCTGCGTTTGATGTACAGGCAGTATGTGCCGGATTCATGTTTGCCTTGGATGTGGCGGATAAGTTCATTCGTACCGGCAGTGCAAAATGCGCCCTGGTAGTCGGGGCGGAGACCTTCTCACGAATAATTGACTGGACCGACCGATCCACCTGTATTTTGTTCGGCGACGGCGGTGGTGCGGTGGTGCTTAAGGCCGATCAGCAACCGGGGGTGCTCTCTACCCATCTTCATGCTGATGGCAAGTACAATGATCTGTTATGTGTGCCGGCTGGTGTGTCGAAAAATTATCAGGCGGTGCAGGCGGGTACGGCGTTTACCCGGATGGAAGGAAGCGAAGTATTTCGCCACGCGGTGACCGCGATGAGTGACATGGTGGAGGAAGCCCTCGATGCCAATAATATGACACGGCAGGATGTGGACTGGCTGATTCCGCACCAGGCCAACGTCAGGATTATTAATGCAGTGGGCAGGCGGGCTGGTTTCCCGGCGGACAAAGTGATTGTCACGGTGGATCATCATGGCAATACCTCGGCCGCTTCTGTTCCTCTGGCCCTTGATGAGTCTATTCGCAATGGCACGATCAAACCGGGCCAGCATGTATTAATGGAGGGCTTTGGCGGCGGCTTTACCTGGGGCTCTGCTCTGGTAAGAATTTAATTTTGAAGTTTCTTAAGTAAACCTATGAATACACAACTAAAAGATCAGATATGCCTGGTGACAGGCGCATCAAGAGGTATTGGCAAGGCGGTTGCCCTGGCCCTGGGTGCCGAGGGTGGTATTGTGATCGGTACAGCCACCACCGATGCCGGTGCCGAATCCATCAGCGAGTATCTCAAGCAGGCAGGAATAGAAGGCCGTGGTATGGCGCTCAACGTCACCGACAACTCATCCGTGGAGGCTGTTGTAAAGTCAATTGGTGAGCAATATGGTGCGCCGGCAGTGCTGGTGAACAATGCCGGGATCACCAGAGACAATCTACTGCTCAGGATGAAAGAGGATGAGTGGGACGCCGTCATTGATACTAATCTGAAGTCGGTATACCGAATGTCCAAGGCGTGTTTGCGCGGTATGACCAAGGCTCGCCACGGCAGGATTATCAATATCGCATCAGTGGTCGGGTCTACCGGAAATCCGGGGCAATCCAATTACGCTTCAGCCAAGGCCGGTCTTCTGGGTTTCAGTAAATCCCTGGCCCAGGAAGTCGCATCACGTAATATCACGGTGAATGTTGTGGCACCGGGTTTTATCCAGACCGATATGACAGACGCGCTTAGCGAACAGCAGAAAGAAACCATGATGGAGAGAATCCCCCTGGGCCGTCTGGGCCAGCCCGGAGATATCGCGTCAGCGGTTGTGTACCTGGCATCACCCATGGCGGACTACGTGACCGGAACGACTATTCATGTCAACGGTGGTATGTTCATGTCATGAGTTATTTCTTATTAATATATATAAATCAATAAGATATATAATATATAGCACCTTGTTTGTAGAGTCTGAGGTCGATTAATTTAGCACTCGAAGCAATGGACTTGAGGGCGTTGTTTGTTTAATATCCGTCCGTCCAAAATAACTAATCGGGCGATTTAAAGCCTGAGCAGGTTTAGAGCCTTAGAAACATCGAACCGGCCATTGTGCATAGCGCCGGCTATTCATGGTCTGAGTGTTTCCCAAATTTTTACCTGGAGTATTAAATCCGAATGAGCACAATTGAAGAACGCGTTAGAAAAGTAGTTGTTGAACAACTTGGTGTAAGCGAAGATCAGGTAACCCTGGAAGCTTCCTTCGTCGATGATCTCGGGGCTGACTCCCTGGATACCGTAGAACTGGTCATGGCACTGGAAGAAGAGTTTGACACCGAAATTCCTGACGACAAGGCGGAAAGTATTGCCAAGGTTAAGGATGCTATTCAGTATATCGAAGCGAATACCTGATAGTACAAGGCGGTGATTGCAGCTGGTTTGTTCCGGTATGCAATCACGGTTTTAGCGGCTGTGTGACGCCACCAGAGTGGAGGCAAACTGATCAGCTGGCAGTTTTCAATGGCGCCGTCTCTGTGACGGCGTTTTCTTTGCTTCGGCGTGTTTCGGCGCTGGCTTTGTTGGTCGGCTGGAATAGGTTAAGCTACCTTCAGTGGATGCTGCGGCACTACTGTTTTTAGCGGTCAACATCAATTCAACAACCATTTTCGTATATGAGTAAGCGTCGTGTAGTGGTTACAGGCCTGGGTGCAATCACCCCGGTGGGAATCGGGGTCGAGCAGTCATGGAAATCCATGCTGGATGGCAAGCCTGGCATCAATACAATCCAGCAATTCGATGCCAGTGAATTCCCCTGCAACATTGCTGGAGAAGTCCATGGTTTTGACCCCGGCCAGTTTATGTCGGAAAAAGACGCAAGGAAAATGGACCGATTCATGCAGTTCGGAATCTGTGCAGGGGTGGAAGCGTTGCTTGACTGCGGTCTCGAAGTCACCGACGAAAATGCTGAACGAGTCGGTGTTTATATCGGCTCCGGCATTGGTGGCATCAACACGATCGAAAACACCACAACACTGTTTTACGAGAAGGGCTATCGCAGAGTGTCGCCTTTTTATATTCCGATGACCATTACCAATATGATTTCGGGGCACCTGTCGATCATGCATAACCTGAAAGGTCCGAACCTTTCCATGGTGACCGCCTGCAGTACCGGCACCCATGCAATTGGTGAGGCCGGAAGGCTGGTGGAGTACGGTGATGCCGATGTAATGATCGCGGGCGGATCAGAAGCGCCGATTTCTCCTACCGCACTGGCCGGGTTTGGTTCTGCCCGTGCCCTCAGCCGACGCAATGACGATCCTCAAACCGCCAGCCGCCCGTGGGATCGGGGCAGGGACGGTTTTGTCATGGGTGAAGGCGCCGGTATTATGGTGCTTGAGGAATATGAGCACGCCAGAAAGCGCGGCGCACGGATTTATGCAGAGTTGTCAGGGTTCGGTATGAGTGGTGATGCCTACCATATGACCAGTCCCTCTCCAGGCGGTGAAGGTGCATCACGCTGTATGAATGCAGCCCTTGGAAATGCCGCAATGAATTCTGATCAGATAAGCTATATTAATGCCCATGGTACGTCCACCCCGCTTGGAGATGTGGCCGAGACCATGGCGTTAAAACTGAGCTTTGGTGATCACGCGAAAAAACTCGCGGTCAGTTCAAATAAATCGATGATCGGCCACCTGCTCGGGGCCGCCGGGGGCGTTGAAGCGGTGATGACGGCGTTGTCGGTGTTCCACCAGAAGATTCCTCCCACCATTAACCTGCATGATCAGGATCCCGAGTGTGATCTGGATTACGTGGCGAACGAAGCGCGAGATGCGAAAATCTCCTCTGCGTTGTCAAATTCGTTTGGTTTTGGCGGCACTAATGGCACCATCATTTTTAATCGGGTATAGCAACCCGGGTAACTGTAAGGGCTTTGTTTAAAAACTTCTTAGTCCGACTGGTGGTGCCGCTGTTGGTGACGGCAGGATTGGTTGCAGCGGGGGGATATTGGTACTTTGCGGACGCGGTTTCGCGCCCCCTGAGTTTTAACAGCGATCTGTTTGTTATTGCGCCGGGCGATAATCTCAATAAAATTTCCAGGAATCTTGTGGATGCAGGTATTACCCGGGAGCCATGGAGTCTCAGATTGCTGGCAAAGAAGCAGGGCGGTGGAAGTGCTATCCAGGCAGGAGAGTATGAGCTGCCCAAGTCCCTCAATCTTCAGCAGTTCCTGCACAGGATCGTCAACGGAATCGGGCAGATCGATGTGCGCGTCACCGTGCTCGAAGGATGGACATTCAGTCAAATGCGCAGCGCTCTGGCCGAAGCCGAGAAACTGAATCATGAAACGATTAACTGGAGTGACGCCCAGATCATGGAAGCCATGGGGCAGCCGGGTGTGCATCCAGAAGGACAGTTTTACCCCGACACCTACTACTACCGTGCAAATGATTCTGATCTGGTGATTTACCGTAAGGCGCATGATCTGATGCAAAAAAAGCTGGCCGATGTATGGCAACAGCGCCAGCCTGGAATTCAGATTGAAACCCCCTATGAGGCCTTGATCCTGGCCTCTATCATTGAGAAAGAGACCTGGGTGCCGGAAGAGCAGCCGAGGGTGGCGGGGGTGTTCATGAACCGACTGAAGAAAGGCATGCGGCTGCAGACAGATCCGACCGTGATCTATGGGGTGGGCGCTGCCTATGATGGTGATATTACCCGACAACATCTGAAAACGGATACGCCTTACAACACCTACACACGGAGCGGTTTAACCCCGACCCCTATCAGTCTGCCGGGTGAGGATTCCCTGCTGGCAGCGGTGGATCCGGAGAAAACAGATGCCTATTATTTCGTTGCAATGGGTGGTGGTCGCCATAAATTTTCTAAAACCCTTGAGGAGCATAACCGTGCAGTGCGCAAATATATATTGGGCAAGTCTGAGTGAATAAAGGCGGATTCATTACCATTGAAGGCGCGGACGGGGCCGGCAAGACCACCCAGTTGAACTTTGTTGAAGAGTGGATCAGCCAGAGAGGTATCGAGCTGGTTCGCACCCGGGAACCAGGGGGCACTGCATTGGGTGAGCGGCTGCGGCAAATACTGCTTGCTGCCAACGACCTGTCGATTAGTGATGAGGCTGAGTTGCTGATGATATTTGCGGCGAGACAGCAACATCTGGACCAGCTGATCATACCCGCCCTGGAAGCGGGGAAATGGGTGTTGTCGGATCGTTTTACCGATGCGACCTATGCTTACCAGGGTGCGGGTCGTGGCATTGCATTTGAACGTATAGAGGTGCTGGAGAACTGGGTCCAGAAAGGGCTGCAGCCGGATTTGACCATGGTGCTGGATGTTAATGTAGAGACAGGCATGGCGCGCAGCGCCGGGCGCGGACTTGAAGCCGACAGATTCGAACGCCAGGCCATTACCTTTAAGGAAGCTGTTCGATTGAATTATTTACAGCGCGCAGCGCAGATGCCCGAAAGGATTCACGTTATCGACGCCAGTGGCAGTGTGCAGTCAGTGCAGCACTCACTTGTCGCCGTGCTGGAGGGGTTCTGGGACAGTCGAACAAACCTGGCCGGGTTGCAGTGATGATATTGCCGTGGCACCAGTCTGACTGGCAGCGTATTGCCGGTGCAGTGGCTTCACAGCACCACGGACTCATGCTTAGCGGCTGCCCGGGAACAGGCAAACGAGAGTTCGCCATGGAATTGGCCCAAAGAATACTTTGCGGTCAGACCAGCACCGCGGACCCATGTGGTGTCTGTCAGGACTGTAAGCTTTTTCATGCCGGCACTCACCCCGATTTGCATCTATTGACCAGTGAATATGAGACTGTAAACGGTCGTATGGATCTGGCGGCCAAATACAGCGAACGTTATCAGGATGGCGTCGCCCGGGATAAAAAAGTAAATCCTGGGCGGATTATTCCGGTGGATCAGGTCAGATTACTGATTGACCGGTTTTACCAGTCGTCGCATATTGCCGCTAACCGGGTGGCGTTAGTGATGCCTGCAGACCGTCTGAATACCAACGCTGCCAATGCGCTGCTGAAAATGCTGGAGGAGCCGCCGGAGGGTGCCTATTTCATTCTCGTGGCGGATCAACCGGGTCTGCTGCCTGCCACCATTCGCAGCCGTTGCCTGTTGGAGACCCTGGCCAGGCCTGCTGCATCAGTGGCCCGACAATGGTTAGCTGAACAAGGTGCTGGTGCCGAATTGATGGCGTCAGTGGATGGTGCGGTGGATGGCCCTATTCACCTGCTGCAAAAGGAGCGGAGTGGCGAACTGACGCAACAGCATGAAAATCTTGGTGCGCTGCTTGGGGTAATGACCGGTCGCCAGGACCCCGTGGCGCTGGCGGCGGCAATGAGCAAGCAGGAAATATTGCCGTTACTTCAGTGGATGCAGTCCATTTTTGTTGAGCTGATAAAATGGCATAGCGCCGGCCAGGTCCCGGTCTGGGCAGCTAAAACCGGATTGGATATCTCCAGGATATCGAGCATAAAGCTGCATTCGGTATATGATAAAATAGGCCGTTACAGAAATATCGCGCGGGACCAGATCAACCCGCAGCTAGCGCTGGACGAAATATTAATTGCAGTGCAGCATGGGCTGCGCAGTTGAGTCCAGGTGCGGTCAGATCATGCTTTTATGGCATAAGTTACGGTCGCTAACGTCTTAAACAGGATTATTGAGAAGATGGCTGAAGACAAATCTCCCCAGGTGCAACTGGCAGTATCGAACACCGGTGCCAAGGAAAAAGCGACCGCAGGCCGACCCTCTGTGGTTTCACTGAACTACCCGGACAAGAAGTCTCTGCAAAAGGCTTATATGCCGTTTTTAAGTGGTGGTGGACTGTTTCTGCCAACCACGACCCAGAGAGATATGAATGAAGAAATCTTTCTCCTGGTTACACTTCCGGAATCGGATAAGCCGATACCGGTACCTGGAGTGGTGGTCTGGAAAACGCCAGCCAAGGCAGTAGATGGCAAGCAACCGGGCGTGGGGATAGAATTCAAGGGCCGTGAGGGCAATACATTGCGGACCCGTATTGAGGGCCTGCTTGGTACCCGAATCACCTCATCCACGCCTACCTATACGATGTAGCTGATATTGCCGGAGCCAGGTCCATGGTTTCGGTTTGATCCGTATTTTCGCCATCGTTCTCAGCACCTACCGTTGCGTCTAAATTTAATATCTCATGCAGATCGTAGATTCACACTGTCATATCAACTTTGAACCACTGATTGCGGATTTTCCCGGCCTGTTGCAGCGTGCCGAGAATAACCAGGTGAGTCATATGCTATGTGTTTCGGTGAATCTTGAGGATTTCCCCCAGGTACTTGGCCTGGCCCAAAAGTTTCCCCATATTTTTGCCTCCGTTGGCGTGCACCCCTGTTATACCGATTGCCAGGAGCCCGACGTTGATCAGCTGGTCGCGCTGGCCGACGATGCAAAGATCGTTGCCATCGGCGAGACCGGGCTCGACTACTTTCGCACTGAGGGAGATCTCGACTGGCAGCGTGAACGCTTCGCCAGGCACATTGAAGCGGCGAAAATTACCGGCAAGCCGCTGATCATTCACACCCGTCAGGCAGCGGATGACACGATGGCGATGTTGAAAGATCTCGGGGCTGCAGATGCTGGCGGCGTCATGCACTGTTTTGCAGAAGACTGGAAAACTGCTGAGAAGGCGCTGGATATAGGGTTTTATATCTCTTTTTCGGGGATTGTCACGTTCAAAAATGCGGAGCAGCTCAGAGACGTTGCACGTAAGGTGCCGATGGACCGAATGCTAGTGGAAACCGATGCGCCTTACCTCGCACCGGTGCCGATGAGAGGTAAAACCAACGAACCTTCCTATGTGAGACATACCGCAGAATGTCTCGCTGAGTTGCGCAATACCAGCCTTGAGCAGATCGCTGAGGTGACCACTGAGAACTTCTTTAAGCTGTTCTCCAAGGCCAGGCTATCCCTGGTGGAAGCCTGAGGGAGTCTGACCGAAATCTCCTTCCTTAAACAGGAAGCCAATGAGATGTTTCTCGATTCTTTCCTGGCAGGCCGGGTCTGCAGAATTCAGCTGTTCTTCATTGATGATCATCACCAGTCGCTGGAGCCACTGGCGCCAGCCTTCTGCTGAAACATTATCATAAATTCGCTGTCCCAATTCACCAGGATAGGGCGGTTTTTCCAGGCCTTCGGATTCGATACCGAGTACGGCACAATGAACTGTTCTACTCATAATTTACTTTTTTGACCGCTTGAATATAGGTACAATGACTCCAGATATGTGGGTACGGGGAAGCGGAACACAAGCCCCGATCTGGACCACGCACCCGGCAGCAAGTGCTAAACGAAATTTACAAGAGATTCTAACATGAGCAACAACCAGGTATTAACGCAGAACGACCTTTCGGTAACTGACAGTGCGCGGGCAAAAATTGCCAGCCTCGTTGGTGATACTAATGGGGAGGTTGCTGCGGTGCGAATTTACGTGTCCGGCGGAGGCTGCTCCGGCATGAACTACGGCATGACTTTTGCCGAAAAAGAAGAATCCATTGACAGCATCATGTCCGATGATGATGGCTTCAAATTAGTGGTCGATCCTGTGGCCCTGGGTTTTCTTGAAGGCGCCGAAGTAGATTACGTTGATGACGGGATGAATGCGTCTTTTGTCTTCAATAATGTGTTCCAGGCAGTTGGCGGCAGCGGTGCCTGCGGAGGCTGCGGTGGTGCGGCGTAAGTCGGACTGCTAGGCAATTGGTATTTTTACAGTAACTAAGACATTTAATATGTCCGACAAGAAGGATTTTGATAACGATCAGGATTCCGGAACAGGCCTGATCGTTGAAAAAAGCAAGCCCAAACTTAAAAAGCCGCCTTTGTATAAGGTGCTGCTGCACAACGACGATTACACGCCGATGGAATTTGTGGTGCACCTGCTGATGCAGTTCTTCAGCATGTCAAGAGAACAGGCTGAACAGATCATGATCCACGTGCACACTAAAGGAGTGGGTGTGTGTGGTGTCTTCCCCCGTGAAATTGCGGAAACCAAGGTGCGACTGGTGATGGACTTCGCCATGGAAAATCAGCACCCATTGCAGTGCAGTATGGATATTGCATGATGAGGTAACTAGAAATGTTGTCCGAAGAGTTAGAAGTTACATTAGGCGTGGCAGTAAACTATGCTCGCAGTCATCGACATGAAATCATTACGGTTGAGCATCTGCTTTTTGCCTTGCTTGACGATAGTGAAACCAGTAAAGCAATAAGACTTTGCGGTGGCGATATTGAATCCCTGAAACTTTCACTGAAGCAGTATCTCGAGAACGAAGTGCCGTTGATCGGGGAAGAAAGTGATGATGAGCCGCAGCCCGGTCTTGGTTTCCAGAGGGTATTGCAGCGCGCAATCATGCATGTTCAGAGCTCCGGTAAAAAGGTGGTGAAGGGCTCGAACGTTCTGGTTGCCGTGTTTAGTGAACGCGAATCGTTCGCGGTATATTTTCTCAGCCAGCAGGAAATCAGTCGCTACGACGTCGTCAACTACATCTCCCATGGAATTACCAAGGTACCAGAAGGTGATCGCCTGCCCGCGCCGGAAGAAGAGCAGGAATTTGATGAAGATGGAGAGTTTGAACAGAACGGTGGCGCCCTGGATAACTACACAATCAATCTTAACCAGCTGGCTGAAGCGGGAAAAATCGATCCACTGATCGGTCGCAGCAAAGAGCTGGAACGTACGGTTCAAATATTGTGCCGACGGCGCAAGAACAATCCGCTGTTTGTTGGCGAAGCCGGGGTGGGTAAGACTGCTCTGGCCGAAGGTCTTGCTCGCAGGATAGTAGAGCATGAAGTCCCAGATATCCTGACTGAGAGCACTATATATTCACTCGATATGGGCGCCTTACTGGCGGGTGCAAAGTATCGTGGTGATTTTGAACAGAGACTGAAGGCTGTGTTGAAGGAGCTTGACCAGGAAGACAATGCGATCCTGTTCATCGACGAAATCCATACAATTATTGGTGCCGGTGCGGTGTCAGGTGGCGCTTTGGATGCCTCGAACCTGTTAAAGCCTATGTTGGCTTCGGGCGAACTGAAATGTATCGGCTCAACTACTTACCAGGAATATCGCGGCATATTTGAGAAAGATCGTGCACTATCCCGACGATTTCAGAAGATCGATATTGTTGAACCTACTATTGATGAAGCAGTGGAAATTCTACGCGGCCTCAAAAGCCGGTTTGAAGAGCACCACGATGTTAAATATACCCAGCCGGCGTTGCGCTCAGCGGTAGAGCTTTCGGCGCGTTATCTTACGGATCGATATCTGCCTGATACGGCCATTGATGTTATCGACGAAGCGGGTGCCAAAACCAGACTGGTCGCGCCGGAGAAGCGCAAGAAAACTGTTGGCGTCAAGGAAATCGAAAACATGATTGCCGACATTGCGCGGATTCCACCAAAACATGTATCGGCATCTGATATCGACTCGCTAAAGAATCTCGAGCGTGACCTGAAAATGGTGGTGTTTGGCCAGGACGAAGCGATCGGTGCGTTGTCGGCATCCATTAAAATGGCTCGCTCAGGTCTGGCTGCGGCAGATAAGCCTATTGCATCGCTGTTGTTCTCGGGCCCTACAGGCGTAGGTAAAACCGAGGTTACCAAACAGTTGGCCAATACCCTTGGCATTGAATTTATTCGTTTTGATATGTCGGAATATATGGAGCGTCATACGGTTTCCAGACTTATCGGCGCACCACCGGGATATGTTGGTTTTGATCAGGGTGGATTGCTTACCGAATCTATCAATAAACACCCTCATGCGGTTTTGTTGTTTGATGAAATTGAAAAAGCACACCCGGATCTTTTCAATATTCTACTTCAGGTAATGGACTACGGCAGCCTGACCGATAACAATGGCCGTAAATCGGATTTCAGGAATGTTGTCATCGTAATGACTACCAATGCCGGCGCCGAGCGGGCAGCGAGAGAGTCCATGGGGTTTGTGGCTCAGGACAATGCGTCGGATGATATGGAAGCCATCAAGAAGGCCTTCACCCCCGAATTTCGCAACCGTCTGGATAATATTATCCGGTTCCAGGGCCTGGACGCGAATACCATTCATCATGTGGTCAGGAAATTCATACTCGAACTTGAGCATCAGCTTGGTGACAAGCATGTCACCCTTGAAGTTGAAGATGCTGCAATCGAATGGCTGGCTGCCAAGGGTTATGATCCGGCGATGGGTGCCAGACCAATGGCCAGAGTCATCCAGAGTGAAATAAAACGACCACTTGCGGATGAATTACTGTTTGGCAAGCTGACGAAAGGCGGAAATATTCGAATTTCCGTTACTGAAAATGATGATGGTGAT
>Ga0055584_100002600_pt1 | contig 17806 bp, 14 predicted proteins | sample OSDHelmetaG_FD_58716 | JGI IMG/M metagenome (GOLD analysis project Ga0055584, IMG submission 58716) | Pelagic marine sediment microbial communities from the LTER site Helgoland, North Sea, for post-phytoplankton bloom and carbon turnover... | ecosystem: Environmental > Aquatic > Marine >... | reverse complement strand
GGCACGGGCCTTGAACCTGCATTCCGATTCAAGTTATCGCTTTGAGCGTGGTGCTGATCCTTACCAGGTGAATGGAGCTTCGGATCTCGCTGTGAAATGGATCCTGGAACTCGCCGGCGGAGAGGCCGAAACGGAAATCGTCACCTGTGGAGAAATCCCTGCGCCGCCCGCAGCCGTTGCTTTGGATAACGACTACACCCGATCCGTGATCGGAAGTGACATTTCCGATGAGGAGATCGCCTCTATTCTCGGGTCTCTTGGAATGGAGAATACGAATGGAGAATGGTCGATGCCAACCTATCGCCTCGACCTGCCACGGCCCGTCGACCTCGTCGAGGAAGTCGCGCGCGTTCATGGACTCGACAAGATACCGTCCAATCAGCAGGCGTGGTTTTCTCCGGCCTCGAAGGCCGATGCCTCCTTCGATTTTGCAGCGAAAATTCAAACTCGCTTGAGCGGACTCGGATTTTTCGAAACTCGAAACCTCAAGCTCATTTCAGAAGCGCAGCTTGCTGATGATCTTGCAACGAATCACCGGGGAATGAGCCCAGTTCGATTGAAGAATCCTCTCAACGACGAGCAGGATTATCTGCGTCCGGGCCTCGTTCCTGGATTGCTGGCAACAGCGGAAAGAAATGTGCGTTTTGGAAATCCTGACCTGAGACTTTTCGAGATGGGGCGCGTTTTCACTGCAACGCCCAAAGGCGGTGAAGTGGAGCATGAGCATCTTGCTCTTTTGATCACAGGGGCTTCGGCTCCTCGAAGCTGGGCGAACAACAAATCAGTGAATCTCGACATTCATGATCTTCGCGCTGCTCTCGATCAGATCTGTCCTGCGGGTCTGAATTTTCAACCGATTGAAGATGACCGTCTCCTCTGCGCTTGCAATATTGAGATTGGGACGGGAAAGAAAGCAGCGAAGCTGGGTTTAGCGGGAGTTGTTTCTCCTGCCCGAGCACGTGAGTTGGATATCGAAGCGCCGGTAATGGTGGCTGAGATCAATCTGAAAAAGCTGATGGCTGCTACCAGTGATGAGACGAAGTATGAAGAGTTGCCGCGCTTTCCCGGGAGCTCGCGAGACATCGCCATGCTTGTTCCTTCGGAAATGGGAGCTGGCGAGGTAGCCGCATTTTTCGAGGCTCACAATGAACCGCTGCTTCAGTCTTTCGAACTCTTCGACGTATTTCAGGATCCGTCCGGTGAAAAGCTTCCTGCGGACAAGAAATCGCTGGCTTGGTCGATTTTGTATCTCTCACCCGAGAGAACCCTCGAAGCTGCCGAAGTCGAGGCTGCACATTCGAAACTTTTAGATTCCCTTAAATCGGGATTAAACGTAGACTTCCGGTAGACATAGAACTTTGCAGAGGTCTGCGACGTGAGTCGTGATCGAAGATTTTCGGATTTTCCTACAGTGTTCGACCCTTGCCGATTACAACAGGCCCGGACCGTTACTACGTTAACGGAGGCATAGCGAATCGTCGGCTGTCAGGCCTTCACTGGAAGGCAAAAGTCGATGCGCGGCTTCCCCCGTATTGAGAAACGGGAACGTGAGCCTCAATATCGGAGACGGCACAGGTGGGTTCCATCAAAGCGCCTCGATTTCCTGCCATCAGTGAAACTCGGGGCGCTTTTCGTGTACTCCTTATCCTTTTCTCTGGGGTAAGGAATAGGAGTGTTCACTCGTACTCCCACTTCATGATCCAGGGGTCCTTCATCTCCTTCTGAAACTGCTTCAGCTTTTCCTGCATCATCACCAGCGCATCGCGATGGGCGGGATCGCTGACTAGGTTCCTTGCTTCGTAGGGATCTTCGTCGATTTTGAACAGCTCAAACTGCTGGCGGTGGATGTATTCTCCGACTGTCTTCTGGCCGTAGGGTGCATCGAGCGATTGTTGAAACTGTGCTTGAAAACTACTCGCGACCCAGAGGTCGGAGGCGAAGGGGTAAGGCAGTGGATGGGCGACGTTCCAGATGAGTTTGTATTCGCGATCGCGAACGACTCGCATCGGATAATACATCTGAATCTCGTGAAAGGTGTGGGAAGCAAAAATGGTTTCCCAGTGCTCCGCATCGGGCTTCCCGAGAATCGGGATCCAGGATTTTCCGTGATAACTCTTGATTCCTCCGCGAGGCCCACGGTTTTCTTTTGCAGCGTAGGGCTTGTCTTTCCAGTAGTCCTTGGCTTCGACAAATTCCTTGGGGCGGTTTGCTTTTCGGTTCAAACCTCCACCGAAATCGAGAAGGGAAGGAGCAATGTCGACGTGTGAGATCATGCCTTCGTGCTTCACGCCGCGATTCTTTTCGTAGGGATTTCGGACAACGAAAGGAACGCGGAGTCCGCCTTCATAGACTGTCGTTTTTCCGCCCGCGAAGGCCATGCCATGATCAGCTGTAAAAACGATCATCGTTTTGTCATAGAGGTCGGCTTCCTTGAGAATCTCGACGAGTCGGGCGACGCCCCGGTCGACCCGGGAAATACTTTGGTAATACTGCGCCAGCTCTTCTCGAGTCTCCGGTGTATCTGTGAGAAAGTGGGGGATGATCACATCGGCGGGATCGTAGAACACTTCATCGACACCCTCGTGGGAACCGTCGTTCGGTTTGTTGCCAAAAAGGTCCGGCTTCAGTTCGCGTTTGGAAGTTTCGTCTTTGCCTCCACCACGGTGAGGATCGGATGTGGCGAAGTAGAGGAAGAAAGGCTTTTCGCTATCTGCGATGATGAATTCCTGCGACGCATTTGCCATTTGAACTGCATTACGTCCGTCGCCTTTCATGTAGGTCTCGTAGTGGTAGACCTCCTCCGGCGCGACGTGGTATTTCCCGATGTGACCGGTGCGGTATCCCGCATTGGTCATGACCCGCGGCAGGCTGTAGCTGACGACATCGAGAAAGCTCGCGAATTTGTGGTAGGAATGCTGGTGCCCGTACTGCCCATTGAGGTGGTTGTGCAGTCCTGACATCACCACCGAACGGCTCGCGGAACAACTCGCGGTCGTTGCGAACGCATTCAGGAAAAGGCTCCCATCTGCAGCGATTGCATCGATCGCAGGGGTCTTCGCGACGGGGTCACCATAACAACCGAGCGTCGGTGACTCGTCATCCGTGATGATGAAAATGACGTTTTTCTCTGCTGCGTGAGCGACAATAGAAGCGGCAAAGATCAGAAGGAAAAGAAGAAATCTCATGCCCGCAATCGTGCGGATGGATAGGTGTCCGGTCAAGGTTGCGAATGCGTGATGGGCAAACCCAAAACTCGCGCAATGAGATTACGTCCGCCGCCCGAACTTTCGTTCCAGTTCCGCGTAGTCGATCTGGATCAGGGTGGGCCTGCCGTGTGGGCAGCAGTAGGGCATGTCGCATTCGAGGGTGTCCTCGAGAAGTTTCTGCAGTTCTTCGTTGTGAAGAGGGTCGTTCGCTTTCACAGCGTGGCGACAAACGGTGGTGGCGATCATGTCTTCGCCGAGGCGGAGTTCGGACATGCGATCACTGGAGGTCCGGATCTCGTCGATGACCTCCTGGAGAAAGCCCTCTGGATCGTCGCTCTTCAGAAAGGTAGGGAGGGAGTCGATCTTCAACGTAGTTCCACCAAATGGTTCAGCGGAGAGACCAAGCTTGTTGAGTGTTTCGAGATTTTTCTCGATGAGGTCAAAGTCGCGAGGCGGGAGATCTACCATGATAGGCGTGAGAAGACGCTGGCTCGGAACGCCCTCGGTCTCCATGCGGCGCTTCATCTCCTCAAACAGAACGCGTTCATGAGCGGCGTGCTGGTCCATGAGGATGAGACCTTCTTTGCCTTCGAGGAGAACGTACAGCTTTCCGAGTACGCCCATGAGTCGGTAGTCGCTCGCTTTGGGTTTTTCTTTTTCTGGCTCAACCTTACCGGGTTGCTCATCCAACCCTTCGTAGCCTTGGCGAAGAAGGGTCGAGTCATCGGTTGTATCCAGTTGGGCAGTGCCCTCCTGAGTGTCTTCAGTTCCGTGACCGGCTTCGGCTCTCTCACGTTCGATTTGGGTGAAAAGTTTCTCGGATTCTTTTTCTGACTCCGCTGCAGCAGAAAGATCGCTCCAGTCATTTCGCAGCGAGCGCTGCTCAGCTTCCGGAATGAGATTTTCCTGAACGAGAGAAGGAGAGGTCACCAGGTTTTGTGCATTGGGGGGATCCGACTTTGCTCCGGTTAGACCAACTCCGGAAACGGGCCGGGTCATTCTTTCGCGCAGTGTCGCCTGAACGGCCGTGATGATCGCATCCTGAACGCCGAACCCATCGTGAAAGCGAACCTCCCGCTTCGCGGGGTGGACGTTTACATCAACGGCGGTGGGATCCGTTTCGAGAAAGAGAAAGGTGACTGGATACTGCCCTTTCATGAGGGCGGTGTGATACCCTTCGCGGAGTGCCCGCGTGATGATGGCCGCCTCGACAGGGCGCCCGTTGAGAAAACTGAGCTGCTGACGCCGGTCGCTTCGTCCCATTCCGGGAGGGCCGATGAATCCACGAACCTTTACGCCTTTGTGTTCGGTGGGTTCGATTTCGAGAAGTCGACTGGCGAGGTCGTTGCCGACGAGTCCGCCGATGCGTTCGCGGAGACTATCGGTTGCCGGAAGCTGAAAGGCTAGTCGATCGTTGCGGACGAGAGAGAAGCGAATCTTCTCGTTTGCGATCGCCTGCGTTTTGATGACTTGTTCGAGATGAGAATATTCGGTGTTCTCTGTCCGCAGGAATTTCCGTCGAGCCGGGAGATTGTAAAACAGGGAGCGTACTTCGATCTGGGTGCCGGGCGGTTCGCCACAGTCCTTCACGCTGACGACTTTTCCTCCGTTGATGATGATTTCGGTTCCGGTGAGGGAATCAGGTTCGCGGGTTGCGAGTCGAAATTTGGAGACGCTCGCGATACTTGGGATTGCTTCCCCTCGAAAGCCGAGAGTGTGGATCGCGGCGAGGTCCTCCTTCGTTTTGATTTTCGAGGTCGCGTTTCTTTCGAGGCACATCAGAGCGTCGTCTCGATTCATCCCGCAGCCGTCATCGGTTACGCGGATCAATGCGATGCCGCCGCGCTGGATGCGTATCTCGATGTTGGAGGCACCGGCGTCGATGCTGTTTTCGACGAGCTCTTTTGCGACAGAGGCAGGGCGTTCGACAACTTCACCAGCGGCAACCTGGCTGGCGAGGGATTCGGGTAGGAGACGGATTTTTCCCATAGGAACGAGGGGGCGGACTGGAGCAAGGGGACTCTCTCAACTGAGAGCGGGGCAGGGCTGAACGCAACTTGAAAAGATTTGGGATTGCGCGTTTCCGGCACTATAGTCCCGGCATGATCACGGTCACAGACTCAGCTGCCAACCATCTTCGATCCCTGTTGGAGGAAAAGGATTTTTCTCCAGAGGAGAGGGGACTTCGCCTTTTTGTCGAGAAAGGTGGCTGTGCGGGAATGTCCTACGCAATGAAGATCGATGCGTTAGTGGACGGTGATGAGGTCATTGAAAAAAATGGCGTTAGAGTTTTTGTTGATCCGGAAAGTGGTGAGTACCTGAAGGGTATCCAGCTCGACTACGTTGATGCCCTCAACGATTCGGGATTCAAAATCGAAAATCCGAACGCAGCACGCAGTTGTGGATGCGGGACTTCCTTTGAGCCAACGAAAGAAGGCCAGGAGCCGGAATACGATCCCGAAACGATGGACGGAGAAGTCTGCGGCAGTACAAGCTAAACCAAAATTATTCCAGAAGATGGAGGCTGTTTCAGAAGAGAGTTCTTTTTCCCGTAATTCACGGGAGCAGGACGAGGGTCGTCACAAGAGTGGCAGTCCGATTCTCTGGATTGCAGCGATTGCCGTGCTTATTGGGCTAAATTTTGCTTCGTGGGTCTTTTGTATGATTGTGTTCGGCAAACCGGAACGCCCGTTGAATTACAAGCTTCTCACGAAATTGGAAAAACTGGATCCGATCCGTGGATTTATGCCGGTGACCGCACCTCGGGGAAAATTTCATTCTGCGAAGGACCTCTATGCCAGGATTTTCACGTTTCGCCCGAATGAACTCCGAGCCTACAACGGCATTCTGAAGCGCAACTACCTTAAAAACTACATCGAAGTGGACGACATCGTTTTTCTTTCGGGAGAGTTCGTGGTCGATTCTGTCCAGGAGATGAGGGAGGACGATGTTTTTACCAGCGGTCTCGTGGTGCGGGGACGCTCGACTACGTTTCCTGATGTAATTCTCGATTTCGCGCTGCCTTCCGAGGAGCCGCCAGCGAGATTCGAATTGGCGAAGGGTGATGTCATCCAAGTTCCCGAGTCCTCCACTTGTGCCGCCTTGCTCAATGTCGAACGCCTTGATGATGCAGTGATGGTTTTTACCGTTGCTCCCCTTGTGACGAGGACGCCGGCTACGACGAAGGATCCAATCCTGATGAACCGAGAGTTTGAATTGGCCGAGAATGCGGTTATTCGTCTTTTTACTCCGCCGCAGATTCAAGTCGATCCCGAAAGATGGCCGATCAGCGAGGAAATCGTGCCAGTAGAAGAGGATGAGATCGAGGAAAAGCCCGTTGAGTTGAGAGTGAGCGAGGAAGAAGAAGCGAGAGCGGAGTGACGAAGGTTGATCGAGGTGGCTTTTTCCTCATTATCAGCTTCTATCAGCAATCGTAACCCAAGTTTGCAGGAGCCTTGTAGTTCGGGAAGTTTTTGCTGAGTTCCTGCTGCAGCTCCTGCGCTTTTTCGCGGTTTCCCAGCGACTGATACGCCTTGATGACTTTGGTCAGGGCGAGGGGCGTGATTTCGGGGTCCGTGAAAATTTGACTGACGACGAGGTATTCGCGCGCGGCATCTTCAAGTCGACCATTGGCAACGGCTATGTCACCGAGCAGGATTCGAGCTTCGGCATTGGTGCGGCCTTCTTTCTGCGATCGCAGACTTTCCTGCGCGCTATTGCGGGCGGCCTCGTAGTCCTGCATACAGAGTTGAGAAATGCCGCGTTGCAGATATGCATTGGCTCGCTCGCTGGGGCGCTCGGTAGCGAGTAGGAAGTTGTCCCATGCGGTGATGGAGAGAACGTGCTTTTTCAGAATCTTGCGTGACTTGGCGAGTTGTCCCCAGATTGCTTTCGTTGTTTTCGATGGGTCGTCCGGAGTGCTGATGAGAGAGAGAAAGTATTCGGCGCGCTCGTGGTCACCATTCGCAGCCAGTCTCTTGCCGAGATATTCGATGACGGGTGGAGGAATCGAAGCTCGTTTTTTCTTCGCGTTGGCGTTCTCGGGCGGAGCGCTCTCGATGTAGCGCTTTGCCTCGGTGGCGAGTGCATCAATGTTTTCGAGTTGGTAGTGGCAAATGACGAGCCGGAGGGTCGCTTTGTCGCCGTATTCGGCATCCATGTCCCGGGCCTTTTCCAGCTCAGGGACAGCTTGCTGGTGTTGTTCGAGATCAAAGTAGCCAACGCCAATCCAGTAGTGGGCCTCGCCTGCTCCGTTCGTATTCGGGAAGCGCTTGAGAAGTTCGTTGTAGGCGTTGATCATCTCAGACGTCTTCTTCTGGTGAGCAAAAATCAGGGCGACTTGCTGGAGAGAAAATTCGACTTCCGGTGCTTCTGGATGTTTCTCGGCGAGTTCCTGGAAATCGGCGAGAGCGTAGTCGTGATCTTCGTCTGCCTGGTAAGAGACGGCCCGCTTTGCGAGGGCGGAAGAGGCGAGTGAACTCTCGGGGTGCTCTTTGAGAAATTTCGTCAGGCTGAGAATGCCATCGCGGCGGTTGACGGATTCGATCTGCGCCCAGCCGGTTTTGTAGAGGCTCACTTCGCGATACTTTTCATCGACGTTGTCGAGGCGGACACGCCTGTATGCCATGGCGGCCTCGCCAAAATGCTTCTTCGCAAATTCGGATCCGGGGCCGCTCGCGGAGTTTTCGGCTTCGCTGAAATGCCACTCGGCGACCATGAGCCAGGACATGTCGATGTATTGGCTGTTCGGCTCGATGCGGCGTTGCTTTTCCGCAAAGCGAGACGCCAGTTCGGGCAGAGTATGGTCGCCTTTTTGATGGAGAATCTGAAGGCGGCGATAACCGGCTTCGATTCCTTCCGTGCGATCAGGGTACTTCCCCTCGACGAGCGCGTAGAGTCGAAGTGCGGAATCAAGATCGCCTTTGATGCGGTAGGAATGCCCAACGATGAGCAGCATTTTGGCGCGGGAGTCTTCTGGCGACGAGTAGGCTCCAGTCTGGTAGAGGCCAATAACGCGTTCGTAGTCTTCTGCAGCGAAAGCATTAAAAATTGCCCCAATTTGAGCGAGGTTTTTCCAGGGGCTGGTGTCGGAAAACTTGAGTGCCTGATTGAGAAATTTTTCAGAAAGCTCAGTCTGGCCAGCCTCGGCTGCGAGTAGTCCGGTGCGGACGATAGCCTCCTCCTTCACCTCTTTTGTTGATGCTGATTCAGCGAGCTCTGAAAAGGTTTTGAGCGCTTTTTCCGGGGAGCCGAGTTCGAATTGCAATCGTGCTTTTTCCAGCATGCCTCGCTCGTTGAAAGGATTGTCTTCCTTCGGCTTTTCCTTCACGAGGCGATCGAAAGCGGCAAGGGCTTCCTTTGGCTGATCGGTCAGTTGGAGGCAGCGGGCGTGGTAGTAGCCAGCCTGCAGCTTGGCCTTGGAGTCATTGAGCTGTTTTCTTGCGACGTCGAAAAAGGTCAGGGCATTTTGGTAGTCTTTAGCATTGAGCCGCAAAACGGCTACGCGGTAGGCGGCTGATCCTACGAAAGGACCCGTCCGGAAATTTTCGATGAGAAAATTGAAGCTCGTGACGGCGTCATCGATTTGATTCACCTTCAGATAGCATTCGCCGAGGCGGAACCATGCGATCTGCAGATTCGGACTCTTGGAATTTTCCTGAATGAAGGTGCGGTATTGCCCGGCGGCGACTCCGTATTGCTCACGACTGAAGAGGAGATTGGCGTATTCGAGCAATTCCTCGAGCTTTGCGCCGCTCGCTTGTGCGGGTGCTTTGGTCGGGGAGAAAGAAAGCAGGCCCAACGATAACATCGTTGCACAGAGAGCAACGCGGAGAATCAAGGGCTGATGCAACAGAGTCATGTGTGAGGCTTAACAGGGTTTGATCAGTGACCGGATAGGGATGGATTGGGAGGGCTTTGCGGGGTTAGGTCTGGGGTTTGGTGGTAGCAAAAGCCACATTCCAGATGCCAGCTTTCTTGATTTCATCCAGCACGTTGATGATCGCCTGAAAATTTGCTTCGGACGAGCCGCGCAATATCACGGCTTGGTCTGGGTAGGCCTCTGAGATCGATTTCAACTTGGCGAGCAATTCTTCTTCGCTCACTTCGAGTCCATTGAGAACGATGCTTCCGTCCTCCCGGACGTTGACGATGATTTCGCCGACGTTTCGAGGTTCGTCGGTGGTTTCTTCCGCGGCGGGGACAGAGATATCCATGTCACGTTCGAAACGAGCAAACTGCCAGGTGACGATGAAGAAAATGAGGAGCAGGAAAACGACGTCGACCATGGGGGCGAGCTCCAACTCGGCTCCCTGTTGAACATTGGTATCCCGGAATTTCATTTCGAGTCGGTGTGTTTGAGTTTATTCCCTGTCGTTTCCTTCGCGGCGTGCACTGGCGCGATAGTTGGCTCGCTTGTATTGGGCAGCAAGCAGGGCCATGATGTGGGTCATGGCAGCCTCTAGTTCAGCGATAAGTTTTTGCACTTTGCCGCGGAAGATGGAGTAGAAAATCAGGGAAGGGATTGATACGACGAGGCCCCCTGCCGTGGTGACAAGAGCCTTCGCGACACCGGGTGCGAGCTCCATGTGCTGCACGCCGGAGGATTCACCCATGGACTGGAAAGCTTCGATCATTCCGATCACAGTTCCGAAAAGTCCGACCATCGGAGCGACGCGGCTGATGTCGTTCAGGTAACTGATTCGGTTGTTGAGAATACTGGCTTGCCTGGTGCCCTCGGCCTCGGTCACTTCGCGCACTTCATCAAAGCTCGCGGTGGGGTTTTTCGTGGCGAAATCCAAGGTTTTGTAAACAATGCGTGCGATGCATTCGTTTTCACGGTTGCAGACAGCGATCAGGCCGAGGTAGTCCTGTTTGCGGATCAGGGCGTCGGCTGCGTTCATGAATTTATCACTGACGACTGCTCCCTGGCGGATTGTGAAGGTGTAGAAAATGATGAGCAGCACGGCGATAAAGGAAAGGACCGCCAGTGGGCCCATCAGCCAGGGGCCGCCTTCCAGTAAATAGTCGAGCAAGGATTGAGCATTGGAATCGGTGGACTCAACAGCTGTTGGTGCGGCCGGTGCGTCCTGTGCGAAAGCGGGTCCGCAGAGAAGCAGCAGGGCTGCAGTTAGAAGAGGGGCAAGATGGAGTTTCATCCGAATCGGAGAGGCGGGGGGGGGGAATGCCGGAGCATAGCGGGGAGGGCAACGAAGTGTAGCCCCCGTGGTATTGGGGAAACTAAAGCTTACTCCCTCTGAAATACCTTGCAAACGCTGGCTCAAGCATTTCCTCCGATTTCCCATTTTTTAGATTTCCAGACTATCGCTAAGCGTTTGGTATTGTAATTATTATAATTAGATTATTTCTCTTGAAATTAGCTTTTCTTGATCGTAAATTTAGAAATATCATAATTTTCCGATTTAATGGGGCGAAATGTCTTCGTCTGGAATGGAGAAACGATGAATCAATTTGGCGCAGGCCCCTCTCAGCCGACTTCTACGGAATCCCTGTCCCCAGGGCTTCCTTCGCTCGATACTGGTCGGTTACTTCGAGTCATTCGAAAACGCCTCTGGCTCGCTGTTGCAGTCGCAGCTGTTTTTGTGGTCCTTGCCATCGCATACGTTTTAACGGCAACGAAGATCTATCAAGCTAGCGCCGTAATTTATGTAGATCCGAAAAACGAAGGTGCAGCTTTCAATGGATTCAAGGGTGCCAACCAGGCGAGTTGGCAAACGCCCGATGCTCTGAAGTCTATGGCCGAAGGGATTCGAAACGGCTCCGTGATTCTGCGGGTCGTCGATACATTGGATTTGCGCAACAACCCGGAATTTCTCAATCCGAAAGAAGGCGGCTACACCGACTTCGAGATCTTGATTTTGGTGAGCCAGAACGTGAAAGCAGAGCTTCGCCGGGGTACGCGACTCATCGACATCAGCGTGAAAGACAAGTCGCCAGTCCGTGCTCAGCAGATGACGGCATCCTTTATCGAAGAGTTTCAGGCTATGATCCGGGAGCAAAACCTCGCTTCGGCTGACAAGTCGAGGGAGAAATTGCAGGAAAAGGCAGAAAACCAACTTGTCCGTGTCCTCGAAGCGGAAGACGCCCTTCAGGCATTTCGATTGAAGCACAATGATATCGCGCTCGATGAGGATAAATATTTTGTCGGCAAAAAGCTTGCTGATCTGGATAAGCAGCTCAGTTCTGCTTCGAACGAGACCCTGATAAAGAAGGCGGAATACGATCAGTATGTAAAAGTCGAGGAGGCCGATGTGGAAGGGATTCTCGTGATCGGCCAATTCGGGAATCAGGATCACATTCAGAAATTGCTTCTTCAAAGAAACCAGAAGCATGCCGAATTCTCGAGAGTGAAAGAGCAGTTTCGTCCCGGCTACCAGACCTACGATGCTATAAAACGGGACCTCGATGACTTGGAACTGCAGCTCCAACTTGCCGCAAAGAAAATCGGGAACTCGATCGAAAAAGCCTACTACCGGGCGAAAGAGCACGAGGATCAGCTGCGCATCTCGGTGAACGAGCAAAAGCAGCGCCTTTTGGCTGCCGATGACGTGGGCAATGAGTTTCGCACTCTGAAAGGCAAAGTTGCCGCTGCCTCCGCGACTTACCAGACTTTGCTCGATCGCATCAATGATACCGATGCGACAACGGGCGTCGATGAAACGGTGATTCGCGTTTTCAGCAAACCTCTTGTGCCTTCCAAGCCCATATCACCCAAGAAAAAGCTCACCGTAGCAATAGCCGGTGTCTTCGGTTCCGTGGTTGGGATGGGATTAGTGATTCTGTTGGGCCTGTTGGACAGGACTTTGAATACCCGTAGGCAAGTCGAAGCGACATTGGGTCTTTCTGTTCTCGCTGAGATTCCGAAGGCCTTTGATCGAGAATTGGACCTGAAAGACTCCGTTTTCGTTACGCGGGATCCGAGCTCGATGGTGAGTGAGGGCTTCCGTTCTTTTCGGACTTCTCTTTCTGCTCGTATGCCGCGAAGTGTCGTAGTCACGAGCGCGTCGCCGGGCGAAGGAAAGAGTTTTTGCTCGGCCAATCTGGCGGTCCTTCAGGCGAACAAGGGCTACCGCACCTTGCTGGTTGATGCGGATTTCTGCAAACCTCGCATGGTTGAGATTTTCGTCGATCCGTTGCGTGGACAAGCCGACCAGGGATCCTCGGTGACGCCGAATCTCTGCCAGGAAACGATCTTCAAGGACCTCTTCTTGATGTCTTGTGAACGCTACACTTCCAAAACAGGCGAGCCAATGAAAGGAGAGATTTTCGCGAAGATGCTTCAGGACGCCTATCAGGCCTTCGACTGCGTTATCGTCGACACCTCCCCGCTGAATGTTATCAGTGATGGCCTGGATTATTCTCGCCATGCGGACGCAGTTGTCCTCGTTGTGAAGTCCGGTGAAACGAAAGTGGACGCGGCGCGGCGATCGATGGCAGAACTCCAGCGCATGAGGGCCAATCTTGTTGGCTGCGTTCTGAACAGTTGCGATGAGATCAATAAGGATCAACTCGACTAGGTCAAAGGGACAACCCGGTCGCTACCGTTGAATCATAAGTGAATGCCGGTTCCAGCGCATCGAGCCTGAGCTCCCCCCCCCTCTAATCCACTGCGGCAACTTCCAAATCCAATTACAATCGTCTCGTCATCGGGGCGTTCGTATCGGATTTGGTCTTGGTTACGTTTTCGCTGATGTTTGCTCAGTGGCTTCGCTTCAAGACATTTTTGTCCGAGTTCGGAGTGCAGGCGGAGGAGACCATGTTGATGTCCAATTACTTCGGGCACATCACGGCAGGGGTGGTGCTCATTATGGGCGCGTTTCTCTTTTCCTTTGTATTCGATTACAAAGCTCCTGACATTGCGTTCGGTGCGGCAGGCATGGGAGGTTCTCTTTTCCCGAGCTGCAGTATGCGACGGAAGAAGAGGTTGTTGCGAAAATTACAACGCTGCTATCCGAGCCGGAAAAAGCCGCGGAATACCGCAACCGACTCGACGGAGAAATGAATCGTTTTGGACTCGACGTCTTTTTGGAGGAACTTCGCGAACATGTGCTACGCTTTGCCGGTCGTGATTTTGAGTTGATTGATCGCGAAGCCTCCCATGCAAGTGATCCGAAAAATCTGGCAGCGATTGGGTGATCCCGTTTTCTATCGAAGGCGTGCCTGCGATCTGGCGCGCCGGTGGAAGAGTTTCGACGACGAACCGAAAGCGAATTCGCTGGATACCCTTGGGGAAATTGATACGGCTCTCGTTTTCGTCGCTCATCCAGATGACGAAACCTTCTGTTCCGGGATTATTTGTGAGCTCGTGGAACGCGGGGTCGAGGTAATCGTGCTTTGCCTGACCAAAGGAGAGGGAGGTCCGACTGGAGATTCTACCCGCGAAGAACTTGGGGCTGTTCGAACTGAAGAAATGCATGCCTCCTGCGATGTGCTTGGTGTGAAGCGCGTCGAGTTTCTCGGTCACATTGATCCAGTCGCGGAAGGATATCGCGTTTTCGCTCCAGCAGTTTCAGCGGAGGACCTGGCTCGACAGATTCAGCCGGAAGTAGAAAAGGCAGACATTGTGATCTCTCACGGTAGCAGCGGGGAATACTGGCACCCCGCCCACCTGCTCGTTTTCGCGGCAGCAGAGCGGGCATTACAAGAATGTCAGGATTCAGGATGGCTTACCTTTCTCGCCCGTCAGCCCGACCATCCCATTCCTCGTCTCGTCAATCTCGACGATCCTGTTTTTCTCTCGCTTGATGTGAGACGCCACCGCGAAAAACGCTGGGATGCGTTGTCGAGTCATACCTCGCAATTGGGGCTGTTCGCCAAATTCGCCGGAGGTCGTCCCGAAGATTGCGTTGATCTGGTGACGACGGAAAATTATTGTCTGCGCCGACCTACAGATCGCGAAAGCGACTGATGAATGCAAACGCAATCGGGATGGAGTTCCCGATCGCTGCGAAAAAGTTTCCGAGGGCAGGTGCGAAGGAGAGGTAGGTCGAGGAAGTAATGAGAATCAGGCAGGTCAGGGCTGCCGTTCCGAGGACGAAAACCCCAAGCGGAGAAATACGTCGCGCCGAGCCAGCGATTTCCACCTTCTCCCGAAGGCGGTCGAAGTATTGGTAGCCGATCACGGCAATGAGAAGAAAGCTGATGAAACCACCTCCGGCGAGTTGGGGAGTTGAGATCATCGCGTCGTAGACCCCATGAATGACGACGACGGCGATAAAGCTGAACAGAAATTCCTCCATGCCGTGAAATTTCCGAACGAGCATTCGGTAGAAATATAATCCGGTAATTCCAGTTAGGCAAAAGTGAAGAGGGTTCGCTGTTGTGAGCCTGCCGATTGTCTCAAAGTCGTCGAAGGAGCCGGAAAAGTATCCAATGTTTTCCTGGAATGCAAAACCGAGGCCGACCATCGCTGCCAGAATGAGCGCTTCCGTATCGTCTTTACGTCGAACCAGCCAAATGGCCACGGGAACGAAACAAAGCAGTTTTAAGGTCTCTTCACGCATTCCAACACCGGCGATCCAGAAAACGAGTTGAACGAGAACGGTGTCGTCCGGGTTTTCCGAAAAACCTTGGAGACGATCCTGCAACATCACGGCAACCAGAGTCAGGCTCGCGCTGAAAATTCCCAGAGCAAAAGCAACGAGGCAGGCAATCAGGCGAGTCCGCGTCACCTCCCAAAAAGGCATGAGAATGAGAAACCATATGGCCCCGGCGAAAAGAGCGGGTAGCACATATATCGAAGTCAGCAGGTCCCATTCATAGCACAGGGTTTCGACAAAGAGGCCAGGGAAATCCCGAATGTCGGTTCGGATGTCCATGAGTTCTCCCCGATGGAATTCTTTTCTGGTTTCCGGATCCGCCAGCAATTGGATGACCTTTTCGCGGTCTCCCTCTTTCCATGCCGCTACGACTGCGGCGCGTTCTTTGCTGTCTTCGTGAAGTTTTACGAGAGACTCGATTTTTTCGATTAGTTCCTTGGTCTTCTCTTCGGAAAATTCTTCCGTTTCCTCGTTCGGCGTTACCACGGAGATCAAGAGAGCCAAAACAACCGAAACTCCCACAATCCAGGAGCAAACCCGAACGATGGCGCGATTGTCTCGCGAGAGCTGGGCAATTCGTTTGCGGGAGATCAGAGGCATTGCCAAACCATGCCGAAATCAGGTCGGGAAACAAGCAGCAAAGGGGGGCTCAACAAGTTTCGGTCGATGACCTGACCCTGTTAAGTTATCGATATGACAGGGTTAGGTCGTTGCCTTTTTTCCGTTTCGGAACCAGAGAAAGAGAACGCCTGCCAGCGCAATCACCGCACCGAAGAATTCGCGCGAGAGTTCCACTCGAGGATCTTCGGCCGACATGCTGACCTGCGTGATCGTGAATTCCTCTTCCCCGACAATGTTCTCGATGAGACCCGGCCCGGTCATGACCGTTTCGACGACGCAGGCGATCATTGAAAGAATCAGGATCCACCGGGGAATCGTCCGGAAGATGGCGAAAATCAGGAGAACGGTGATGAGCAGATAAAAAGCTAACCACAATGCGGCATCGAGGCTGGAAGCATTGTGATAGATCTTTTCGTCGATATCATTTCTCTGGAGCCAGGCAAAAAAGGCAAAGAGGATTGCGAGGACGATATGAGCAATCGTGAAGAGCGGTGAGGTTCGCGGTGAAAGTTTCATGGGGGTGGGAAAAGAAGCGTCGAAAAATCAATTCAGCAAGTGATCTGAGGGTCGGAAAACGGGGGTAGAATTTTTTCTTGTAAAAGCTGCGAAGCTGCGCACATTACCGTCCGCTTTGACTAGGCGGTCGAAAAGTGGTAACGCACCCGTAGCTCAACTGGATAGAGCGCTTGACTACGGATCAGGAGGTTTGGGGTTCGAATCCCTACGGGTGTGCCACTGTTTTCTCCTGCAATTGTTCTCGCCGGTTCGATTCGGGGTTCAGCGCAGCTTGGTAGCGCGCTTCGTTCGGGACGAAGAAGCCGCAGGTTCAAATCCTGTCACTCCGACCAATCCAGTCGGTCCGAAGATGTGTAAAAAAAAGCCGAACTCCGTTTGGAAGCTCGGCATTTTTCATCAAGCAAATGGCAGCAAGCCTCAGAATGCCTTCTGCCAACCGACCGTCAGCATCCAGTCACGCTGCATTTGCGGACCATTGAGATCCTGGTAGAACGGAATGACGGTTTCGATGGCGAGGCGATGGCCGTTCTTCGCGTAGAAGTTTGCTCCGATTCCGAACTCGGCCCATGTTCCACTGTGATTGGCTGCATCCATCGGTGGAGCTATGAACACCGGACCGGAAAGGCGGATGTCGCGCCCGTCAATATCGCCAGCGTGCTCGAGAGTGAGGCGGCCGGAAATGCTGAATCGCTCATTGAGCATGTAAGCAAGCCAGCCAGTGGTCTCGACGGAATCGCCGTAGGCAAAGCCGAGGTCGTTGTCATCGAGGTGAACACGGCCCATCAACTGGGCTCCTCCCGAAAGAGCTCCATCCTGCCAGAGGTAGGTGATGCCTGGTAGTAAATCCCACGTTCCGGTTCCCGTGTGCATAGGGTAGGCCAGGGTGGTGAGATTTCCGGTCGGTGCGCTGAGACCGAGATTCAAGTGAACTCGTTTATGGTTGGCATCGTGTATTTTTACGAGTGCTCCAAATGAAGTATCGCCCCAGCCCTCGGATCCCTGCAGGAATTGAGGTCCCATAGCTGCACGAGGAGGACTGCCGGGGGCGGTGACATGGTCCATGTCTTTGAAGACATAGTTCGACATCGCGAACAGGGTGACCTCGTCCGTCGGAGCGAACATGAATCCGAGCATGTGCATATCCATCGTCATGCTGGTGGGAGCGACGGGAAAGCCACGGCCGAACAACTGCTGAGAGCTGAGGTCGGTCGTAACGTCTCGCATTCCCTCCATGTCCATAAACATGTAGCGATAGGAGACCATCACCTCGCCGACGGTGTGAATGTGGTCGCCCATCACGCCGATGGGAGCGTGACTGTCGACCCGGTGACAATCCCAGAGGGTGTCGTGGGTTTGGACTTCTTTGCCGGACCATTTAATTGGCTCGCCGGCTTGCAGGTTGTAAGAGCTGATCCCGGTGAGGGTGAGCAGGGTTGTCGTAAAAAGAGAAAAGAGTTTCATGAAATAATATAGGAAAGGTGTTTCGCAGAGATCTACGTTTCGTTTGGGTTGCCTGTGCGGGGCGGGGGGATCGCATGCCGCGATAGCATGGAGTTTTGGAAAGGCGGTCAGCCTTTCTGAGGAGTCCTTTTCGACTGCGAGAGACTCGGATTCGCGATGGTGCGATAAATCGGGATTTTACGCCCGGGGAGGCGGCAAGAGAACGCCGGAGGTTGCATGCTCATGGAGAGCATAGCTGAGCGATGGCCACGTAATTTGCGATGATGCTCGCGGATGAATTGTAATCGATTCTCCTGATAGAGGAGCCAGCAGCCGCACTTGGGAGAGGTAATCGATTACTCGATTGCCCTCTGTTTCTTTTCCATCTGTGATCGCGTCACAGTGTTCGCAAACCACTTTTCCGGTAAGAATGTCCGTCACGCTGGTCGTTTCGGAGCGGGAAGC
>Ga0055584_100002599_pt1 | contig 17807 bp, 11 predicted proteins | sample OSDHelmetaG_FD_58716 | JGI IMG/M metagenome (GOLD analysis project Ga0055584, IMG submission 58716) | Pelagic marine sediment microbial communities from the LTER site Helgoland, North Sea, for post-phytoplankton bloom and carbon turnover... | ecosystem: Environmental > Aquatic > Marine >... | reverse complement strand
CTTTCGGCTGCTGCTTCAGAGTCGTGACAACCGGCCGGTTACGCTGACCGAGTAGCGAATTGGACGTCGGGAACCAACGGTGCGATGGCGTCGATGGAGCAATCGTGAAGACTGGAAGCGTAAGATTTCTCGCCGATATTCTTCTTCTGGTGCTCGGAAGATGTGAAATCGTCACGCTCGTTGTGATTGCCATCGGGAGCAGATGAATTCCCTTCTGGTTGAATCACGGTTTCATCCGTTCCGAATATGAGTAGCGCATAGAATCCCAACCAGATGCACGAGCCGATGCCGGCGATTGGGGTGAACTGTGTTGCAAAGAATGCGAGCGGTGCACCGGCCATTCCCGCCGCCCACTTGACCGGCGTGTCGCTACTCCACAGCCCAATGATCGCTACTATGTGCAGGATCACGATGACTCCGGCCACAACGAAAAGACTATCGACGTCGATTCCAGATTTGGCTCTTGAGAAAAGCGATGCGAACGCAAAGAACGCGCTCACCAGCAGGGCTTCGAGAGAGATGAGAATTGATATGAGTGATTTAGCGATCGGCATGGATTCAGAGTCCCATGGGATCGCCAATCTGTGGAATCGTTAGAAATTGTCTGGAGATCGACTTTCTCGATGGAGGGAACGAGGAATCATCGTTTCAGGACGGTCAGGGGCAGATCGAAGCCGACTTCTTGTGGACGCAGGCACATCTCTTTCGTACAGGCTTGGAAGCGGATGCGGCCCTTGATGTTGACGCGATCGCGGAGTTCTTTGCCGACGGAAATGAGGCGGGTGAAGATGGCACCGTCTTGGAGTTTGCCTTGTTTGGAATTGGGCGAATTCCATCCTCGGCGAATTCCATTCCCCTTCGGGGCGATCAACTTCGATTTTGGTCGGCAACAGGACGACTTCGCCAGGAACGAGATCATCGGCTGTCCGATGTGATTCATCGTTGCGAGTAATCTTGTCGGAATGCTCCGTCTGAAACATTGTTCGGCCATGATTTTCAATCCGATGGATACGCTGCACAAACCTTGGCGCGTGATGATACTCCTGCTCATCGCTCTTCCCTTGGCCGCCTCCGGTGCGCAACCGGACAGCATCTACTTCAACGGGAAGATTCTGACAGCGGACAAATCGTTTTCGCTTGCTGAAGCAGTGGCTGTGGAAAGCGGTCGTATCACTGTGGTCGGCAAGAACGAGGATGTCCGGAAAGAGGCGGGAACGGCGACGCGAAGAGTGGATCTCAAGGGAAAGACGGTGATCCCAGGTCTGATCGACAATCATCTGCACTATCTGCGCGGAGCTTCACGTTGGCGCTTTGAGGCGCGCATTGATGGCGTCACTTCACGCAAGGCTGCGCTGCAGATCATCACGGACAAGGCCACGGAAGTCGGTCCCGGGAAATGGGTGTTTGTTCTGGGCGGTTGGAGCGAACAGCAGTTCGCGGATTCGCCGGGTGGCTTCACGAGGGAGGAACTCGATCGTGCCGCCCCGGACAATCCCGTGTTCATCCAAAAATCTTACACACGCGCGTTCATGAACTCGCTGGCATCCAACAAGTTGGGCGGATCGGGTGGCTACCAGCGCGGCTCATCACGAAACTCGGGACGATCGAGCTTCGGGGGCGGCGGCAGTCGTTCACGGGGCGGAACAGGTGGAACCGGACGCAATCGGGGCTCATCCAGCATCAGTCGCTCGCGCGGCTCATCCAGCGCGCGAACAACCATCAATGCCGCCTTGCGTTTTATCCCTGAGCGAACTGCGGATCAAAGGGTGGCGGATGTTGCCTTCTTCAATGCAGACCTGAATCGATATGGACTGACTGCGGTCTATGACGTGGGCCGAAGCACTGACGGGAACTTCGATCCGGTGATGCGCCTGGCGGATGAGAACAAACTTACCGTGCGGGTCTATCATGCCATGCGCTACCGCGCCTACGGCGAATCCGATGTGCCCGACGCCATCAGCACGATTCAGAAGGCCAAGCCGAATGACAACGATGACTGGTTTGGCGTGATCGGAATCGGCGAGCATACCTATGGACCGCTGCACGACAGCACCATGCGTTCGACGATCTTTGGCCGGCATGTTTGGAGCCAGTTCGAACGCTTGGCTGAATCGGCGGCCAAGGGTGGCTGGCACATCCATGAGCATGCCATGCAGGACTCCACCGCCGCCGGAATTCTCGATATTGCCGCACGGTTGAATCCGGAACATCCAATGAAAGATCTCCGCTGGACAATTGCCCATTGCGATCTGATTTCAGAGGCCTCCATCAAACGGGCAAAAGATTTGGGGCTTACCCTCGCCGTGCACAACAAGACCGCCAGGCCAGCGGTCGAGGGACGTGATTCGCCGCCGGTAAAAGCGATGCAGGACAGTGGGGTCATCTGGGGCCTTGGCTCCGATGGAACGGTGGTTTCCACGATCAATCCGTTTCACACGCTCTGGTGGGTGACCAGCGGCAAGGTGTTCCCGAACAAGACTTCGATCCGCAAACCGGTTTCACGTGAAGCGGCCTTGATCGCCCACACCCGAAGCAATGCCTATCTCATGTTTAAGGAAAAGGACTTGGGTAGCATCGAGGTCGGGAAGCTGGCCGACATGGTCGTTCTGGATCGGGATTATCTCACGGTCCCGGCAGACGAAGTTCGTGACATCAGGCCGGTCTTGACGATCGTCGGTGGCAAATCCGTGTACGACGCGAGGTAGCTTCGGATCAGTTGTCTGTTTCCGCGTCCAGCACAACCCGCACGCGGCTGAGCAACATGTCCTGGGTGACGGGTTTGTTGACGAAGACTGCACCGAATTGGTCGAATTCCTTCAGGTCGATAGAGTCGCCGCTGTAGCCGCTGATCAGCACGATCCTCAGTTCCGGTTTCTTGGCAATGAGCCGGCGGGCGAGATCCACTCCGGTCAGGTTGTTCGGCATCAGAACGTCACTCACCAAAATGTCGAATTCGCCTTTGTGCTGCTTCCACCTGTCCAATGCAACCACACCATCCTCTGCCTCGACCACCTGATAGCCGGCGCGCGTCAGTACCCTGCCGGCAATTCTGCGGACATCCGGTTCGTCTTCGACCAGCAATATCTTTTCGCTGCCACGCAGGTGGTCGGCCGTAGCGGAATCCTCGCCCGCTTCCTTGACGGTCTCGGCCAATGGCAAATGAATGAAAAAGCTGGTTCCGGAGCCGGGTTCGCTCCGGATGCTGATCCAGCCATGATGTTGCCGGACGATTCCGTAAACCGTGGCCAGCCCCAAGCCGGTCCCTTTGCCGACGTCCTTGGTGGTGAAAAAGGGTTCGAAGATGCGGTGCTGGGTGGGTTCGTCCATTCCGCAACCGGTGTCGGTGACGGTAAGCCGGACGTAGCCTCCAGGATTCGCATCAGGAAACGCTTCGGTCTGCTCGGCATCGATCATCTCGAGGTCCACCTCCAAGGTGAGCGTTCCCGAGCCGCCCATGGCGTCACGAGCGTTGACAGCGAGGTTGATGAGCACCTGTTCCAGCATTCCGCGATCAGCCTTGACGGAGCAGATCTCATTCGGCTTTTCGAACTTCAGATCGATGGTTTCAGGCAGCAGTCGTCGCAACATGCGGTAGGCAGAATGAACCACCTCCCCGAGTTCAAGATTCACCTCGCGCAGAACCTGTCGGCGGCTGAATGCCAACAACTGCTTGGTCAGCTCGGCGGCGCGGGTACCAGCTCGATGAATGTCTTCGTTGAACTCGTGCAAAGGCGAATCGGGCGTCAACTCATCCCCAAGAATCTCTGCGTTGCCGTTGATGATGGTGAGCAGGTTGTTGAAATCGTGCGCGATGCCGGCGGCGAGTTGTCCGACGGCTTCCATCTTCTGAGAGTCCCTCAGCTGTTCCAGCAGTTCGGCCTTTTCGGTGACGTCGACGCCACTGACCACAAAGCACGGCTGGGAGTCGAATTCGATTTCATCGGCGGAGACGACCATGGACCGGTCTTCGCCCTTTTGTGTTCGCCAGTTGGTGTGCAGGTGTTCGTCCTTCTGGCCCGCGATCCGTCGCAGACGTTTCAACGCGTCTTGCTCGGCCCAGACACCGAGGTCGTTGAGAGTCTGCTCGACCACCTCTGGTCGCTGGAATTCGAATTCGGAAAGGAAGCGATCGTTGGCCTCGATGAAGCTGCCATCCTCGGCGGAAAGGATAGCCACGGCCACCGGACTGGCGAGAGCAGCACTGGTAAGTCGGTTTTCGGATTCGTGGACCTTCTGCTGCAGTCGGAAGGAGCGCAGTAAGACCAGCGCGATGGCCATCGCCATCACTCCCAACGCCGAGAGGAGGCGCTCGACCGTCCACCATGGGGGCAATTTAAGCACGGTCACGGCGTTGGCGTCCGGCAACAGGAGCTGAGCAGATCCGGAATTTCTGCTGGGATCTTCTTTGATCGTCAAGACACCGCGAATGCGCAGCAGGCTTCCTTCGACGAGATTGTCGAAGCTGTCCCCAGCCATCGATTCCGGCAAGACAGCGGAAAACGTTTCGGCACCGAAGCGGGCGATGAGCACGGATTCGGGAGATGCCTTCACCTGCTTCACCAGGCGTGCCTCCAACTCAACCAGTTCACCGCGCTGACCGTCGGTCAGTCTTTCGCCCGGCTTCAGCATTCGCGGGGTCACCGGAGTGGCTTCATCGACCGGGCTCAACTTGGCGTCGTCGAGCTCCACATGCGGCGGATTGATGTTCGGAAACCCGATGACGTTCACCATCCTCCCGACCACCGCTCCGTGATCCACGGCGGTGCGGACACGAAGATAGTGGTTTTGATCCGCGACATAAACGAGGCCGGGCCAAGCCAGAATCACCGTTCCTCGAGTCCGGTAGCGCCGGGCGAAACCTCCGCCGGGACGGATCCGTCGCAGGTCCGCGATGGGCTTCGGGGCCAAGGTGAAGGCATTCGGTGCGGGATCCTTCACCGTGATGTTCGTGATACTGCCGACCATGATTTCTGAACGGGTCACTTCACCGTGTTCATCGGTCATCGCACGCGCGACACCTTCGACCCGTACTCGCGCATCGACAAAGTGATCCGCTTCCTCGGGCTCCGCATCTGCCAATCGGGCGGTAAATTTTCGATCCCCTCTCGCCACCACCAGATGAATACCTCCGTTCGCACGGCCGACCGTCCGCCCGACCCCTTCCAGGGCGATCCACATCGCCTCGTAGCGTCCACCAGACAATCCTTCCGGCGACGGAACAATGGGCTGCGCAACCGTTTGATCGGCCAGGCGGGTGACTTTGGCATCCGTGATGACAACCGTGACGCGACCGGGGCTGGCGTGCCCCACGACCTGCACATGGGCCCCAAGCTCCACTGCGACATCCCCGTCATGACTGACGATCTCGATGCCCGTGGTTTCGTTCTGCAGAATGAAACTTCCGGTCTTGGCGTCCACGCTTACAACATTGCCACGAACACTTACCGGAGGACGGTTGGACAGGTTGTTCAGACCCATGAAACGGACATTCTTCAGATTCTCGATCTCGGGCAGGTAACGCGGCCAGTCGTCCTGCCGGCCCGGAATCTTTGAGAGTTCAAGCGGCAGTCTGAGCTTGCGCGTTCTGGTCTGTTCGAGCCGGATAGATCCGCCGTCCGGTGAAACTTCCGTGAACCCGAGCACGTCCGCCACATCCCCGATACCGACATTCAGGCGGTAACGCGGAACGATCACGATCTTCCCCGAGCCGTCATCCAACACGGCGCTGCCATCTGTGCCGGACGCGACGATCCGGCCGCGGATCTGCGCCCGCTCCACGAGCAGGTTGCTCGCAGGCACTTTCAGAATATCGGCCACCGATCTCGGCGGGCCCTGATACAGAGCTATCGGCTCTGGCTTTTCCATCCTCACACAGTCCCAACCGTGGGCCATGAGTTGAAACTTTGATGACTGATTCGGCGGACTGGGTACAACTGCGGCCCGGATCTTGGAGGTGGAAAAGTAAAAGCGATCGGGTTCGCCTCGAACATTCACGCCAAAAAGTTGCACTTGGACAGAATGGCTGCCGTCCCGCAACCCGATCATCAGTCGTGAACCGCGATTGATCCGTCGATGCACGATGCCACGGATCTCCACTACCTCATGAAGTGGCGGATCGGCCAACAATTCGGCAACTGACAGGGAACGGAACTTGGAAACGGACTTGGGCCCGATCCGCAGATGGATTTGCCGAGCGCGAACGTGCGCCTGATGTTGGGCAATCGTGACTCCCTCTACTCGAACCTTTCGTCCAACCACCAGTCGATTTGGCTGATCGGGCAAGATCACTGCCACGCTGGTCGATTCGGACCTCAAATACATGAGCTTTCGAGTGGGCAACAGGAGCTCGATATAACCCTGCACCTCCACGGCGAGCCCCCTGCGAAGTAGGTTCTGCGGAAGTTCGCGGATGGCGGCAATCTCCGTGATCCGTTCAGCCGCCCATACTGAGGTACCGTACCCACACCAGAACGCCCCTAGTAGCACGAGCCCGACCAGCCAGCTGGTGAGCCGGCGGCGTTTCATTTTTTGACCGCTATCCATTCGCTGGTTGGATTCACCCTACACCAGTACATCTCCAATAGTGTCGGATCTTTTTCGGATCAGTTGAGAAATAGTCCGTGGAAATCGCACCATGCCAAGGATGCGGACCATCTTGTTCACATCCATCCAGCCAGCGCGCTCACGCCACCAAAGGTTTCACCACATCGTCAGAGCACACCGGACCAACCTCGCGACGTCAGACCTGCTGCCACATGAGATTGGTTGATGGGAATGAAACTCTACCGTTCCGGGCGAAGCAAACCGGAGTGGATTTTTTTCCTGACCATTGCCGTCAAGAAACCGATCCCGATCACGTTTGCCGAAAGACGGTACGATTGCGATTGGCAGTTGAATCCCGGCTTGGAAACAGGATGATTGCAGGACAGTGACCGTAACGATGCCCTTGGGACTTCGCTTGGCAGGCAAATCAATTTTCTTGACCCCATTGAGTTGCGTTTGTGCAACCTGATGATCAGGCAGCAAATCATTGTCTAACTTGGGGAGACAGCGCCGAATCACGTGCGAGAGTGCCAATAGCGTGAATGACGAAGATAAGAACTCAATAGCCGAGCTGCAGGCGCAGGTGTCTGCCTTGAGCGCCGAATTGGCCAAGGCCAAATCCGGATCCGGGTCGGTTGGTTTTCTGGACAGTATTCTGTCGGCGTCCCTCTCCGGGATCTACGTCTACAACATCCGAGACGGCCACAACGAATACATCAACTCGCAGTACACGCGCATCACCGGGTGGACACTCGAGGAGATCAACCAGATTCCGGAGGATGAGTTTGCCGAGTTGTTTCACTCCGATGAACGCGCAGCCGTTTTCGCCCACATTGGGGATCTGATTCAGTCGAAGGACAATCGCGCTTTTGAGATCGAGTATCGATTCCGGACAAAGGGCGGGGACTGGATCTGGTGCCTTTCACGCGACGCCGCATTTGAGTGGGGGTCGGACGGAGCCGCGCTGCGATTCATCGGTACCTTTCTGGATGTTACGGAACGCAAGAAGAGAGAAGAGGAAAAACGGAAGATGGAGCAGCAGTTGCAGCAGACGCAGCGGCTGGAAAGTCTGGGTATCCTCGCCGGCGGCATGGCCCACGATTTCAACAACATCCTGATGGGAATCATGGGCCATGCTGATCTGGCCCTGGATGAACTCTCGCCGCTGTCGCCCGCCCGGGAGTGCCTCACTGAGATCACGGATGCATCCAAACGCGCTGCGGATCTGTGCCGGCAGATGCTCGCCTACGCCGGCCAGGGGCGCTTCGAGAGCCGGGATATCTCTCTCCACGCACTCATCGACGAAACGCTGCACATGCTGAAGACCTGTATCAGCAAGAAGTGCCGGTTGAATCTGAACCTGAAGAAGGAACTTCCTTCCGTGCACGGCGACCCCGCCCAGTTGCGGCAGATTCTCATGTATCTCGTGATCAACGCTTCGGAGGCGATCGGTGAGCGGAGTGGCGTCATCACCATTTCCACCGGTGCGATGGAATGTTCTGAGGAGTATCTCGAGGACGGCTACGTGGTCGAATCCATGGAGCCCGGAATTTATGTCTGGGTCGAAGTCTCCGACACCGGCTGCGGAATCGAACGGGAATCCATGGGGCGCTTGTTCGAGCCGTTCTTCACCACAAAATTTACCGGCCGGGGGCTGGGACTGTCGGCCGTCGTCGGCATTGTGCGGGCGCACAATGGTGCCCTGCGTGTCTGTAGCGAGGTCGGCCAAGGCGCCACCTTCAAGGTGCTCTTTCCGGCGGTGGCCGCCTCCGAGCAAGCCGTCCTGACCAGCGATCCGAAGGCCGACTGGCGCGGCGAAGGCACCGTCCTGCTTGTGGATGACGAGGAGACGGTTCGCACGGTCAGCAGCAAGCTGTTGCGCCGGCTCGGTCTGAACGTATTGCTCGCGGAAGACGGGAGGCAGGCGGTCGAGCTGTATCGCGAGGGCCGGTCGGAGATCGCCCTCGTCCTGCTCGATCTGACGATGCCGCACATGAACGGAGAAGAAGCCTTTCGCGAACTGCGCAAGCTTAACCCGGACGTCTGTGTGATTCTTGCCAGCGGATACAGTGAGACCGACGTGGGTGGGCGCTTCGCCGGGAAGGGCCTGGCCGGTTGCCTACAGAAGCCCTACACGCTGAACAAGCTGCGCGGCCTCCTCTCCGATATCCTGCCGGCAGCGGATGACGGGCGGTAGTCACACCCATTGCGCTGCCGGAAAGTTTTCCGAACGAATACTCTCCTATACTCGCCAAACCGCTCGTTGGGGCCGCCGTCTTGCCACGCCAAAGGTGCGGCTCTCAAATACTTCCTTTAGCGTCGCCCCGTTAGGGCTTCATCCTATCTCGAACTCAATCCCGGGCGCTTGACATAGCGCTGGCCCGTTGGGCCGGCTAACGAGATTCCCAACTGGTTGCAATAACTGTGATGCACTTATGCCACCAACGGTTTCACGACGTGGCCGTGGACGCTGGTTAGGCGGAAATCGAGGCCTTTGTAGCGGTAGGAGAGGTGTTCGTGCTTGATGCCCAGCAGGTGCAGGATGGTGGCGTGGAGGTCGTGGATGTGGACGCCGCCGTTGGCGATGTTGTAGCTGAAGTCGTCGGTGGCGCCGTAGGTGGTGCCCGCGTTCACTCCGCCACCGGCCATCCACATGCTGAAGCAACGCGGGTGATGGTCGCGGCCCCAAGTGGCGCCTTCGAGTTTGCCTTGGGAATAGCTGGTGCGTCCGAATTCGCCACCCCAGATGACGAGGGTGTCGTCGAGCATGCCGCGCATCTTGAGATCCTTGAGCAGGGCGGCACTGGGTTGGTCAGTGATGCGGCACTGGTTGCGGATGGCGCCGGTCAGCCAGCCGTGTTGATCCCAACCGGGTTGATAGAGTTGGATGAAACGGACGCCGCGTTCGGCGAGGCGGCGGGCACGGAGGCAGTTGGAGGCGTAGGTGCCGGGGGTGTGGACGTCCTTGCCATACATCGCGAGCGTTTCGGGGGATTCGTCGGAGATGTCGGTGACGTCCGGGATGGCGGTCTGCATGCGGAACGCCATCTCGTATTGGGCGATCTTGGTTTCCAACGCGGGGTCGGCGGTGTTTTCGAGTTGGATCTCGTGGAGTTCGCGGAGGCGATCCAAGGCTTTGCGCCGGCCAGAGCGGCTGACGCCGGCGGGGTTGTTCAAATAAAGGACCGCATCCTTGTCGGGACGCAGGCGCACGCCGTCGTATTTGCCGGGGAGAAAAGCGCTGCCCCAAAGGCGTGAGACCAGAGGTTGGCCGCTGCGTTTCTTTGAGACCATGACCACGAAGCCGGGGAGGTCGCGGCTATCGCTGCCGAGTCCATACCAGAGCCACGAGCCCATGCTGGGTCGGCCGGGGAATTGCGAGCCGGTCTGCATCATGGTGACGCCAGGTCCGTGGTTGATGGCCTCGGTGTAGACGGAACGAATGAGACAGAGGTCATCGGCCATCTTGGCGGTGTGCGGGAGGATCTCGCTAAGCGAGGTTCCGGATTGTCCGTGTTGCTGGAATTCGAAGGGGGAGCCGGCGAGTGGCAGGCTGGCCTGGTGCGCGCTCATGCCGGTGAGGCGTTGGCCCATGCGGACTGAGGCGGGAAGTTCAGTGCCGGTGAGTTTCTTCAGCTTCGGCTTGTGATCGAACAGGTCCATCTGCGACGGCGCGCCGGATTGGAACAGGAAAATGACGCGTTTGGCCCTGGCCAGTTTGTGCGCAATCGAAGCGGCTGAAGCTGCCATGCCGTTTGAACGCAGCAGGTCGGCGAGCGCAATGCCGCCGAGGCCGTGTCCGAAACGGTTCAGCATCTGCCGTCGCGAAAGGGGCGAATAGTCGTTGCCGGTGCAGAGAGGGTTCATTGGTGCTTCAGGCTTTCGTCGAGGTTCATGATGGAATTGATCAAGATCGTCGCCGCGGCGACGCGAGCCGCGATCTGCGACTTGGTTTCGCCGATCAACTCGGTGGTGAGTTTCGGATCAGCTTTGAATCCAGCGTGTTGTTCCTCGTAAAGCTGGTGGAGGATCTTTGATTCGCGCGCAGTGGGTTGCCGGCTCGTGAGGAGGCGGAAGCTTTCGGTGGTAATGGCGTCGATGTTCTTGCCGTGTTTATTCATCAGGCGTTCAGCCAAAGCCCGCGCGGCTTCGGTGAATTGCGGGCCGTTCAAGAGAACCAACGCCTGCAGCGGCGAACTGGTGACGTCGCGGCCGAGGCGACAGACTTCACGCTTGCTGGCGTTCATGGTCATCATCACCGGTGAAGGTGACGTGCGTTTCCAGAAGGTGTACAGGCTGCGACGGTAGAGCTTGTCGCCTTCGTCGACGGGAAGCGGCGTGTAGGCGAGAGCGACGTCGTAGGGTTTGACGGGTGGCCCCCAAAACCTGATTGACGAGTTGACCGCTCGTGGCGAGGACGTTGTCGCGGATCATTTCGGCGGAGAGGCGTTGATTGGGGCCGCGGCTGAACCAGATGTTATCGAGATCTTTGTTCCGGGTTTCGGCGGAGACGATTGCGCTCTGACTATAGGTGGCGGAGAGAACCATCTGGCGAAGAAGACGACGGATGTTCCAACCGTGGTCGATGAAGTCACGTGAGAGCCAGTCGAGAAGCTCGGGATGGGAGGGCGGTTGGCCCTGGTTGCCGAAGTCCTCGGGCGTGCGGACAAGTCCTTTGCCGAAGATGAGCTGCCAGTAGCGATTGACAGTGACGCGCGGGGTCAAGGGGTGATCATGGGAAGTCAACCATTGCGCGAGGCCGAGCCGGTTGCGCGGCGCGTCCTTGGGCATGGGTGGAAGGAATGCGGGTGTGTTCGCCGTGACCTCTTCGCCGCGCTGATCATACACGCCACGCTTCAGGATGTAGGCTGGGCGGGGCTTGGACTGCTCGCGCATGATGGTGATGGCGGGGATGGCGTCCTTGGCACTGTTCAGATTCTTGCGGGCGGCGGCCAGTTGTTGGCGGGCCTTGCTTCCGGCCTGGTGATGGGCGAGCAGATACCATTGTTTGAGTTGCTTGCGTTCCCATGTTGCCAGCTTCGTCTTGCCGCGAAGCCGTTCGATGGCTTTGCTATCGAAGAGGTGGCGGGCTTCGAGTGGGGCGAGCTGGCGATCGAACAGTCGGAGTTCATCGACGCGACCGTTCTTGAACCCTTTGTCCCGGTAGCGCGAACCGACAGAGAAGTCGTAGTAGCCTTGTCGCCATTCGGTGATGTTGCGAGTCAGGGAATCGTAGAGAGTGGTGGTCTTGGCCGGTTTGCCATCGACGTAGATCTTCAGCCCCTTGGCTTTGGAGGAGCCGTCATAGGTGACGACGACGTGATACCAGCGGTCGGACTGGAGTGGTTCGCGTGTCTCGACGCAAAGGGCATTGCCCGGCCAGAAGTGGACGATCTTGGCGCTGAGGATTTCGCCTTCCTTGGTGAGTTCGTAGCCGACCGTGCCGGCGTCATCCCAGCCACGGGACCGGCGATAGATGACGGCTCGATTCGTGGTCTCCGGTGTGTTGATCCACAGCGAAACAGAGAAGGCCTGGTGCCGGCCGTAGTGACCTCTGCCCGGCAACACAACCGCGTCGTCGCCGGTGAGCTTGATGCCTTTGCCGTGGCGACCGGGAACGAGTTTGTTTTCTGCCGGAGAAAGCGCACGGGGTTGATCCTTCACGGCATTGGTCAGCGTACGCATCTTTTCGGGAGCGACGGGCTTGCCAAGTTCGTTTTTGCTCTGCTCCTTGGTGGCGGGCTTCAGGTCTTCGAAGGAGAGACTGGCGACGAGATTTGGCAGGATCACCGGCTGGTCGTTGGCTTGCCATTGCTTCAGCCATTTTGCGAAGGCCTTGTTACCGGTGGCGTTGGCCTGACGCATGGCGCGTTCGGCGGATTGGGTCGTCTTCTTGGCGGCGGCGAGATTCTCTTCCTGTTCGGTGGAGGGCAGGGGCATGGCCGGTGTGGGTACGGCGTCGGTGAAGTAGGAGATCAGGCCGCGTTCATCGACGTTGGCAAAGAAGGAACTCAACGAGTAGTAGTCCTTCATCGTGAGGGGATCAAACTTGTGGTCGTGGCAACGCGTGCAGACCAGCGTCATCCCCATGAAAGCGGTGCCAACCGTCTCCGTGCGGTCAGCGACGTTTTCGATGCGGAACTCTTCCAGCGCGACACCACCTTCCTTCTTATGCGAATGCAGGCGGTTGAAAGTGGTGGCGAGTATCTGCTCCCGCGTGGCATTGGGCAGGAGATCGCCGGCGAGTTGCTCGGTGACGAACTGGTCGAAGGGCATGTTTTGACGGAAGGCCTTGATGACCCAGTCGCGCCATGGCCAGACGAAGCGTTCGTCGTCCCGCTGGTAACCGTAGGAATCCGAATAACGGGCAACGTCGAGCCATTCACTGGTGAGGCGTTCGGCACAGGCATCAGACTTCATCAACCGATCAACAACCTTGGCGAAGGCGCGGTCGGATGTGTCAGCCAGGAACTCATCGATTTCGCGCAAGGTCGGCGGGAGTCCGGTGAGATCGAAGGTTACACGGCGCAGCCACTTCTCGCGGGGAGCGGGTTTGTTGGGCCTGAGTTGTTTCTTCTGGCGGGTGTCGAAAATGAAGCGATCGATGGTATTGCGCGACCAGGTGTCGTCCGTCTTCGGCGGATCAATTTTAGCTGGCACAGGCTTGAAGGCCCAATGGCGATCATAGTGCGCACCTTCGGCAATCCATTGATCAAGTATCTTGCGCTCGCGATCGGAGAGTCCGCGCACGTGTTCTGGAGGCGGCATTCGGTCGTCGGGGTCAGTGGCGTAGATGCGCTTGTGCAATTCGCTTCGTTTGGGTTTGCCGGGGACGATGCCGAAGTAGCCACCGAGATCAGCAATCGCGTTTTCGCGGGTGGCGAGCCGCAGCGCCGCCGACTGATTCTTCGCGTCGGGCCCGTGGCAGGCGAAACATCGATCGGAGAGAATCGGGCGAACATCCCGATTGAATGAAATCGATTCGGCAGCCGAAAGGGAGCCGGTCAGAAAGATCAGGATAAGGGCAAGCGTCTTCATCAGTTGCTGGTTGTTCAGCATAGTGCAGAACGAATCGGCTTGCGTCTTGTATCCGAGGCGGTGATTTTTGGTATGTTTTGACGGAATTGACCAACAAGTTTGCTCTGACCGGAACAGCTTTCAGTGATGGGTTCTATCAGCAGCATCCGGGTGCGCGTAGCGTGATCGGGTTGTTTGAGCATCTGCCGTCCGTGCTCTTTTACGCCAAGGACTCACGGCATCGATACATTGCCGTCAACCGGACCTCACTTACGGATGTCTTTGGTTTGGAGTCATCTGACGAACTACTCGGTCGGACCGATCTGGATTTTCAACCGCCTGCCCTCGCCGAGGCGTATCACGCGGAAGATCGTCGGGTGATGGATGCGGCGATCCCGATTCCGAACCAAGTTTGGCTGGTACCGCATGTTCGAGGCACACCACGTTGGTATGTTTCATCGAAGACGCCTCTGTTCGCGATGGATGGTTCCGTGATCGGAATCGCGGGAGTGATGTATCCGATTGCGACACCCGAGGAACAGGCGTCCTTCTTCCGCGAACTGTCCCCGGTGGTTCGTTTCATAGACGACAACTACACGGAGACTGTCTCGATGAAGGACATGGCCGAGATGGCGGGGTTGTCCGCAACGCAGTTTAACGTCCGCTTCCGCAGCGTCTTTCGCATGTCACCGACGGATTATGTTTTGTCGCGCCGCATCCAAGACGCTCAAAAGTGCCTCACCGAAACTTCCCAATCCATTATCGAGATTGCCGTGAACGTCGGCTTCGTCGATCAAAGCCATTTTACGAAACGCTTCCGCAAGGTCACCGGCATGACGCCCTTGGCGTATCGGAAGCGGTTCCGACCGACTGGGTGATCAATGGCCCGCGGAATCTCTTTGGGTTGATGTGACATCGCCGGAGTTGCACCCTACTCCCATAAGCCCAAGTACATTCGATGATGATACAAAGAACCATTTTGGCCACCACGCTCCTTGTTTCCACAGCGCATGCGGAACGATTGGAGATCACCTTTGGCACGGCGAGGGAACTGTCCGCCCGCTACGGGAAAATCGATCTGAGCGGCAATGTGAAGCAAGGTGGTGATCTTGCTGAACCGAAGATTGCCGTCACGGGCCTGGATCTGGATGGCTTGGGCCGGAATGATGATCGGATCGAAGTCGGTTTCTCTGTCGCCGCCGAGGGCGGCAACTTGAGTCGTTTGGCGGCCGGCTATCGCTTGGACAAGGGGATGACGCTGACCTTCGGGATCGGTTCAGCGCAGATGGTTCTGGGCAACGGAAAGGCGAAAACGATCTCTGGACGGTTTGTGTCGGCTACCGGCAACAACCGGGGGGCGACCTTCTCAACTGAGAACCGGGGCGAGAGTCTGATCCTCAAGAGCACTTCCACGCACAACAATCGCGCCCGGAACATCGTGGCAGAATTTGAGGTGCCGGTGGATTCTTCGAAGCTCAAGGTACCGGTCGTCAAGGTCTCCGCCAATCCATCGGCCGTTTCGCCCAAGATCCGTCGGCGAACGCCTGCCGCGACGACTACATTGAAGCCTCCCAAAGCGGTGATCCCTCCGGTGATCAAGACCGACTCGCTGCAATTGCCGCGGCTCTTCCGTGACGACATGATTCTCCAGCAACAGACGAAGAACACGTTCTGGGGATGGGCGAAGCCAGGTGAGAAGATCTCGGTCACGGCGAGCTGGGGTGCGGAGGCATCGGCAAAGGCCGATTCTGAAGGCAGATGGAAGCTTTTCCTCGCCACGCCCACGTATGGCACCGGCCACTCGCTGACCATCAGCGGCGGGCCTGACACCATCAAGATTCGCAATGTCGCCATTGGTGAAGTCTGGCTTTGTGCGGGTCAGTCGAACATGGGGTGGTCGATGGGCAATTCGTTCGAGGCGGAAAAGGAAGCCGACGTGAACCTGCCGGACCTGCGCATTTTCAAGTCGGCACGTGAACATTGGCATGCGCCGTTGGAGATGCAGCGCGACCGACTTTCCCAGTGGAAGCCCTGTGATTCGGAATCGGCGGCAGAAACCTCGGCTGTTTCCTACTACTTTGCCAAGAAACTGCATGAGGAACTCGATGTGCCCGTCGGTATCATCCAGCAGGCGTTCGCCGGTACGCCGATCGAAGGCTGGATGCCTTGGGACATACAGAAAGATGATCCTCGCGCCGTCGCGCACCGGGCTGGCTACGACAGCTCCGCGGAGCGTCAGGCTGGTTCTGGCGCGACGCGGGAAAGTGGTCTCGCCAACTGGAAAAAGGAACTGGACGAGTACAACGCCAACATCGACGCGGGCAACACGATGAAGAACAGCGTCAAACCGTGGTCGCCGCCCATCATCACCAAGCCCGCAAACCTGGGTCATCAGTATCCCGGCCATCAGTTCAACGCGATGATCTATCCGATCCGGCCGTATGGCATTCGGGGCATGATCTGGTATCAAGGTGAACGAAATTCCAAGAATGCACCCCAGGCGGCCAACTATCGGAAACAGCTGGCCCGGCTGATCAACTACTACCGTGCGTCCTGGCATGAACTCTCCGGCGGCAACACGGCGAAAGACTTCCCATTCCAATTTACGCAACTGCCGAGTTGGACTCCGACACAATCCGAACCCGTCGAGGGTCTGTCCGCCCCGTGGGCGGTCAATCGCGAGATGATGCGGCTCGTTACGCATGACGTGTCCAATACCGGTATGGCGGTGGCCATCGACACCGGTGACGCGGTGGCGCTGCATCCCAAGAACAAGAAGCCGATCGGCATCCGCCACGCCTATGCCGCGCTGAAGCAAACCTATGGCATGAATATTGTAGGTTCCGGTCCGCGCTTCAAAAAGAAGACCATCAAGGGCAATCGAATCGTTCTCGAATTTGACTCGATCGGAAGAGGGATGGTTTCCGCGAAGGACGGACCGTTGGATGCTTTTGCCATCGCTGGCACGGATCAGAAGTGGCATTGGGCCGACGCCGTGATCGAGGGTCACACGATCGCAGTTTCTTCTCCCAAAGTATCGAGGCCTGTCGCTGTTCGCTACGCCTGGGCCATGAATCCTTCCCAGCGGAACCTGCTCTACAACAAGGAAGGCATTCCCGCTTCACCGTTTCGCACGGACGACTGGCCAATGTTCGATCCCAATGCCGAAATTGTTGAGGTCAAGAAACCCGCCAAGCCCGAGACGAAAACCAGCGCCGATTGGAAACGCCCGGTGATGACGCAATAGGGTCGGCCGTGCTGAACAGTTACGGCAGCTTTGCGACGGGTGGCAGATTTCCCGCAAACGGAGCTTCTATTCTCTGCAGTTCGGATACGACTTCTGCTCGGAGCTTCTTCACGAGATTGTTTCTGCGCCCATCACGGGCAGCCAGGTTGACCAGTTCTTCGGGGTCATTTTTAAGGTCGTAGAGTTCTTCGACTTCACCTGTAAGCAGGTTGCGGATGTACTTGTGGCGGCCATCGGTCAGGGAGACCCACCAAGGGATGCCGTGTCGTTCGAACTGACGATAGCCGGTGTGATTCTCCCGGGTGGGTGGGCGCGCGGTATCGGCTCCGTACTTCGAGCCGGTGTAGAGGGTCAGCGCCGTCTGGCGACCGTGTTTGGCTGCGGGTGACTTGAGAAAGGGGCCGAGATCACGGCCGTGCATCTTCCAAGGCAGATCGATCCCGGCCGCTCCCAGGATCGTCGGAGCGATATCCGTTCCGCTCACAGGAACGCGACAGACCTTCCCGGTGGGCAGACGACTGGGCATGCTTACGACAAACGGTGAGCGAATGTTGGAATCGTAGGGGGCGAGTTTGACTTGGAATCCGTGTTGTCCCCAAGCAAAGCCTTGGTCGCTGGTGAACACGATCAACGTGTTGTCGTATTGCCCGGTTTCCTTCAACGCTGCAACGATCTTGCCAATGCCTTCATCCAGGGAGACGACGGCCTGGCTTACCTGCCTGACCCAATCACTGAGGGTTTTCTCAGTTCCGGTTTCGATTCCGCCTTTACCTTTACCCTTTTTCACCACGGGCTCGCCGGCTGCTCCGCGCGTCCATTGTTCCCAGTTGCGGGAGTATTCTGGTTTGCCGGGACGGGGCGGATAGATGTCAGCCGGGTCTTTGGTCTTGGCTCCGGGATAGGCATTGAGATGACGATCTGCCGGAGTGAAAGGACCATGCACTCCGCCGTAGCAGACCCAGAGAAACCATGGCTTGTCCTGCTTCCTTCCGTCGCGTCC
>Ga0055584_100002598_pt1 | contig 17808 bp, 18 predicted proteins | sample OSDHelmetaG_FD_58716 | JGI IMG/M metagenome (GOLD analysis project Ga0055584, IMG submission 58716) | Pelagic marine sediment microbial communities from the LTER site Helgoland, North Sea, for post-phytoplankton bloom and carbon turnover... | ecosystem: Environmental > Aquatic > Marine >... | reverse complement strand
ATCACGGAAGTTTTTCGCGAAGTTGAGTCGGGTGCCTGTGAATATGGTGTTGTTCCGGTCGAAAATTCAATTGAAGGTGCAGTTAATCACACACTGGATCTATTAATAAGTTCCGGATTGAGAATTTGTGGTGAAGTCCATCTGCGAATTCACCATAACTTAATGTCTCAAGCAAAAAAAATGCAAGATATAACCCGCGTTTTTTCGCATCAGCAATCACTTGCTCAATGTCGCAGCTGGCTTGATAACAATCTACCAGGTGCGGAGCAAATTGCTGTCAGTAGCAACGCAGAGGCGGCAAAGCGTGCACAGGAAGATGGTGTGTCTGCCGCAATAGCCGGTGAAGTGGCAGCGGCTCGTTATGAGTTACCAATTTTGGCCACTAAAATTGAAGATGAGCCGAATAATACAACGCGCTTTCTTGTGCTTGGGAAGAATTCAACGCAATCAAGTGGTACGGATAAAACATCCATATTGTTTGCTAACGCAAATGAGCCCGGAGCCTTACAAAAAACACTAGCATGTATCTCCGATAACAACGTCAATATGAATAAAATCGAATCAAGACCTTCTCGTCAGGGAATGTGGGAATACGTTTTCTTTGTTGATATTGATGGCCATATGGATGATGAGGTAGTTGTAACCGTTCTGCAAAAACTGGAACAGCAGGCACAGATGATGAAGGTGCTGGGTTCTTACCCTCGAGCTGTTATTTAAAAACCTCTATCTCTCTATACCTTAACCGTATAACTTTTTATGAAAACTAATCGACTGGTTATTCTTGGTGTAGGCTTGATAGGTGGCTCGCTAGCGAAAGCACTGAAGCGTGTTGGTTTTTGCGATCATATTGTCGGCTATGGACGCAATGAAATTAACCTTAAAAAAGCGATCGAGCTGGGCGTAATAGATGAGTATAAGCTGGACGCAAAAGAAGCCGTCACTGATGCTGATATTATAGTCATGGCGACGCCTTTAGCATCGAACCGTTCTTTATTTGAAAAGATTATGCCTGCAATTAAGCAAGGCGCGATAATCACTGATGTGGGCAGTGCAAAAAGTAGCGTGGTCGAGGATGCTAAAAAGGAATTAGGTGAGCTATTTCCTTACTTCGTGCCGGGACATCCAATAGCGGGTAAAGAAAAGAGTGGTGTAGAGGCGGCTACTGAAACTTTATTTGAAAAGCATACTGTAATCCTGACACCTTTAGCTGAGACCAGCGTGCATGCTCTCGCCAAAGTAACCGAAATGTGGGAACTGACTGGCGCGGAAGTCATTAATCTGGCAGTTGAACATCATGATGAAGTGTTAGCCGCTACCAGTCATTTACCCCATATGTTGGCCTACGCTTTGGTCGATTGTTTGGCAAAAATGCAGGAGAGTGAGGAAATTTTTAGTTTCGCTGCAGGGGGATTTATCGACTTTACCCGCATAGCATCTAGTAATCCTAAGATGTGGCATGACATTTGTTTTTCCAATAAAAAAAGCTTGTTGACTGTATTAGATCAGTTTGAAGGACATATGCAGGAAATCAGGGAAGCCATTGAGAAAGACGAAAGTGATAAAATTCTGCAAATCTTTTCACGCGCGAAAAATGCTCGAGATAAATTAATTGAAGATCGAAAACTGCCTAACGAATAAGAATCTTCCGAGAAAAACCAGTTTCACGTTCATATTTTCCCCATGAAAAACAACAATCGAATAGATTTTACTATTGGTGCAGCAGGACCGTTAACAGGGTCATTACGTGTGCCCGGTGATAAGTCCATATCGCACCGTGCTTTGATGCTCAGTGCTATAGCGGAAGGAAAATCCAGTATAGAAGGCTTCCTCAATGGAGAAGATACTATCGCCACGATGAATGCCTTGCGTTTATTGGGGGTACAAATTGAACAGCCCAGTGCCACACTGGTGTCTGTTGAAGGTGTCGGTCTGCATGGTTTGTCGAAAGCGCCAGAAGCACTGAACCTCGGCAACTCCGGTACATCTGTGCGTTTATTTACGGGTTTATTAGCAGGGCAAAGTTTTGCAACGGAGCTAGTTGGCGATGCTTCATTAATGCAACGGCCGATGAAGCGTATTACCCAGCCACTAGAACAAATGGGAGCAAAAATCTCCTGCTCTGCAAGCGGTACTTTGCCCATCAATATTGAGGGTGGCGTGGGTCTGCAGGGGATCAACTATAAGATGCCTGTTGCCAGTGCGCAGCTAAAGTCGGCGCTGCTATTAGCGGGGCTTTATGCAGCCGGTAAAACCTGTGTTATGGAACCTGCTGTGACACGTGATCATAGTGAGAGAATGCTGTCGGGATTCGGTTGTATAGTCGAGAGAGTAGAGAACAGAATCTGTATTAACTCTCAAAAATTATTGGCGCAGGATATTCAAGTTCCTGCTGACATATCCTCTGCCGCTTTTTTTATGGTAGCGGCGAGCATAGTGCCAGGTTCAGATTTGCTTCTGGAAAATGTAGGTATAAACCCGACCAGACATGCTGTTATCGAGATATTGCAAGTGATGGGTGCAAGCATAGAGCTTGAAAATGTAAATCAACAGGCAGGTGAGCCAGTCGCTAACATACGTGTCAGACATAGCAAATTAAGGGGTATTCAAATACCGGATAATCTTGTGCCCATAGCCATAGATGAGTTTCCTGTACTAATGATTGCTGCGGCCTACGCAGAGGGAACTACTATACTCTCAAATGCCAAAGAGTTACGGGTCAAGGAAAGTGACCGTATTTCTGCTATGTGTGCAGGTCTTGAAAACATAGGAGTTACTGTACAAGAACACGATGATGGTATGAGTGTCGATGGTGGTCGGGTAAATGGCGGCACCGTCAGTAGTTATACTGATCACCGTATTGCAATGGCATTTTCGATTGCAGCACTGGCTGCGGCGGAGGAAATAACAATACAAGATTGCGTCAATGTGAATACCTCTTTTCCAGGTTTTGCCGAAATTTTCGAAACGATGAATATACCTATCACTACACACGAGGTGCCGAGTGAGTAAAATACCGGTGATAACCATCGATGGCCCGAGCGGTACGGGGAAAGGGACTATATGTAGTTTTATCGCGAAAACGCTGAAATGGCATTTACTCGATAGTGGCGCGCTTTACCGTGTAGTCGCACTGGCGGCCCGCAAACATTCGATAGAACTCGATGATGAAAAGTCCCTCGCTCAACTTGCTGGCACTTTAGACTTGAAGTTTATTAGTCTGGATATCAGCGGGGGAATTGCCGTTATTTATCAGGAAACTGACATTTCCGAGGCAATACGCACAGAAACATGTGGCAACGAAGCATCTTTAGTGGCCGCACTCGTATCGGTACGTGAAGCGCTCCTCAATCGGCAACGCGAATTTCGTCAGGCGCCGGGCCTGGTCGCGGACGGTCGCGACATGGGCACGATAGTTTTTCCGGATGCCGCGCTAAAAGTTTTTCTCACTGCCAGCCCCGATGAAAGAGCTGAAAGACGATATAAACAGTTGAAAGGAAAAGGAATTAGTGTTAATCTCCGCGACCTTTCGTCAGACATAGCCGAGAGAGATAAGCGGGACAAAGAGCGTGCAGTCTCCCCATTGATACCTGCTGAGGATGCCATTGTCGTCGATACCACCGAGAGTGATATTGATGAGGTAAACCAGCAAATATTGTCTTTGGTGAGCAAAAGATTTACAGATTTAGCAGCTTTGGTCTCATAAATTCACTAACTAGTACAGGTTACACAATGGCCATTTCCATCAGGAAAGAGGCTAACAGGAAATTACTTTTCATGAGCGAGTCTTTTGCAGAATTATTCGAGCAGAGCCAAATTGAGGCCAAAATGCGGCCGGGAACCATCATTAGTGCGATGGTAGTCGATATTAACCAGGACATCGTTATTGTTAACGCTGGTTTGAAATCCGAGGGATTAATCCCCATAGACCAGTTTTACAACGAAAGCGGCGAGCTAGAAGTGAGTATAGGCGACGCTGTTGATGTTGCGCTTGATGCGGTTGAAGACGGTTTTGGTGAAACACGCTTATCAAGAGAGAAAGCCAAGCGTTTGATGGCATGGACAACTCTGGAAAAAGCTCACGAGGCAAATGAAACTGTAATCGGTGTTATTACAGAAAGAGTGAAAGGTGGATTTACTGTTGATGTTGAAAAAGTAAGGGCTTTCTTGCCTGGTTCACTGGTTGATGTCCGGCCTGTAAGAGATACGACGTATCTGGAAGGCAAGCCTTTAGAGTTCAAAGTAATCAAAATAGATCAGCGTCGTAGTAATGTTGTTGTGTCACGACGCGCCGTGGTCGAAAGTGAGAATACAGCGGAACGGCATGCATTATTGGATAAGCTTACCGAAGGTGTAAATGTTAAGGGTGTTGTTAAAAACCTGACAGATTATGGTGCTTTCCTTGATTTGGGTGGTATAGATGGCTTGTTGCATATTACCGATATGGCATGGAAACGAGTTAAAGATCCAAGTGAAATAGTCAATATTGGTGATGAGATTGAAGTTAAAGTCCTTAAATTTGATCGTGAACGCAATCGCGTATCACTCGGACTTAAGCAAATGGGAGACGATCCGTGGTCAGATTTGACCAGACGTTACCCTGAAGGTGCCCGTTTACGCGGAAAGATCACCAATTTGGCTGATTATGGCTGTTTTGTTGAGCTGGAAGAGGGTGTTGAAGGGCTGGTTCATGTATCTGAAATGGACTGGACCAACAAGAATGTACATCCTTCAAAATTAGTACATATTGGCGAAGAGGTAGACGTAGTTATTCTTGATATAGATCAGGAACGTCGCCGTATTTCTCTGGGTATGAAGCAGTGTCAAGCTAACCCTTGGGAGCAATTCGCGGTCTTAAATAACAAAAGCGACAGAGTCACAGGCGTTATCAAATCAATCACTGATTTCGGTATTTTTATCGGCTTGGAAGGCGGAATCGATGGCTTGATACACCTTTCAGACGTGTCCTGGACCGACGAAAGTGAAGATGTCATCCATAAATATAAAAAGGGTGAAGAGATTGAAACAGTCGTTCTTGCCGTGGATGCCGAACGTGAAAGAATTTCTCTTGGCATAAAACAGTTGGAAAAAGATCCTTTTTCAAGTTATGTTGCTGAAAACGCTAAAGGAAGTATAGTCAACAGCAAGATTATTTCTGTCGAACAGAGTAGTCTTACGGTCGAATTGGCTGAGGGAGTCGAAGGAATGATGCGGGCGTCTGAGCTATCAATTGACAAGAAAGTGGAAGATGCTCGAAATGAAGTGAAAGAAGGCGAAGATCTTGAAGTTAAGATTACTGCAATCGATAGGAAGAAACGCACTATCGCGGTATCTGTACGAGCTAAAGAGTCTGATGATGAAACTGCTGCCGTCAGAGAGTATGCACCTGATTCCTCCAGTGGTGCGAAGTTGGGGGATTTGCTGAAAGAGCAGTTGGATAATAATTGATAAGTATCAAGATAAGGGGGAGGGATTTCGTTACCATCTGGTTCAAATAATGAAGAAACCATAATTTTGATTTATGGGGAGTTTGAACCTGGGTAATCGAGAGAATACTAACGATGACTAAATCCGAGCTAATCGAATCTCTTGCCAGACGACAGTCTCAACTGGCCTATAAAGATGTGGAATTGGCAGTGAAAACTGTGCTTGAACACATGGCCAATACACTTTCCAACGGAGAGCGTATTGAGATTAGGGGCTTTGGCAGTTTCTCTCTGCACTATCGACCACCCCGTGTTGGTCGAAACCCAAAGTCAGGTGAACCTGTTTCTTTACCTGCTAAATATGTGCCTCATTTCAAGCCGGGCAAGCAACTTCGCGAGCGTGTAGATGGTACAGATAATGAAATTGTCGAAGTTCATGATACTGAGGAAGATACTTTATAGTTTTAGGCTCCCGCTTTTGACTTGAGGTTCTTCTAAGCCCTTAAAGTTTTTGCTTTAATCGATTTCCGGAGTTTATCTAAGCTGTTATGTTGAAATGAGCTTCATTTCATCAATTCTTATAGTAAAAACTTTTCAATTCGACCCCGTATACAGCTAAAATATAATGGCTGTACAAACAATATTTAGTCGTAAATCAAACCCGGGGGTTATATGTCTCGAATCGTAAAACTAAGCATATTTCTGTTTGTGCTGTTACTGGGACTGATATTTCATTTACGAAACGACCAAACGGTATTGATTGATTACTATATTGGTACTCTCGAGTTACCTTTTTCATTTGTGCTTGTCTTTACTTTGTCAATTGGCGTCATTCTCGGCGTAGTAGCCAGTATTCCTGCCCGCATCAAGCTGAAAAGTGAAAATGCTCGTTTGTTAAAGCAACTCAATGTAACAGAAAAAGAAATCACGGCTTTGAGAGTCATGCCAATTAAGGATAGTTTATGACGGGCTCTGATTTATTGATGTTAGTTTTTTTATTATTACCATTGGCCTTTTTTTCAGGTTGGTGGATAGCGAGAAAGAAGAGTCTAAATAACTCACAGGAAGGCGTGTCAGCGTTAAATCCAGATTATTTCAAAGGGTTAAATTATGTCCTGAATGAACAGCCAGATAAGGCTATTGAAGTTTTTGTTAAAATGCTGGAAGTAGATAGTGAGACAATTGAAACACATTTGGCGCTTGGTAATCTTTTTAGACGTAGAGGTGAAGTTGATCGAGCAATTCGCATACATCAGAACTTAATCGCCAGACCTAATCTGGATAAGGAGCAACGTTCTCTTGCACTACTGGAATTGGGTATGGATTATATGCGATCAGGTCTACTGGATAGAGCAGAAGGACTCTTTAAACAGCTCGTTGAGATGGATGCTCACACCATCCAGGCATCGAGACAGTTACTATCGGTTTATCAGCAAGAGAAAGACTGGGATAATGCAATTTTCTACGCGCGAAAGCTGGAAGCTATTTCAGGACAAGATTATGACCCCATAATAGCTCAATACTACTGCGAGTTAAGTACTGAAAATTTGGCTGAAAATAACGAAAAAGAAGCCAGAGAGAATTTACGTAAAGCTTTGAACAGGGACCCCCGGTGTGTACGAGCTAGTATCCTGGAAGCGGAGTTTTTGCAGACACAAAATAAATATAAGTCAGCATTAAAAGCCTATAAAAGAATTGAAAAACAGGACGCTGATTATATTTCTGAAATTATTGAACCAGTGATTAGTTGTTATCGTCATCTGGATCAGATGAATGAAGCGCAGCAGTATTTAATGGACTTACTGAATAAATACAGTGGCATAAGCTGCTTACTGAGTCTTACTGAATTAATAATCGAAGACAGAGGTGCTGACGAAGGCTTGAAATTTATTTCATCGCAATTAAGTGAACGGCCCACTGTAAGAGGAGTGGATCGATTACTTGAATACGTCATGCAACAAGCTGAAGGCGAAATTTACAATAATTTAACTGCAATAAAAGAGCTAACCGGAAAATTGCTAAGTGACAATTCCATATATCGTTGTCAACAATGCGGCTTCGATGCAAAACTTTTGCATTGGCAATGCCCTGGTTGTCAGAATTGGGCATCAGTAAAACCAGTTTATGGAGTCAAAGGTGAATAAATCCCAAATTATTGTTTCTCTGGATTATGCGACGGAAACGCCTGCGTTAGAATTAGTGGCACAACTTGATGCGCAAAAGTGCCGACTCAAAGTAGGTAAGGAATTATTCACTTCAGCTGGGCCCGCGTTCATCGAAAAGTTAGTAGCATTGAATTTTGATGTATTTCTGGATTTAAAATTTCATGACATTCCAAATACCGTGGCAAAAGCATGTGCCGCAGCTTCTGAACTGGGAATTTGGATGCTTAATGTGCATGCCTCCGGAGGTCGTGCGATGATGAGTGCTGCGCGCGAAGCGATAGATAAAAGTAATAACCAGCCCTTACTTATAGCTGTCACGATTTTAACTAGTCTGACCAATGATGATCTGAATGACATCGGGGTTTCTGCGACTATAGACGAACAGGTTTTGCGCTTGGCTAACTTAGCTCAGTCTTCGGGGCTTGATGGAATAGTTTGTTCTGCCTTAGAAGTTGCAAACTTGAGGCAACAATTGGGAAGTGAATTTGGTCTGGTAACACCCGGGATAAGACCAGCAGGAACTGCTCACGACGATCAAAAAAGGATTATGACTCCAGCGCAAGCAATAAGGGCAGGCAGCAGTTATCTCGTTATAGGTAGACCCATCACCCAATCCGAAAATCCATTACAAGCACTGTTAGATATTGAAACAGAAATTGATTCAGTAAATACAGATTAGGTCGTTGTTGCGATTTTATGCCCTGTTGTTAATTCCATGAGTGAACTCGATTATTCAAGTCTATTAGATCCTGAACTTCCGGATAAATCTGCCAAGCGTCGTTATTGGGGGCGTTTATATGGAAGTAGCAAGGCTTTAGCTTTAGTTTCTGCTGCGGAAAAAAGCAAAAAACTATTGGTTGTTGTGACAGCAGATTTAATTAGTGCCCAACGTTTAACGGAAGAATTAAAATTTTATCGTTCAAATGAGAGTAAATTTCCAATTCTTTCGTTTCCAGATTGGGAAACATTACCCTACGATCTATTTTCTCCCTACCAAGATATTATTTCTCAAAGGTTAGCTACTCTTGTTGAAATTCAATCAATAAGTACCGGGATCCTGGTTGTTCCTATTAATACCGTTATGCATCGTTTAGTTCCTGATGACTATTTAAGTAAGCATAGTTTGGTATTAAAAGCTGGCCAATCACTAAGTATTGAAGGCTTTCGTAGTAAATTGCAGAGTAACGGATACCGTATTGTTTCGCAGGTAAGCGAGCATGGTGATGTCGCAATTAGAGGTTCTTTGCTTGATATATTTCCTATGGGAACAAATGAACCTTATAGAATTGATTTATTCGATGATGAAATCGATAGTATTCGAATTTTTGATCCGGAATCTCAGCGTTCCCTGAATAAAATTGAGGGTATTCGCTTATTACCCGCACGTGAAGTTGCAATGAATGATGAATATGTCGCGCGGTTTAGACAGAACTGGCGTTCCCGATTCGAAGGCAATCCAAATAATTCGCCTATATATCGTGATGTCAGCGAGGGTATTGCACCAGCTGGAATTGAGTATTACCTGCCTCTTTTCTTTGAGGAGACCTATAGCCTGTTTGATCACCTACAGGAAGAGTGTTTGCTTATATTGGATGAAGATATTAAAGACTCCGCCGATCAGTTCTGGCTAGATATTGAAGAGCGCTACGAACAACGTAGACACGATGTGGAAAGGCCTTTATTACCTCCAAAAGAAACATTTTTTCACCCGGAAGATTTTCTCGCTAGAGTCAAACCGTTTGAGCAAATACATTTAAGTAGTATGGCAAGAGAAAATGCCAGGTCAGGTAGTGTTAATTTCGCCAGTAAACTCCCGCTCAGCCTGAGTATTGATGCGAGAGCAAAAGAGCCATTAGGGATCTTACGGCGTTTTCTTGATGATTTCGAAGGACGCGTGTTGTTTGTGGCTGAGTCTGCAGGCAGACGCGAAACAATATTGGAAGTGTTTAAAACACACGGTTTAAATCCAAAATTGTATCCAGGTTGGGCGGAGTTTTTAGCTGACGACACAATGATCGGATTAACTGTGGCACCTCTTGAGCAAGGTACAATATTGTATGATCCTGCAATTGCGGTCGTTAGTGAGTCTCAGTTGTTCGGTGAGAGAGCGCAACAGAAACGCTTACGTAAACGTAAAAAACAAGATACCGATGCAATTGTTCGTAATCTGACTGAATTAACCATCGGAGCACCTGTAGTTCACGAAGAACATGGAATAGGACGCTATCTTGGTTTAACTACATTAGACGTCGATGCTATACCTGCCGAATATATCTACCTTGAATATGATCAAGGAGACAAACTTTATATTCCAGTTGCCGCGCTTAACCAGATTAGTCGCTATACAGGTGTTGATGCAGAGCACGCACCTTTACATCGCCTCGGTTCTGGCCAATGGGAAAAGGCACGGCGCAAAGCTGCTGAGCGCGTATGTGATGTGGCTGCGGAACTTCTGGAGTTGCATGCGAGGCGGGCTTCGCGACCTGGCCAGAAATTTACAATTGATGAAGAGTCCATTCGCGCATTCTCACAAGGCTTCCCATTTGAAGAAACGGCAGGTCAGATTGATGCAATTCATGATGTGCTGGGAGATATGAGTGAAGATAAAGCTATGGATAGGCTAATTTGTGGTGATGCAGGTTTTGGTAAGACGGAAGTTGCCATGCGAGCCGCCTTTATAGCGGTTAATAACAATAAGCAGGTTGCACTCCTCGTGCCGACAACGTTGTTGGCACAACAACATCACCAGAACTTTAAAGACAGGTTTGCTGATTGGCCCGTACGTATCGAAGTGCTTTCACGTTTTCAGTCAAAAAAGGAACAGGATGACACTATTTCGGGACTTAAAAACGGCAAGGTAGATATCGTTATAGGGACACACAAATTATTGCACGGAAATATCAACTATGCACGTCTCGGGATGGTCATAATTGATGAGGAACATCGTTTTGGTGTCAGGCAAAAAGAGGCGTTCAAAACACTACGTGCTGAAATTGATGTATTGACTCTAACTGCAACACCTATTCCAAGAACATTGAACCTGGCCTTGTCTGAATTACGAGATTTATCGATTATAGCCAGCCCTCCTTCGCGGCGTTTAGCCGTGAAAACATTTGTTCAGGAATGGAACGACGCTATGCTAAAAGAAGCATTGCTAAGAGAAATAAAGAGAGGCGGTCAGGTATATTTTTTGCACAATAGAGTTGATGATATTGAACAAATGGCAGACAAAATTTCGGCATTGATCCCTGAAGCACGCGTACAGTTTGCGCATGGGCAAATGCATGAAAAGCAGTTAGAACAAGTGATGTTGGATTTTTATCATCGACGATTTAATATTCTGGTATGCACAACAATTATTGAAACAGGGATTGATGTGCCAAGTGCGAATACAATAATTATTAATAGAGCAGATAAGTTTGGTTTGGCCCAGCTTTATCAATTACGTGGCAGAGTAGGACGTTCTCATCATCGTGCTTACGCCTATCTTGTAGTTCCACCTCGTAAGTCGATGACTAAAGATGCGCATAAAAGATTGGAAGCTATAGAATCTCTTGAAGAACTGGGAATTGGTTTTACCTTGGCAACTCACGATTTAGAGATTCGCGGGGCAGGTGAGATACTGGGTGAAGGACAAAGCGGACAAATTCACGAAATTGGTTTCGGTTTGTACATGGAGCTTTTGGACCGTGCTGTTAAAGCAATGAAAGAAGGTAAACAACCTGAATTAGACAGGCCTCTTGATCATGGAACCGAAATTGATCTGCATATTGCAGCGCTTATCCCAGATGACTTTTTACCTGATGTACACACGCGACTGATTATGTACAAACGAATTGCGAGTGTTTCTGATGAAGATGGCCTACGTGATTTGCAGGAAGAAATGATTGACCGTTTTGGCATGTTACCCGAGTCACTAAAGAATCTGTTTCAGGTAACAAAGTTAAAACTTAAAGCAGGTAAGCTGGGTATTCGAAAAATTGAGCTTGGAGAAAAAGGTGGGCGCCTGCATTTCAATGAACAAACTAATATTGATACAGGGCAATTGATAAATTTGATACAGTCGTATCCACAGAATTACAAGCTTGACGGACAGAATAAATTACGAATAATTGAAGACTCATCAAATGGTGCTATGCGATTTAAAATTTTGGATGATTTGTTTGAGAAAATCACAATGAGGAATGCGGCATGAAATTAAACTATTATTCTGTCTGCTTACTTGCCAGCCTGTTTATTTTATTCGCTTCTCCTTCACAAGCCGCCTGGTATCAGGTAGAAATTATAATCTTCAAAAACCTGGATCCAGATTCCAATGGAGAACTATGGTACGAAAACCCGGGCTTACCGGATCGTACTAATTCGATTGAATTAATTGCTGAATTAGCAGATGGCGAAGAGGACGAAATAGAGGTGTCATCAACAGAACCAGAGCAGCTAAAGATTCCTCAAAATAAGGCTGAGTTAATACCCTATTTACAGTTAGATGAGGATAAATTCAGGTTGGAAGGTATCCAGCGTGTTTTGAACTTATCTAAAGAATATAGACCCTTGATGCATGTTAGTTGGCAACAACCAAGCTTAACCCCAACAACCGCCAGGGCGGTACATATTCAGAAATACGAAGAACCAGAAACTACAGTAATTAATGAAATAGAAACGACAGGGTCGAATAGTGAGGATAGCCAATTCTCAGACCAAAATATAAACGAAGATATATATCAGGTATTGGATCTGATCTTCGACGGCACAATCAAGTTACGCAGTTCAAGGTTTTTACACGTAGATGTTGATATTGCTTTTTTCCCTGAATTTCTGGCGCAAGCGGAAAATCGGCAGGAAGAAGGCCTTTTCGTTCAGCAACAGGCTGATTATGTCAGGTTGCAGGAGAGTCGGAAAATCAAATTGAATGAAATTCACTATTTCGATCATCCGGTTTTTGGCGTCGTTCTGCGCGCCAGTCGCCTAAATCTTAATTAAAAAGTCTCCTAACAACAGCTTCCTTTGCGGATTCTTTTTAAGAACAGTTGATTAACACTTTAGAATTATAAAAAAAAACCGCCCCGTGCAAGCACGAAGCGGTTTAAGAAATCCGCTGTCTCAAGGGGAGGAGGCCAAGCGGTTTACTTCATACTATTTTGCTGAAAATACGTCTTTTACTATGCGCTGAAATTCGGTGTTGTATGCGTTACCCAATTCAACAACGTTCTTAGTACTTTCAACCAATCTTTCATTAAATTGCTGTGTGATTTCGGCTTGTGCACCCATATAACCTTTCCAGCCATCTACATCGCTGATTGCAGCAGCATTTTTAGCTTGCTCAATACCGATTTTGGCATTTTCTTCAGCATTCTTGATCTGCAAACCAACAACAGTTTCAAAATTCTTTACAGTCAAATCGTTAAGTTCTTTAATTGGTTCTGCAATTTTTTCAAATTGTGCGTTCATTTCAATGTTCCTCGCATATGTGTTTAATGTTGCGATGCATCATAATATATTTATTTGTGCGATGCAACAATAACGCTCAGATTTAAATTGAGTTATCTTAAGTATTATAAAAATATATAAATAACAATAACTTGAGAAATTAATCAATGAAATTGAGCTTTTCTAATGGCTTTTTTAAAAGTGTCTTTATGGAGCTGTTACAATAGCTTTTGCAGATTAGCTAAGCAGTGAAAAGTAAGCTCATATCTGAAAAACCGTGCGGTTTATTGCTGTAAATAGAGGTAATTAGAGACATTAAGCAGAAAATAGAGGCTTTTCGTGAAAATAAGTCGAAATTGAGCTTGTGTTTTCAGCATGAACTTGAATAAATGGTTTTGCAGCTTTCAGCAGAGCATTAAAAAGAAGGTATTTTGAAGAAGAGTGATGTCCAGGTAAAACGGTGAATTCCATGAAAATAAAAAAAATAATTGTTGTTGTTGCAGTGGTCTTGATACTTGGTTTGAGTTTTGTCGCTTATAAGGTCTGGGACTCTTTAGACCATATTATTGAAACGGTAATAGAAAGTTACGGGCCGGATGTCATTGGCGCTACGATTAGTTTAGACAGCGTTAAGCTTGATCTGTCCGCTGGTAAAGCAGAATTGAATGGCTTAAGCATAGGAAATCCAAAAGGGTTTAAGACAGATTACGCTATGCAAGTACAACAGGTAAAAATGATTCTAGATATAGATAGCCTGACTTCAAATGTAATTGTCGTTAAGGAAATTTCTATTAACAAGCCAGCGATCACATATGAAATGGCCAAGGGTGGCAGCAATATAGATGTGCTTGCAAAAAATGCGCAAAATTATGTCGGTGCGAATTCACCGGGAAACAGTCAAAGTGATGATAAGGAACCCAAATTAATTATAGAAAACTTTACAATTGACGAAGGCCAGGTAAATGTAAGCCATAGTATTTTAAAGGGCAAAACACTCTCGGTCGGTTTGCCCGATATACATCTTAGCGATATTGGCAAAAGTGAAGAGGGTACGTCTCCTGGCGAAGTGGCGCAGGAAATTATGCAAAGTATTAAAGATGCTGCCGGAGTTGCTGTTACCTCACTTGGTTTAGGTGAGACATTTAGCAGCGGAGCCAAAGCTGTTAAAAAAGGCGCGACTAGCGTAGTGGAATCCGCTAAAGGTGCAGGAGACAAAATTAAAGGACTATTTGATTAGAGATGGCCGATACAAAGCTAAATGAGAAGTATCGATTGCTGCTATTACAAAAGCAGTCGGCATTGCATGATGTAAAAGCAACAGGTGATGGTGCTGCAAATGTAGTTGAGCTTGATCAAACAAAAGTGGGACGTTTATCTCGTATGGATGCCTTGCAAGCCCAGGCGATGTCCGTTGAAACGAATCGCAGACGAGAAATCGAAATACATCGAATTGAATCAGCTCTGCAACGTCTGCAAAAAAATGATTATGGTTTCTGTTTGCGTTGTGGAGAAGACATAGCCGAAGGAAGACTCGAAGTCGATCCTGCAGCAACAATATGTTTTGACTGTGCCTCCGACGACTAAGTTAGACTATCTCAGCACCTTAAACCATGGTATTTGCTTATTACAAAAAGCTGTCTAGACAAAACCAGGCTATTTACAGAAAGAGTGATGCAAAAGAAACAATTCACTTGAGTAAACCTGAATTATTCTATGATCATATATGTACACTGCAAGAAGGGCTAGAGTTGGCAGATAGAAGAATGACTGAAAACACTGCAAATAGCTTGTTAAATGCAATGGCGGTTCATATCGCCGCGCCGGATATGCATATTCGTGTATTAAGCTCAAGACCGTCAAACGATGAGGAAGAGTTACATGGTCTATACGAGCCTGTTGAACTAGACAAAAAGGCGCGTATCACTGTTTGGATGAGAACGGCTAAACATAAAAAGATTGTCGCTTTTCGTAGTTTCCTTCGTACTCTTTTGCATGAATTCTGTCACCACCTTGATTATGAGTATTTTTTGTTTGAAGACTCTTTCCACACGCAAGGTTTTTTCAAACGTGAGGCGCACTTATTTAGACAATTGTTAAACGAAGAAGAGAAAGAACCTAAAGTGTTTGTACAAACTTAGGGCAGATTTCACTAAGATCTTTCTAAGGATATGTGTAATTTTGATATTTCATCTGTAGCAGAGGAGCTTCATGAGAGAAAAAGTGTGTATATTTGTTGACGTGCAGAATATTTACTATACCTGCCGTCAGGCATATCAGAGAAATTTTGACTATAACCAGTTTTGGAGTGATGCAACAGAGGGACGTGAAGTTGTCAGTGCTTTCGCCTATGCCACAGAGCGAGGAGATGAAAAGCAAGCTTATTTTCAAAACATACTAAGAGCGATCGGATTTACAGTAAAACTAAAACCTATGCTACGTCGTCATGACGGCACAGCAAAAGCAGACTGGGACGTAGGCATGGCATTGGATATATATGAAGCGGCTGAAAATTGTAACACCGCAATTTTAGCGTCTGGCGACGGAGATTTCGATATTGTGTTACAACGCATTAAGGATCGTTTTAATACAGACACTGAAGTCTATGGTGTTCCTCAACTCACCTCGGATTTATTAATTAGACAAGCTCAAAATTTTATTAATATTGATGAAAAGCTATTATTAAAATAGAAATATTGGGGGCAATTGAAAACTGACAATTTCCTGTTTTACTTTTTAAATTTTTCACCCCAAAGTGTTTTCAATTTCTTATCTCGTCCACAAGAGTGGCGATAATATTTGTATCTAATAGGGTTTTTCAGATAGTAATCCTGATGGTAATCTTCTGCGGCGTAAAAATGCTGTGCCTTAGTTATCTCTACTTTGATACTTTCAGGGAAAGGCTTTTTGCTAATTAAATTCGATTTTGATTCTTCAGCCGCTTTTTTCTGTTCATCATTGTGATAGAAAATCTCTGGTCGGTATTGGTTTCCGCTATCACAAAATTGGCCGTCAACTCTGGTTGGATCAACATTTAACCAAAAGACTTCGAGTAAAGTGGTAAAAGAAATTACCTCAGGGTCAAATTTTACCTGTAACACTTCAGCATGACCTGTTCGACCGGTAGAAACTTGTTTGTAGTCAGGATTCTTAGTCTTCCCACCGCTGTAACCTGATACTGTCGAAAGCACGCCTTCCAGTTTGTCAAATGGCGGTTCCATGCACCAAAAACAGCCTCCGGCAAAAGTAGCTACAGCAGTTTCGTTATCTATTGGCATAGATTCTGGCTTTGCATGAATATTATTAATGTTTAGAACCACAAATAGTAAAAGGCCAATATTTAGCTTACGAAATTGCATTGCTATCTCCTGATTATATTATCTAGTTGGACAATACTGACTCTATTTAGTTTTGGCCATACATTGTTAATTTGTAAATCAATTTGCTTTTAAATTTACTTTTTGTGCTTGCATAGATAATTACATTTGGTGCTAATATAGTATTTCCCAACAAAATTAGAGAAATTCTGAATGCTTAACTTATCTGATAAGAGACAATTGCCTGATCCAGTCGATGCTTTAGCTGGTCGTGATAATGAGATGCAAATTACTAACCAACATTTTGTTAATGGTAATCCTCTCCAGGCTCCATTTCCGGATAATATGCAGAAGGTGTTATTTGGCTTAGGTTGTTTTTGGGGAGCGGAACGAAAATTTTGGCAAATAGAGGGTGTTTTTAGTACTGCCGTTGGCTATGCCGCTGGTTATACGCCCAATCCGACATATGAGGAGGTCTGTACAGGTAAGACAGGACAGAATGAAGTTGTACTGGTTGTGTTTGACCCTGAGATTATTTCATTTGAAGAATTACTAAAAATATTCTGGCAATCACACAACCCTACGCAAGGTATGCAACAAGGAAATGATCGCGGTACCCAATATCGTTCTGGCATATATGTTTATACTGAAGAACAAAGAAGCTTGGCTGAAACGACACAGACGGAGTATCAGAAGCGCTTAGATCATGAAGGTTTGTCTCAAATTACGACAGAAATTATTGAGGCACCTGTTTTCTATTATGCAGAGGAATATCATCAACAGTATCTGGCGAAAAATCCGGCAGGTTACTGTGGCTTGGGTGGGACAGGAGTTAGCTATACTTGCGGGTAAGTGTTGTCGAGAGCGCTAGCTACTGATTTATAGACTTGGAACGCTACTCGCATATTTTGAGATCCATTCTTCAGCTACTCGCTCGCGGTTGATCACGTAGGGCCCTTCTCTGAACTTCTTGTCTTTAAGATAAGACTCTATATGGCAGATCTGCTCAACAATTCGTGCGCGACTGGCATCTGCCTGACGCCGTAACCACATACCAATTTCGTAATAATCACCGTTATGACGAACAAGAACGACTTTACCGCGAAACTTTTCAATTTCATTTCTCAGTGGAATAGTAATTTCGATAGTCGCGCCGGGTTTAATATATTTCTCTGAATCAAAAATCAGGCCTATTTCACTTTGGCCTTGATCAGCCGATGAATCCTGATCACCAAACCAGAGACGTTTACATTCAATGGGAAAACCTGCCGGGTGATGAATAAAGCCTGTTTGTTCATCTCGAATTTCAGTGGGGCGGGTGCCCATGGTATGAGGAATCGAACTTTTTTGCTTATTAAATCGATTTCTGTAATGCCTAAGCCTTTGACTTCCCATGAATAATTACCTTGTATTATCAGAGTCAAAGATACTTTTAAATCAATCAATACCTAAAATCAAGTAAAATATTATATAAATCCG
>Ga0055584_100002597_pt1 | contig 17812 bp, 11 predicted proteins | sample OSDHelmetaG_FD_58716 | JGI IMG/M metagenome (GOLD analysis project Ga0055584, IMG submission 58716) | Pelagic marine sediment microbial communities from the LTER site Helgoland, North Sea, for post-phytoplankton bloom and carbon turnover... | ecosystem: Environmental > Aquatic > Marine >... | reverse complement strand
GGATCTTTCGGACCCATGATATAGGGGCACCCTTCACCGCCTCCTATCGCAAAGTCAGGAACAGGTATATTTCCGAGGTAAAACATGGTGTGTTACCCACCCGTCAGGAGATGGAAGAGTGGATCGCACGCAAAATGGACGAGCGTCCTCACAACGCCACCTTTTCGGTCGAAGTCGCCCCCGAACTCGTTGAAGCCATGACGGTGCAAGACTCTATGGAAGCCTACTACGAGGAAATGACCAAAGGCGAGGAGGTCCACTGTGTCGGCACCCGCACACGGAAGAGGATTCGCTGCGTGATCTGCATGAACTCCAAGTTCACCAAAATCAAACTACCCTGCGGACATATATACCACCGCAAATGCATCGACGAATGGGCACGATGGAAACCCAAGTGTCCCGTGTGTGATGCTACATTACAATTGGTGCCCGACAAAGAGGGCACGTCTTCTTCGTCCACTGTCTAATGCACCTCTTGTGGAAGATATGACCACAGTCTAGCTGGTACTCGCCGGCTTCGTAGCAAATGGCACAGATCGTGTCGATCTCTTCGAAGTTCGAGTCGATATACACCTTTACATGATTAAACGTAGGATATCTTGAATATACCCGATCCTGCACAATCTGTTGAAACAAATCCCTAGGAAACCCCTGTACATACGCAAGCACAGTCTCGCGAGGGACGTGCTCTGGGAACCATAATAACATTTAAAAGCAACATCTATTGTATATACTCTTTAATCACATATCTACACAGCGGACAGGTGAAATCCACCTCCTTTTTTTTACACGAGTACTTCCATCTCGTCAGACACATACGATGCATTCCCATATGACATCCAGGACATTCCGACGCCTCGTTCATCATTACTCCCAAACAAATCGCACACTCGTCCCCCATAGGTTTGTAATGCTTTAACTCCCTCTTCCAGGGGAAACACATTTCAAGACGAAGAGTTGGCTATATACGGTGTCAAAATATCATAACGACACATCGGGCACGTTGTCTTTTTCCGAAACCATGTACCAAGGCACTGGTCATGATACATGTGTCCGCATTTCAACTGAACGCCACTACCCACATCTTCGAAGCATATCGAACAGGTCTCGTTCGTTTCCACTTCGTCCGTAGCCTCCATAACAGACACGAAATCCTTCCAAGCCTCTTCCACGCACGCGTCCATCAAATATGCCAAAGTCAGGCGAAATAAGTAACGTTCCAGCAAAGTCCCGTTCACAACCCCCTCCAAGAGTTCCAACGACAAACTACCAACACCCGACCACGACTGAATCACCCAGTTGCTCAACCTAGCAGCATCGTACGTGCCCTGACCAGTCTCGCAGAGAGCCGCAGCCTGAACAGCCACCGACATGAGGTGAATCATTCTAGATAGAGTACGTGTGCTTTATACTACCTGGAGCGCTCTTTCTAAACTGAACACCTCGCAGTCCACCGGCTCGGGCGTTTCATAGTGGACGGTATTGTTTCGGTTCACCCATAGTTCGTGGTCTTCTTTCATTTTGGCATCGTCATATATGCCGACAGCCGCAGTGCTGTGCGATATAATTTCCTTAAAGTCCTCACTCGTAGACGCTACAGCGTGATGATAGTGTGCTTTTAACTTTATCTCGTAATCTTTATTCGCACCCTTTTTCCACAAAGCATTTGATATTTCGACAAACTTATATGCCATCTTTGCAACGGGGGGGGATGTTTTAAACATGTGCATGTTGAAACAATAGGTTCCCTTTGTTCGGAAGAGAAGCGCGAGTAAGTACTCTTTCTGTAGCTCGGGCATGCCCCTGACAAGGGGAGTCTTGAACCATTTCGTGGCGAGCATGTCTTTACACACGTCGACAGCTCTGCTAAGATGTCTCTTGGCTTTCTTGTGGTCGCAGTTGTCAAAAGCTTCCTTTGCCTTAAACATAAGCATTTCGTGTAATGTGTGCAGTGTTCTGTGTTCTTCAAACTTCCAACACGCGCTGTTTCTATCGTGCCACTTGAAAAGAGGCTGGCTATTCAACACAGTGTATGCATTTCTCGCAAGTATAGTGAGCATTTCACGAAACTGGACGAGATAAGTTTCCATATTTTCTAACGAATCTTCAGACCTTTCCAAAGCTGCGGATAGTTCGATGCATTTTGCCGGTTCCATGGGGATAATGTGTTCGTACAGCATTTTTGAGGTTTCAATACGTATTAATAGTCATGTGTTCTCTATAAATGCCAAGGTGGATGAAACGTTTCAAAAGATACGTACAGAACAAGTACAGGCGAATGAGAGGTAGGAACCAGTTTACGGACCCTGCAGTTGGGATATACTATGTATAAACATAAGTCCAATATCAAAAATGCACGTGCTTTGGGGCATCGCCCTACTCTACGTACCCATCCTTTACTACACTGTTCAATTTCTCTACGCGGGCTATCGCACCAAAGTGACCCGGGTTGTGGACCCGGATGTGTACAGAGTGCACCAGATTTTTATTCCCTTCGGACCCATGCCACCCAAGTGGGGGGAATGCTCCCGGACATGGGACGTCTTTCAAGTCACACGCTGGAACAAAGAAATGTGCCAAAGCGTAGTCATGGAAGCCATGCCCAACCGCAGAGAACTCCTCGACTATCAAGGTGTCATGTTCACCGACGTATGCAGGGCAGCGATCATGTACGTACATGGTGGCATTTACGCGGACATGGACATATGTGCTAAACCAGAAATCACCTTTCCCGAGTGTGAAGCCTGTTTCTTTCAAACGTCTGTTGGGGTCAGCAATGATCTTATGATCGCGCAAGAAAAACATCCCGTATTTCTGAACGTCCTGCAGCAGTACGCAGACCACGACTGGGTTAATTCCTGGTTCTACCTACCCTATATACGAGAGATGTACTCCACAGGACCTGTCCGGTTTACGATTGCCACTCAGGGGTATCCAAATACAAAGGTGCTGTCTTACGACAATATATCCATACATCACATACATGGGAACTCGTGGCATAGTTGGGACGCTGTCTTCTTCATGCACCCTTGGGTGTTGCTCATTATTCCTATAGCACACTGCATACGCCGAAAGAAGAAAGATGTGATACTAGGTAAAGATATATAAGTGGATACTTTTATCTATAATGCTAAGGCTGGATATCGAAGAGAGACAACCATTAATGGGAAAAAAACCACATACCTGGTGCAATACAAACTGGTACCGGGTTTCATGGGCTGGTCTACTCACATACGTCTTCATTACGTGTCTCAATTACGCCATAGGGTACGCTATACATCGTCATTTCGACTGGTCGGAGCAACACAGCGGCGTGCGTATTTTCGGAGACTTGGTCACCGTAGGATGGTTTGCCGTAGGCTTCGTATCGCTCCCGTGGCATCGGTGGGAGGATCACTTGGGCGCTTTTCAGTTTATTATGTGGTGGTTAGGTACCATCATCACGTTCTTCGTGTACGGATACATGGGTCAATTCGAACTTTTCCAGACCAGCCTTGCCTCGGAACATACCCCAAGCCAAAGAAACGTATATGTAGTCGTGTTCTCGACCATCGGGGCGATCATCATATACTGGCTAGCAAAACTGTGCACCTGCAACAAAGCTATGTGTAACCCCACCTTTGACAGCAAGATTACTTTCCTCCGCATGTTATTGCTCATTACCGTTCTGTTCGCGCTGTCCTACATCGTGTGTTCGGCAGAGGATAGCTGCACATACCATCTGCATCACTGGTGGTTTGGGTTTGTTCTCATCTTACTCTCCACAACGAGCCTCGACAACTGGTTTGATTATTTCCTTCAAGGAATATTCTGGACATTTCTATTAGAGTCTCTCGTGAAATACGAAGTCACCTTTGGTGAATTTTTCATCTAAACCCCAAATAAATATATATAAGCACAGGTGGTACTCAATAATGTCATACTTTGTTGCCTATGGTCTATTCCTCACTGCTGCTGCCGTTGCCGTACAGAGTGAAGCTGGGTTGGACGAATGGATCTCGCTGGTGACCAACGGCGCCATGTGTGTCACAGCACTTTACGCGTTCAAAAAAGAACGCATGGATCTCGCAACCATTGCTCTATTTGCTCTGTGCACCAGTATCGTATGGCACTCGTCTGGAAAGTACAAAGAAATCGACGGCTTTGTCTCCAGATACCTGGCATACTACGCCTTTGGTACGACAGCCTTCCGACCCGAAATCATCGGACCCGCCATGATTTTCATCACACTACTCTTTACATACGAAGCACAGTTTGACGAAATGTATGCGTTCATACCACTACTGGTGCTTCTCGTGGTGTACAAATACAAAAGCATCACGAGGAGGTTTGTTGGAGCTCTCGTCGTAGGAGTCTGTGCGATTCTGTGCTACAGGAATGCGCGATGGCACCATATGTGGCATGTGCTGGGAGCCATCACAGTGGCACTGACCATCGAACCTCTACAAAGGCAACCCCGCTTTTATGTCAAAAATACCCCCACAAAATCCCCCTTGTCTTCTCTGTCTGTGTACTCGCGTCACACGTGATAGTCCCTGTCTGCGTGGCTACAGTGGTTGTTGTAACGGGCTCCAAACCCAATTGTAACAGTGTTGCATAAAAATCATTGTCCATCACGTACAGAGGGAAATCCATTTTCAAATCAGTCACTGTATATATACTGCTCGCTGCTCCAAAAATGCAAAAGCGGAAGCGATCGGACAGTGTAGTTAGGCATGCTAAACGGTTCAAAAACAGGTTTGGGAAGCTCGACAAGAGACTGGCACAGTTAGAGAGTCTTATAGGCATGGAAGAGGTAAAGAAAAATGTCATGGGTCAACTCAAATTCCTCCTGTGCAATGACGGCGCCACAGATGATCATTTCTTGCACACGTGCATTACGGGTCCTCCAGGGTGTGGAAAGACGAGCTTAGCCAAAGTACTATACAACCTGTGGTCCAGCTTAAAGGTGTTCAGTGACGGCGCAGGGTTCAGCATCCTGCACAGATCTGATCTCGTTGCACCTTACATGGGTCAGACTGCTGGGAGAACAAAGAAAGCCCTGCACCGCCATAAAGGGGGGTGCATATTCATAGATGAATTCTATACACTGTCGAACTCAGACTCGGACTCGTATGGCGCAGAAGCGCTAGGTGAGTTAAATACCTTTATGAGCGAGAACAGTGATACGGTGGTAATTGTCGCTGGCTATAAAGATGAAGTAGACAAGGTGTTTGAAGTACAGCCCGGGCTAAGAAGACGCTTTGCCTGGAATTTTGATATACCGAAATACACCTCGGAGCATATGTTTGACATTTTCAAGCTGCAGCTGAAGAAACATGGATGGAAGGTAGAAGACAAAGCAAAGGGACTGTTCAATTCGAAACAATTCAAGTTTGCAGGGGGAGACACGATGAATATAGCGCTGAAAAGTAAAATACAGTATTCGGAAAGGCACTGGATGACGGGGGGCGACAAGATGCTACTGTACGACGACGTGCGGAAAGCGATAGAATTACACTTTACAAAGGAAGATAAAATTGAACATATGTATCTTTAGAACAAACAATTAGAAGATAATCCACCGTGAGTTACGGGCAACCAATGATCTACGATTTCTTTTGCAATAGGCGTAAGGTCATGACAGGGGAGGTTCAGCTGTGATAAGAACTGTTTCATAAGCGTAATTTCGCACCCGTCCAACTGCACCCACTGCATGTACTTGAGCATCAAATCCTCCACAGACCTCACTCCAGCTTTCACAAAGGCTTCCTCACACGCTGTACCCACCCATTTGACATTCTGTATAGGTGTCAAGTATTTGGGGTACATGTATAACCCATGGATTGGCACGGTGTCCAAAATCTCTTTGAGACCGAGCGCATCTTTCAAAGCAGTATGAGTGGGGCGAAACACTTTGCCAGTGACCTGACCGTACAAGTCAGGCAGGCGGTAAGACAGACTTTGCACAGCAGTCCGGAGGAAGAGCAACGAGTCGTAAAAGTACCAACAAGGCATGCGGACATTATGGCGTTTACACTCGTGCTCCAATACAGGCTTGTCCGATTTGAAACAATTGTGCGAGATAATAATAGCCTGAGGTCCCACCCATTGCACGAAACGTTTAAATCCCTCCACAAATGACACTGCCTGTTTCCCCTGCAAGTATGCGTCGGTCACCTCCACACACCCTGCATGGGTCGCTCGGTTCGTATCTACGGTAATATAGACCTCAAAAGTTGACCCATCCGGTTTCACAGCACCAATGTGCCAGATATTACAGTCGTGGGCTCCGTTCTTTATGTCACCCAGAAATTCATAGTCTGTGATGACATGATTAAAGGGGGTTAAAGCCAATGCCATGTTTCTACTCAGATGTCTCACGGTGGAAATACACCGTTAATACATCTAGTATAAACCCAAATCAAACACACCAGTAGGGTCACATAGAATTTTCCCATTGTGTTCTATCTCGTTGAAATTACCAGGATAGTGTGAGTGCCCCCAATGGTCCCTTGGTATCCCTCTGGAGTCCCAATATACTTTGGCATCTCCAGTATACAAGCTCGAACACGTGTCTCCGCTTTTCACACAGCACATGGACCATATTGTTGATTCCATGGCTGAAAAATAAAGATCATCATGATCTTTAAACTTTAAGAAGGAATAATCGCTATCTTCCGCGAATACCTGGACATTAAGAACGTTGTACCTTGAAAACAACTCATTACAACTTTCAACCTTATTCCTATCAGAATCGGATGTGGGACATTTTTGGTATGCTACACACTTTTGCCGTTCCTTATACGGGTATAATTTTGATGCATTACCGTGTGAGAATTTCCCTGACCATCCAGAGTATACGTCATCCCAGAGCGTTTTCCCCCATGTAGGTAGCTCGCACGCCTCACATGTGTTCTCCCGATCTTGATAGGTCGCGGAAACCCCATAATATCCAGTCGGACAATCTTTACACGCTCCATCCACATTATGTGTACCCACACTGCACTTTTCACATGTCGCGGCAGGGTATTCAGCCATACAGATACACCCCCCTGCGCTGTTGGACTGCCCTCCTGACTCAAGACTCACATCGCCACATGTATTACTATTCGTGTCTGGAGAGAAATATTTTATATCAGACATGTAAGGATAGTCTGCGTATATACAGCCACCGGGGTACTGTGCATTGGACTGAGACAGTGAGGGGTTGGAATACCACAAATTGGGGGGGTCGCTATAATCGCTGATCCATCCTATTGGGTCAGATCCAAACCTTTTTGTTGTAAGCCCGTCTGTATTCCAACATACGTCGCTGTTATATATACTCTGGTACCCATTTGACTCACATGTCCCGCTAGTCACTCTAGGGAACTCTATCTTTGTCACTGTATGCAGTACGTTTGCATACGCCAAGGACGGCTTTGGGGCAGTTAAACACACATCGCACTCGGTCTGCCCACTTTCGTCCTGGTACTTTCCATCCTCGCAAATAGTACAGTCTGTAGCCCCCTCTGCTGATATTTGACCCCGTATGCAATCATTGCACGCTTGCATACCCACCACGTCTACAAATTGCCCCGCCGCGCAGTTTTTACAAACGACACCACCGACATTGTCTTGATATTTCCCGATTTCACACGTCTTGCATGATGTCTTACCCTTTTCATTTTGATGTTGACCAGCAACACACCCATCACACAGGGATCCCACCTCATTATTGTACTTTCCTGCAGCACAGTCCGTACACTCGTGTGCCCCTTTCACAGCAGACTGTCCCACACTGCAATCCAGGCAGGACACTGGTCCGTCCTGAACCCAACCTCCTGGACACTCGCCGCATGAACTTGCACCCGCTTCAGAAAATGTACCAACAGCACACTCCTTGCACGAAGACGAGCACGAGTCACTAAACTTACCCGCAGGGCATGTAAACGCACTACCGTCTCGCATGTAAAACCCGTCGCATTCGCACTCCTGAGACCGCATGCAAATAGGTGTACTCATCGGTGTAGATTGCGTACTCGTTCCTGTAGACGAGTAGATCAAATAGTCAATGTAACCAGCCTGACTATAATCAGCATTGTTCCAGCCCCCTCTAGACCAACTACACCCAGAAACAGGAGTCCAATCGCTGTCCTCACTGATCAGAAAATTTGGTATCATAACAGGTGGATTCACAGTAGTTGGGAGATGGAATCCTAAAGGTCCCCCCCCTCTTTCGTTGATATATCTAGCAGCAGCAGCACAATCGGATGAATCTGTGATTTCCTCCCACATCTGGTCCACGCAGGTTGCGTCCTCGTCACCCGTCAATTTAAACATAGCATGCTCTAACCGGTAGGCACCAGTACCATCACTACAAGTGTCACCACAAAAGCACTGGAAATCGTCACCCAGATCAATGCGGGCAGATCCTTTTCTTTGTTTCGTGCACTCTGCAATACAAGTGTGTTTGGTCGCCATTTTGTCATCGAGTGACACATTATACAGCAACACGTCTGTTCCGGGCAGGCATTCCTCGTACCCCCAAATAGGACACTCACAAAGATTATCCATATTCTCAGGGTACGCCAGGTACGAATCAATATTGCAAGGCATAGGGTTGGGCAGTATCTTAGTCGCATGTTTCGCAACCTCAAGAGTATTGATGATATACCCATTGGGGGGGTTGTCGTTGTCACACGGGTCCAACAAAGTCCCGCATATGCACTCCGTCGAGTCTTCAGTGACAGCATTGCCCCCATTTTTTATACATTCTGGGACACATTGTGCAAGACCTATTGTACCCAGAAGTACAGTCTTCTCTAAACACAGGTGTCTCCGCGGTGTCAAATAATATGAAGAACCCGACTTGGAAGAAGTTATGCGACGACCCTCTGACTCAAAGCATCCAGAAGGGTACACGATATCGTACCTCTTCCCCGAGCCTGTTAATGCAGAAGTAAACACAGACGGATTCCCATCTATAAACGACAGAGCGTCCAAACACCTGCACTCCGTCCCTTTTAGGTTGAACCCCTGCTTTTCCAAGTTACCACAGTATTCTAAACACTCTTGCTCCGGATCAGAGCTCGTTAGGATATGAACACTCCCGACTGCATCCTCCCCGTGTCGGTACACGTAATTGTACAACGGAACTTGCTCTGCGCCGTCGCAAGCAGCTGGTTCGAGAACGTATTCGTCCGTATTCACAATATAATCGTGCATGTCGGCTGTGGTATATTCTGTGGTGGTCGGCGCCATCGCACATACGTTGTCATACTCGCTCTTGTACAGCGGAGTATCACCAAACTCCAAAAAGTCCGTCAACAGAGTAAACGACCTGTAAGTCCTCTGATTCCAGTATGTACCTTTTGTGCAGCAGCCTTTATCGTTGACCTTGAGGTTTGGTAAACCATCGTTGTCACGACACTGGCACCCTGTCCCGTCCATTTCGGTGCCAGAGAACAAACACATCATGCGTATCGCCTCACAGGTCGCACCCGTCCAACCAAACTTGCAAGAACAATCATTTTTATAATTCTCCAGAGCCAGGTCTGCAGGCTTGCACGCGTCCGTACCCACCGTCCCGTCTGGACACACATCGTCCACTGGGGGCACACTATCCACCACCTTGCGATACAAAGGCGTGTCACCGTTCATCGCGTGCACGATAAACTGGTTGTTCGATGTCCGGGGCGCAGTAGCCAGGGTCACACTCGGTCCAGGGTCACCACAATAACATACAGAAGCGTCGGATTTAAACACCTCACCTTTCCCGTCCAAAGAACCCCACATACAAGTACCACCCCCGTTACAGGGCACGCCGTCCACCATACCCGGACAAGTTGAACGAGCGTCGCGACCATAGTGACCAACAGCAGGAGTACGACAATCGTGCCCCGCCCAGTGACCCGTCTGAGACGTCTCCTCACAAGTGCACTGACCACAGCGCACCTCGTAGTCCGGAAGCACGCTGCAGGATATCTCCACATCTGCAGTGCCATTCCCCGCCCAGCTCGGTAATATCGCCTCCTCTCGCTTCACAAGAATCGTATCCTTGCAAGGCATAAACGGAACATCAGACACATACCCGTACGGATGCCGCACAGCAGTGCCCTCGATAAAATAATCCTCCACCGTCGCATCGCGAGTTGTCCCCGGATACTCTGTCACCTTCAACCCAAGTTGCTCGTACATGTGGTAGATTACACCATCCTTCTCTACCACCCGGTCGCGAGCAAGATACATAGACTCATTCACACAGTTGGTGTCGAACGCATCCCTCAACACAGCTTCGTCGGTACCCGCGCGGCGATACAAACGCTCGTCGCACGTGCCGTGCCCACTACAGGTCAACACCTCTTGGGTCTGCTCACAGGACAAATCACACTTGTAACCTGTATAACCCTGGTCGCACGAACAGCGTCCGTCCGACTCGCATAATCCATGCCCGCTGCACACGCTGTCCATGGACTGCATGTCGTATCCAGGACACAGGAAGCCGCAGGATTTGCCCCTCCAGGGCGTTTCCGTCAGTCCCGGGAGCTCAAACGCGAGCCCCACGCCCGACGAGCGCATCTCGAACGCCTCTGCGTAGTCGCAAGCGCAAGTACCAGACACGGGAAACCCATGCCCGCTGCAAGGCACCTGGTCCGTGGTTCCAGGAGCCAACTTATGACAATCGCCGACACGATACGATCCCCCACGAGCAAAATGCTTCAGAGCTCGGATCCAGTCGCACGACACCTGCTGCGTATGATTAATGTCCTTGAAACATTTAAAACCTGGGTCCAGGTTGTCAAACGCAGCCACGAGATCCGAAGGGGGGTCGGCGTGCGTCGTAAAGTGCAAATACTCGTCAATCTCGTACCCCTGCATCAAAGCCACACGATACGAACCATAAGGGTTCATGTACTCGGTCTGGTTTTCGATCGTATAGACGGTAAAGGGGGTCGCACACTCGCACCGCCCTCTGTAGTAGTTACACATACTGTCCGTAAGATTTACGGAGCATGCCAAACCATCCTGCTTTGCATTCCTGTAACCAGAACAGTTCCCCAAGAAACTAAACGGAGTATCCACGTCACTACTGCAGTCCTGAGACGCGTCGCACACGTTCGTACACCCCTTCGCAGGGTCACCGCCATTAAAGCAATAACACAGCCCTTGCTCGTAGCCTAGAGCCACCGAACCATTGCCAGTATCGTCACATCTCCCCCAAGGGGGGTCCTCGCCCGAACCACATGCCAACTCCGAGGTCACTCCCTGGGGCACAGGGCACTGCAGACTGCAAGCCGGTCCTCCAATGCCGTACCCCTCGCACTCACACTTGGCATACGCGCAAGTGCCCTCACGCACACTGCCGTTCAGGTACCCCGGGCAAAACTCCTCCCATCCCTGGTCACAGGGCGCTGGCATCGGCGAAGACATGTTCACGGGCAGCCCCACACATCCCGCCTGGTAGTTCTCGCAGCCATCACACACTTTACTTTGCTGGTAACACGTCTCGTTGAACTCTCCGACTGTATCGTAAGTCCCGCTGCAGAAACCGCTCCAGTCGTAATCAAACTCGAAAAACGTCACATCTTTACAGATACTCCAGTCTTCCGCCGCCTTGCGAATAAACTCTGTGCATGTGACAGTAGTCGAATTATACAACACCACCTGCACCTCGCCCTTACCGAATAAAGTCAAACTATCCACCATCGATGGGAACACGACGTCGCCACCGCTCTCGTACCGACCAAACACCGCCGTGTTCGGAAGCAACACCTCGATAGCACCTACCATCACAGGGGAAATGCTCACGTTCATTGTACCCTGCACGTCGAAAGACAGAAACTGCACGTCGCCGCAAGAGTAACTCGGCATAGATTCCCACTTGCCAGTATACTTGTGAGTGACGTTAAACACCGATGTATCCGGAATCAAATGGTCTCGGCACGTCTTGTAGTGTCCCCCCGCCTTGCACATACCCTGTATCGTCGCGTCCGCATAGGGTACACGGTACTCGTACGGATCCTCGAACGCTATGGGGAATCTCCACTGTTCAGTCAGCAGCTTCGTCATACTGCTCGCATGGTCGTTCTCCCAGTACGCCTGCCACACAGCAGGGTCCTGGTTCTCGCACATGTGCTCGCATAATTCGGGGTCTGCGCAGTCCCCGTTCTCGGTGCAGCCCCTCTCACGAGACAAACACCACTCGTACACGTTCACTTCCGTCTCTAAATTGCGCTGATTGCAAATGTCATACACCATTTCGCCCTCACCCCCGTTGTTGTACACACAGGGGGTTTTCAACAGCATATCCTTCTCGCAGAAACCCGTCGCAAAGCGGTCTATACAGCACCCATTGATATCCTTTAGTCCCACAGGCGTGTCGTCGCGGTGGCAAAACATGTCCAGATCGAACTTGATCGCGAACTGTGCGACCGCTCGGTTCACTGCCACCTCGTGCGTTGCATTTGTACATTCGTTCGCAATACTGCAGGTCGCGCGTACTTTCGCAGGGTTCTCGTCCACCACGTGCGTAAATCCGTTACATACTTTGCCCTCGAATTGGGGCGCAGAAATATCACACAAGTCGCCGTAAAAGCCGGGGTCGCACTGGCACCTGCCGTCAATGCACTCCCCGTTCGAACAATCACCGTCGCCGCAGGTCACACACGCAATGCCATCCAACTTCATGCCCCGTGGGCACACGCAACCCGGACCGCTCAGCAAACACTGACCCTTGGTGTCTGTGCAGGCATCGCCACACTCTATGTCACAGTCGGGTCCAAACCACCCTTCGATACACACAGCACAGTCGGAGTCCACGTCAAAATGTCCCATACAGTTACACATGTCCCCCGCGCCGCTGTAGCTCTGTTTCACAGTCCCGCTGTGACATAGGGAGCTGGGGATAATATACTTGCACATGTCTGCGCCCCCCTTAGGATACGCCTGCTCTATGCACTCCTCACAGCGCTCTCCTGTAAACCCAGAGTTACACTTGCACCCATAATCGCCGTGGCTGTTGGTAGGCACAAACTCGCCGTGAGACGCTGTCTCGCTCGGGCACTGCCACCTGTCGTACTGGCAGAATGGTCCGATCTTGTCGTCTGCGCAGATGTCACAGCGAAGACCCTGGAAGTTTGCAGTGCAGTCGCAACGCCCGTTCACACACCGACCACGACCACCGCAGGTCACGTTCTCGTGACAATCACAGTCCGGACCCTGCCACCCCACGCCGTTAAACGGAATGTCCGACACAAGCTCAGAAGGCAGATCAAGGGGTATCACCTCGTCAAAACAGTCGCAGCCCCCTTGGCTCGAACAGCCCCCGTGCACAGACCCCAACTCCGTGCCACGACCCTCGACACAACACTCGAGCGAGCAGTCTTCACCTGTGAATCCGGGGTAACAGTCGCACACTGGCTGTGAGTTCACCTGCGTGCATACCCCGTTCAGACCACTGCATCGCCCCGGACAGGTCAACTCGCAGAGAGCACCAGTGTATCCGTCAAAACAATCGCACGACCCATCATCCAAATTGCAAGAACCGTATTTACAGTCGAGACATTCGTGCTGACAATGCGCACCGGCATACCCTTCTCGGCATTTCACACTACCGTCTCGTAAACAAAAACCATTATCCTTAAAATAGTTATACGTACCGCCAGAGTCGCGATGTAAAACCCCCGTCGCATCGTTTTCCGTTCCAGATTTGCACAGGATATCACACCGAGCGCCATAGTAATGATTCATGCAGGGACCCGTACATTGTCCGGAGAACTTAGAAGTACACTTTGCGCAGTTGTACCCCCAGTACTGTGCCTCACACTCGCAGCCAGAGGGACCTTTCGGCGTTGTAATCGTATCATACGCAAACACACTATCTATAAGTTTACCGTAGCCACAGTCCACAATTTCACAATGTGTTCCCACGTATGGGTGGGTACACTCGCATGTGCCGTCTTTAAATATACCAGTTCCGCACGCGTTCAACTGCTCATCGATTTGGTTGGCAAATCTCTGCACGACAAATGCAGCCGCCACTATACATAGCGAAATTACGAACACATACATTTCTTATAAAATCATCCACCTAAATACTATTAAAACGATTAGCAACAGATAGTCGCTAGTTTCTAAATAATCGTTACACACCCCACAGTGGTGAAACCCTTTGAAATGGAGATGGAACAGACAACTACGATGCACAGGGGCACCACAACGACAAGGGGATTTATAACTACAGTTTTCTAAACAAACATAACATCGCATTTTCTTACTAAGGTGTAATATTTATATTACGCAACACTCACATTCCTCTGCATCTGACTAAATCCCATCTGAGACTTGAGACTCGATTCGCGCATCGCGCTGACCATATTACTGCCCGATCCACCAACTTTAAGCACGTCTTTCTTATCGATACCCAAAGATGTTGCTGCATCCGTCTCTGCATCTCCCGCAGCTAGCCAAGAAATGTCAATCTTTGAAGCCTTAATCATTTTCTTCAGAGCCAATGGGTCAACTTTGCTCGTATTATCTTCACCGTCCGTAAAGATCACCATATGCACGTCATTGGTCAGCGTATTCGCATACTCTAAAACATTCGAGAGAGAATCCCGCAGCGCTGTCATGCCCCGGGGCTCCATGCACTCCTTCGGTAAAACGTAGTCTTTCGCAAGAACTCCCTTCACCACCTCCTCGTGCTTGTTGTCGAAAGTAAACACTGACAGGAGACAGTTTTCACCGCGGGCTTCTGGTAGAGTAGCGATTGCTGCCTGTACGCTCCCATACCCTTCGTCCCCGAACTGGGACATCGAACCGCTGCGATCTAGTACATAAATCACATGAGGCGTGGTCTCTACTTCCTCATCGGGCTCCACCTTCCTTTTTTTGGGCGAGGGCTCGGGGGGGGATGATGAGCGTTTAGACATCTTTTGTGAACTCTCCGCAAAGTCAGATACACCGTTATACGGACAGATATGCTGCATGTCTTCCCAGTACAGGGCTACTTTGCTGTACCGTAGTTTCTTTACCCGTGGTTCTTTGAACAGAGGGCGCATATCGCGCATGCGGAAGGGTCCCATAACCTCAGCGGTTTGTTCAGCCAAGTTCAGACTTACAAACACGCTTAAAGATTCCCCTTTCTGAATAATAGGATCAGTGTGCCCATAACCATGACCACCCTTTTGGAAAATCCAACTTCTTCCAAATTTTTTCGCACTCACTTCATCCTGGGCTTTGCATGCCACCTTAAACTTCCCGTGAGAAGATAGAAGGTGCATATCACTGTCCCATGACTTCTTCTTCCCAGTGTAGATTGTGAAATCAGGGTCGGAACAGTTATATCCTAATTCACAAAGATGATCACGCGCGATCAATTCCCCCATCTTACCCACTGCCGTCTGATGTTTGATCCTTTTGGGGTTGGACTGACCTCTCTGAGCCCTTGTCTTTTGCACAGTGGCGAATTCATTCTCCGCATACAGCCTGCATTTGTGCCAGTAGTCTTTCCACATTTTTGTCCTTAGCACGGAAGTATATATACACCGTACAAACAAAGAATGTGGGTCGCCCTCTGGATTGTCACCATGTTACTCGTACACTTGCAGTTTAGGTACTGCGGTGCTTTTACAGTAGGGTTTCTAAAGATCGCAGAAGCTAGTCTCATTGTGATTAGTCTTAAACTTTATATGGAATATGATATATCTAGTATTATAGAGAAAATTCCACAGTATAACTTTATCAAACCAACTTCATAATGAACGTATTATTACTTTTGCTTCTGTTCGCAGCTTTTGTAATTTTAGTATACTGTCTCATCCAATGCTGTCTTTCGTATGGGCGTAGATGATGTCACCGTTCAAAAGATCCGCGCACACCAGGGGCTCCCCCTTATGCGTGTACACCAGCTCCGGGAGGTCGGGGTAGATCTCCAGCATCTTCGCACGAATGCACCTGGATCCGTGGTACAGGGGGTCGAGCACCACGTTCACGGGCAGCCTCTTTGTCACGCAGACCGTCACCATCACGTCCATACGGGTCATATTACCCAATCGCTGCACATCCGCAGAGTAGTTGTCCCGCATGATGTAACGAAAGTATTTCACACCATCCTGCCTGCTCAACTCCTGCGGACCGTTCCAGCACCTATGGTCCTCGGGCAGGGCATGAGCCTCTCTGGTAATCACCTCACCTGTAGTAGTATTCTTCCAATTATGCATGTTTTGCAGATGCACTCGTCACCATATACACCGTTACTTCATAAAATTCGCTAGTAGCCTCTGTATATCCGTACCAAACTGCTCAAATTCTTCCTTAGTCGGGGGTCGTTTCGCTGCCATGTAGCCTAGAATAAATCCCGAAAGAAATCGTATCATTATTTACATCACATACCCTTTTTATATGCTATGTTTAGGCTTTCTGTGCTTGCTCTTCGTTTTGCACGCCTACAAACTAAAATCTCCAACCTATCGAAAACTCAACACACACCAAAAAATAGAACAGTGCTACCTTTACCTACACATCTGCGCGCGAGCGCTCAACCTCTTCTATTCCAGCCACCACGTACTAAAACACTTCTCCCTCGTGCATCCGATACCCTACGTCCTCCTGTGGCTCGTTCCCGAGACAAGGGGATTTAACATGGTCTTAGCCTGCTCCATGACACACCCCTACCTGGGGTTGGTCGTGGCGTGCACCTATCCGCTCACACCCCTAGAAAGTGTTGTAATTTTTGGAACTATATATAGGAGGTTCAATACTGATAAATGAAATACCTTTTACTTTTAGGATTTTTAGGAATGGCGAGTGCGCAGACTTATGTTAGAGTCTCCTCCGGCACATGCGAAACTGCGGGATATAAAGATATCACAGGTTCGACCGAATGTGCAAATGCCAACAATGGCGCTGGCACCTGGAGCGATAATTGGGACAACATCATCCAGGGGCTTACTGGATCAGCTTACCCTACCGGTTGCATAAGTAGTGGCACGAATGATTCTGACTATAGAAATTTGAACCAGGACATAAACAGCCACGCTTGTGGATATTCTGGCTACGATTGCATATGCATCACCTGCCCATCGGGACAAACACTGGTGAATGGGGTGTGCACGCAGCCGGCGCCGACGCCGACTTATTGCACTCTATCGAATATGACAGCCCTTTCTGAATGCACAACGGGAGAGATTACTGCGACTGAATATGTTTGCAAAAGCATGGATATGAACGATGCGGTAGATCACACTGCATTACAGGCTCTGTGTCCAGACGGGTGGATGGCTGAAGGGGTTGGTACAGACCCAAAATGCACACTCAAGAAAGAAGACCTCGGTACAGACACCTCCACGATATGCGCTAGCGCCACCGGCAACTTCTGCTCGGGGACCCATGAACCAGTGGATGGGGTGTGTGGTCATCCGCCGCCGCCGGTTGTCACCGGCTGCACTACACAGACTGCGTGTAACTATGACCATACTGCCACACAGGATGATGGATCGTGCCTTGTACCTGTTGGGTGTCAGTCCTGCTCAACTGACGGGACGGGTACCATCGTAGATAATGATAGCGATAACGATGGTGTGTGCCTTCTTGTGCCGGGGTACAAATATGTACGCGGTGGTATATGTGCGAATGGTCTCGATAATGAACGAAATTACAGCCTGGGTATTCTTACTTACTCAGGGAACAACGGCGACAATCCGGGTTCAGATAATGATGTAAAGAGAAATAGATGTGCACGAGCCTGCAAGTATGAGAAAACAGCGATTTCATATGGTCCATGGTCTGCCGATGATCCAGCAACTGGATTTAGTATAGACGTCGGACAGGGGGGCAGGTGTTATTGCAA